>WPCH01288347.1_pt1 | contig 10217 bp, 14 predicted proteins | sample 5399881 | NCBI WGS metagenome assembly WPCH01 (sample SAMN12869468, study PRJNA574797) | sludge metagenome | isolation source: wastewater treatment of pH5 | place: China:Beijing | collected 2019-05-20 | reverse complement strand
TTTACAGCTATGCGGCTTAGTTCTGGAAGATAGTCTTTGTCTTGACGCAACTTGTGAACTAGGTAGTGTTCATCACAACCAAGATGATGTTTATTCCAAAATGCATGTTGCGTCATTAACTCCACATGGTACCAATCATCCTGCGTTTCCATCCTAATTTCTATATCCTCACGATGTAGTCTTTTCTTAGCCTCTGGGAACCAGCCAAACTCTAGCCTTACTTCGTTTCTCTGTAAGTCGTTGTTCTGATAACAACAAGTATCCATACCAATTAAAGTAAAGCCCTCGTGTTGATAGAAATCGATTGCATTAACATTACAGGATTGGGTTTCTAAGATAACGGCCCGGCGACGTTCTCTTCTTGCCTGCTCCTTGGCCATCTCTATCAAGGCATGACCTATTCCCTGCTTTTGATACTCCTTCGCTACCCAAAGCTCTGTAATTCTAAGACGATTGGACCATAATTCTGGATCAGTTTCAATGGCAGCTACTAATTGTTCATTGACTAATACCCCCCATGCATAGGCGTTTTCCCTGTACTCTTTATATAGCTTATCTGGGAAGTCATAGTCTTCTGGCGAATGGGTTACAGGCTGAGCAAACTTCTTCTTTTCAATGTCAATCCTATATCCCTTTTCTGTCTTATCAACGAAGACGTCATAGTACTCATTTGTTTCGTACTTTATCGGGATGATCGTGCCTTCCCATTTCTCTTTTGGCAAATGTACAATATCGTAGTTCATGGTCCACCCTTAGCCTTTCCAAGTGCGTAGTCAATCTTCCTTGAGATAGATGTAAAGCGTTGCGGATGGGTTCAGTGCATTTACCCGAAACTCACCCTGATCCTTGTGTGACTGCAAGCCACGGCCTATCGTTGTCTTAAAGCCTTCTAGCAGTGTATGGGTTTCGTCATCTGCCACGTAGAGAAGGGTTACATCTCCCTCACCAACTACAAAGGCTGATACCTTTCGCCCGTAGCCACCTGGCACAGTGACCAGAAGCTGATCCAATCCAGGAGCCAACTCACCCTGGTAAAGTAGTTCATAACCCTTCTCCTGATAACCAAGGGCTGTGAATGTTCCGTCATTCAACTTTGTAAGTAGCTCTAAATACTGCTGGTCTGCAGCATCTGGCTTTTTGCTATCTATATACATTGTAAGAGAACCAAGCCCACCTGGGGAAACTTCCAAAGCATAGTCACCTTCTAAAAGGGTAAAACCTGTGAAATAGGCGTGACGAAGATTTCCGCGCCCTTGGTACATTACAACGGAGTCTTGGTTGTTAAACACAAATGGTTCTCCCCCAAGATTGACCAAGCGAAGGGTAATATCGGCATGGGTATCTAGGGAATACACAAAATCAAAGGTCGTTGGATCTTCGACTGCAAATGTATGAAAAAAGGTTGAGTCTGCCTTAACGTCCTGTAGAACCACAACAATTCTGGTGTGGTAACTTAATGGTTGATTAACGGGCTTGTCGTCATCTATCGTATGTCTAATAACACCTGCAGCAAGTGCCAGTACTGTCACGGTAACAATTATCCTTGCTACCAACATAGGTGAGCGCTTATCTGTAGGCCCACGTAAAGCCCTCGTTACTCTTACGTAAACATCCTTAACCCTTCCCACCTTTAGTAAGAAAACGAGGATAGCAACAAACAGGATTGAAAACGCGCCTGCCACGATAAAGGGATTGAATCCAGAATTGAAGAGAAACCTAGCCACATCTTCACTAGCGTCAACGGATCCAAAACCATAGGCTAGAGAAATTACCACTGAAACAAGGAGTGTAGGGAGCAGGCTTCCCAGAAGTAGGAGTAACGTAACTTGAACGACAAGGTTCTTTGCCCTACGTAAGAGAAGAGTGAGTGGCAATACGAGAACGAGTGGTAATAGGGGCCCTCCTAGACTTATCAACGCCCTTTGCATAGAATCATTGATGCCAATGTAACTAATGTGAGGCGAATGCATGAAGAAGTTTACTTCAAACTCTGTAACTGTACCCCCAAACAGAAGCACAAGCAGGGCGTGGCCCCCTTCATGCAAGAAGGCGTATAGAAAAATCACCCCAAGGGTCAACCCGACAAAGGCCAACGCCCGTAAAATCGCTTTAGTCATGCCATGCCTTTTCATAATTGCTTCAACCATCCTGGTAATGTCCCCATGCTTTCCGATTCTCAAGATATTGGGGAATGTTCAATTTAAAGGTCAATCCATCATAAAGTCCTCCCCTAACTTGCCTGTACTTCACCTCTCGATGGCATTCTTCAAAACCAAACTTAGCCATCAGTCCCAACACTCTTTCGTTCCCTGACCAGGTCTGGGTATAAATCCCGTCAATTCCTTGTCTTAGAAAATACTGAATGAAAAGATCCCAAGCGGCCGTGGCATAGCCCTTTTGGCGAGCCGTTAAATCTGGGATGACGATCCCGATGGTCACATGCCCATCCCCACTCGTATATTTATACCTATCGCCAATCTTGTAAGCATTGCACCAGCCGATATGGCGCTTTTCTTCATCGTTAATAGAGATCTGAAAGCCCCAGCGTGGTCTATCTTCATCTTTTTTAGACGCTAACCACTCTAGACGAGCGAGGCGATATGCTTTGGAATCAAAGAGCTCCTCGCCATCATTCTCCCAAGGGGCATCCCAAAGCTGCCACTCGGTTTCCACCGTTTCCCAGCGGATTCGATCTTCAATATCAGATTCGATAAAGTCTCTTAAAACCACCTTGTTGTTAGATAACTGCATCTACACACTCCTTTAATATAGGTCTAGCCTTCAGGCTAAATGACAAAGGCAAAGCGTTCTGTAAGGATGGATAATAGAATAATCCTTCTCCATCCTTGGCAGCACCACCCATCCCCGGGGCACAGCGAGCATGTTCGTTCAGAAATTCGATTGACAAATCCGCTCCGACCAGGGAGTTTACTAACCCACTAATGGTATACATCCAGAAGTAGTTCTTAGCTTCCTTAGCCTCTGATGCATAGCCACCGATCCGATCGTCTTCATCTGCTTCATTACTGAAATAAGGATACTTAATCTCGGTGATGCCCAGTTTAATCTTCTCTTCATTCATGGTCAGGAAAAATGGGTGTGCATCATGAGCATAAAAGAATCCACTATCCTTCAAGAAGTGCCTGATTGTCTTGGCCCACCGATCAAGGTCTGGCAACCATCCAATGGCTCCATCAGATGTAAAGACAATATCGTATGTGTCTTCATGGATCTCCATCAACTCCATAACGTCAGATGTTATAAAGTTAACGTTTTCCACTCCTAAATCCTTCGCCAACTTGCCTCCGAAATAAATATTATCAGAAACTAAATCGACTCCGGTCACCACTGCGCCCATCTTTGCCAGAACAATGGAGTCCGCTCCCGTATTGCATTGCAGGTGAAGGATTTTCTTGCCCGATACATCTCCCAATTCCCTTTGAACTATAGGATTGAACTGATATCTATCTTCGGCAAATTGTGTTCTAAAATGATTGTAATGATCCTCAGCTAACAAGCTCCAGGCCTTTTTGTTCTGCTCCACTTTATTCATTCCATTCACCTAACCTTCTACTCTTTAAAGCTACTATAACGTTTCCTATTCGAGGACTGCATTATTTGCGCAGAGACAAATCTCTCCGTTTGAGTCCATTGGCTTTGGCGGTTAGCCACCAATTTATTTCGGCACCCAGCTTGTAGGCGATCTTGGGCAAGTTTGCCGTAATAAATACATGTTCATCACTTGCACACTGGCAGACATTTTCGGCCATTCGGGCTAAGACTTTACCGAGGTTCTTCTTGGGTCCGTAGCCTAAGGGAATGTTCTGATTTCCAGAAATCATTCCGCCAGCTCCAATCCCGATCCCTTGTCCCCACTTGAGTCCAGCCTTGGTACACCAATTTTCCATCATGGAAATTGCCAAACTGTTTTGGTGTCCTTCGTAAAAGCCGCAGTTTGCCACAACATAAACCATAATTTCTTTGTTTACCTTAGCCAAAGACTGTTCCAACTGAACTAAACAACTCAGCAGGTGGGAAGGGATTCCATCCACATACAGAGGAAAGGCAAAGATTAAAACGTTGCATTCACTTAGAGCGGCAACGTCTTCGGCACTCACTACAGGTCCCTTAAAGTGGCAGTCATAAATAGCGTTGGTCTCAGCTTCTAAAAAAGAACGCAAATATTGTAAAATAGATCCCGAAGCACTACCACTGATCTTTGGACTACCGTTAATCAGCGCTATTTTCATGATACTCGGCCCTCCAATCCAGCGATTCCATGGCTAAACGTGACTCCAGCAAGATTCCAGTACATGTTGATGGCATTCGCCTTGACTAGGTCACGGGCTACTTGTTGTTCCCTTTCTGTGATGTTTTCACCGTAGAAGAAAACCCGTAAATTCACGGTGTTCTTGTATCGTCTCTTGTGATGCATTTCCCCGTTTCTATTCCTAAAATTGGGGTGCATATACGATATACTGCGGTCAAACACGTTTTTCACAAAGGGGCTAAAACTACCGTAATAACATCTGCTAAGCACTAGGGCCTCGCTACACTTCGAGAAGTGTTCGCCCCCATCACCGTACTTATCCCTGATCACACATGCTCCAGGTGTCTTTGTCCAGCACCCAAAACAGCCCAGACAGTGATGGATTTTGGAGCCACTTGCAATAATCATGGTGTCGTCTGGTGGTTGGGGGAATAGCTTCTGGAAATCAGCGTTTTCCAAGTCATGAATTATGATCCTCATTCGATCATCCCTCCTAAGTTGCTCACTATAGAAGTTTGCCGCCGCCATTTGCATCTTCTACGTCATTTTTACAAATAGAATAAACATGTACCCTTCTACCTGTATAGATTTTCTCCTCATGATGCTTCATGCCGATCTTCCTTAGTACAGATATGGACTGTGAATTACCCGGTTCAACTGTGGCAACTATATTTTCAAGCTTCAAGGATATAAAGGCGTAGCGAATACAAGCCATTGCTCCTTCAGATGCATATCCCTTGTTCCAGTACTTCTGATTTAACATGAACGCCAAGCATTCTACCTGTTTATCGTCGATGTCCTGTTTCAATATTCCCATTTGCCCTACAAAGTCACCGGTATTTTTCTCATTAACCGCCCAATAGTCATACCCGAACTTCTCATAACAGGCAATTGCCGTGGCAAGCCATCTCTGCGAATCCGCAAGAGTCAGCGGGCCCGAGCAGAACTTCATTACAATTGGGTCGCTCAACAAGCAAAACAAGTCATCGATATCCCTGTGAGTAAATTGCCTAAAGACCAGCCGTTCCGTCTCCGTTATGATCAAGTTACCTACCTCCTACAAAGGAGATCCGTTGACTCTAAACCCAGGTTCATTCATGGATTGCACTGGTCTTCTGCGATAAGCTCTCAGTCCCAGTCCAACGGCCAAATATAAAATGGAGGTGATGACTCCGGCGATTGGCGAGATAAGGATCTCCTTGCCTGGCATTATGCTAATGTAACCAGATATCACCAGCGGATTTACTAGTGAGTCTTCCACCATGTGCAATATGACTGCTGGCCAAATTGACTTTGTTATGCGATAGAGTTCTACAAAAATCACAGACCAAGTTATCATTGTAGCAACTGCAACGCCCGCAAAGGCTACTCTGGAAACAGGCAATACAATTTGCATGTCAGCTGCTGGTAAGAAAACCAGATAATAAGGAACATGCCAGATACCATTTCCCATTCCCTTTGAAGTTAGGCATAAACCCGAGTTCTTTCCACCCCACTTTCGACACTAGGATTATTACCAAAGCGGCCAGCATGGGTAGTACCAGCCATAGTGTCAAGCCAAGGGATTCTCCCTCAGATGGTGCAACTAGAATCCAGTTCAGTAAGACACCTAGCCACCCGCTAATGACAGCAATACAGACAAAAACGACAATACCCCGTAAAATCTTCCTATCCATCATGACCCCTCTATTTCCCTTTGCGGTTCCTTACTTTCTTCGAAGTGCATAACCGAAAAATTAGTCCAGCTATGATTCCAGCTGCAAGAACAACTGTCCATAATGACCATGGCCTTTCCATTACTATGCTTATATTGGGGTTCAGAAGAAACTGACTTGCCAAGTCGGGAAAAATGTTCAGTGCGGCAAAAATGATGATGTTAATTAGCAGCAGAGTCCAAATCGCAGGGTTACTGGAAATGTGTTTAATTTTCATCGGTTAAACCTCCCAAAGTTCCTTTCAGCTGCACGGCAGACAGTATTACTCAAACTCGCTCTTTGTGAGCCCAAACAAAATCTCATCATAGTAGCGGCCTTGGGAATACACCATCTGCCTTCTTCGCCCTTCTTCTACACATCCAAGTTTTCTAAGCATGGTAGCCGAAGCGACGTTTACCTCTAACACACTACCATAGTACTTGTTTAACCTTCTCTCATAGAAGGCGTACTGCAAAATGATCTTCATGGCAGCAGTACCGTATCCCTTACCTCTGTGATCCCGGTCAATTTGCATCCCCACACTAAATGTACCGTTTTTCTCATCGATAGAATTGAGATTAATCCCGCCAACACTTTGGCCATCAAGGGTCGTGATGGTAAACATAAGTCTTCCTGTGCCTGGTTTGAACTCTTGAAACCGAGCTATGAGATCCTTGGCCTCTGTGACGGTTGGTGGGAGCTCTACCTCATAATTAAGTACGCGGCGCGCCGGTGTATCGAAGCGGTTGTAATAATGGTCTTCCCAATCACTTTCCTCCATAGCTCGCAAACGAACGAGTTCGTTTTGCCAAAAGTACGTGTCAAAGATAATATCGCGCATAAGTTTTCACTCCTAGCTCACGTTACGTTTTGATGCTACCTAGCGTACCTTAAAAGCCTAATGTTCAGGATGATCGCAACAACTCCAAGGGCAACAAAGGAGATCACAAGCCCAAATAATTGGCGAAGAGGTATATCCACCCCCATGGATGACTGCACTACGTTTTGGCCAATGACTGTGAAGCCAATAATAGTGATAAAGGTCAGGAGTACCGGGGCGAGTTCGTAACCAAGAGCTTGCCGCCTTAGCATGGCAATTCCACAGCCAACATAAACGGGCAAGACGATTGCCAAATCAAGGACAAAAGTCGGTTCTGTAGTGTACACCTCAATAGTAGAGAGGGGCTCTCCAGTTAGAAGTGCAGGAAGAATAAACTCGAGCCAGACAAGAACCGAACTTCCGCAGATCAGGAGGAAGATGGCCGTTCCCTTCAAACTTCTGCCGGTCAATGCTCTTGCTAAATGACTTTCCCTAAGTAACTCATGGACTAGAAACATCATCGCGAAGAGAGCCACCGAAAACTGGAGGACATATACAAGAAACAAGCTATTAAAAGTTACACCAAAAACCAAGGAGGACGAGTAATAAAGAAGTCCGGTTAGCAAACCCACATGAACATACCGATACTTGGCACCATCCCGCCTTTTTGCTGTAAAGAAGGCAAAAGCCAGAGCCACAATAAGCATGACAAGATCGGTACCCTTATTTCCGCTAGCCTTCAAAACAGAGTTATACCTATAGATTCCATCGCCGAATAACTCAATGATTTCACCATAGATGTTTTCCACACTAAACTGACTGCCACCGGTGGAATAAAAGAGCCCAACCAAGGCCGAAATCAGCGTTAGAACAACCATGGTATAACAAAGACTGTCGATCCTCTGCATGACTCCTGTCCTTTCTAATCAACTCTATCGCCCTGCGCAGTTTACTAACCCTTTGTCAGTTCATAATCTATGGACGACTGCAACTCACCAAGCTGATTTTTCCAGGAGTCAACTCTGGTTGCAACTTTCCTAAAGCCAAGATTCTCATAGACATGCTGCGCTCGTGTATTCTTAACGTTAGTGTCTAGAATAATCTTTTCATAACCCTCTTCATCAAAAAGGCAAGCGATCAGCATCTTGAGAAACCGCGTGCCAAAACCCTTCTCTTGCTTTTCAAAATCGCAGATTTTGATCCCAATCTCCGCGGTCTTGTTGCCCTTGTTCCGATAGTTCATTTCACCCACCGGCACTGAATCAGTTTCCAGAATCAACCTACGATGTGTCGTGTCATCATCTTTGGCCAATTGCTCAATAACGAATTGCTTCGTTATGCCTAATCCATTAGGGAAACCAGCATGTTCCATTACCTTCTCATCGTTCCACCAAGAGCAAAGTAACTCCGCATCATGATGAGTGGCGTTTCTGATCACTAAATTATCGTCTCTTAGATACATATTGACTCCTTCCAATTACATAAGTCCCATATTAGCCATCTTTTATTGACGCTGCCTAGGTAATCGACAGCTCAGGGAACTTAAAGCCACCCAAGTCACAAGTTAGCCCCCGGACAAAGAGCGGACTCATTTCCTGCTCTTCCATCTCGTAAGAAAGATCAGGCCAGTAGGCATAATATTTTGCCATATCCTTTTCCAATATACATAGGTTCTATAAATAGATATTCTAACGAGACTTCATCATCATTTAGCAACAATCCATAAAATCCAATTATTACCTCATTCTCCTTTAGAATATAAGTTGGATTATTTGATATAAATTCTTCTGTAATTAAGTATACTTCCTTGAACCTACCCATAAAACCTGAATCATATCCCCAATAAGATTCAGATCTGATTTCTAGACTAGCTAACAATTTTGTGTCCTTTGGTGATGCACTTACTATTGTGTTCATAGGTATCACCTCCTGTATTAAGGTTATTGCCAATAATACGGCCCGTCATGATTTGACATGGGGAACTTGAATAAGAACACTCTTTGTGATTCATACTTGAGGAGAATCGCAAAAATCCATTTCCCCTAACAACCTATGAATTGATGAGAGCTGATTGTCAATGGTCCGTGAAACGGAGGCGAAGCCCTTGCCGTTGACAATGAATAAGCTCGAATCAATTAGTCTTGAAAAGGGGGAAACACAGGAGGTTCCCCCCATGTTTGCAGGAAATCAACAGACTTTAGCTTTGTTTCAGGCTGCATTAGGTATTCAAGATCCCTGGTACATAGCCGAATACAGCTTTGACGCTAAAGAGAGAAAGCTGAACCTGCACATTGATTTTAAGAAGGGTACTCGATTTGATTGTCCTGTATGCGGTGCACAGGGTGGCAAGCCCTTCGATACGGCCATCAGAGAATGGCGGCACTTGAATTTCTTTGAACACAGCACCACGATAACGGCGCGAGTCCCGAGAGTTGAATGCTCGGCTCCAGGTTGCTCAGCAGTTAAAACGATAACCGTGCCTTGGGCAGCCAAGGGTAGCCGATTTACCTTGCTCTTTGAGGCCTACATCATGACCCTCGCATCGGAAATGCCTATCAAGGCCATAGCTGACCTTGTTGGCGAGTATGATCAAAGAATCTGGACTATCGTGCACCGTAATGTGGAAGAGGCTTTAGCTTTAGAAGACTACTCCACAGTAACGAAGATCGGGCTCGATGAAACCGCTAGTAGGCGGGGTCATAACTATATCACAGTCTTTGTTGACCTTGACGAAAAGAAAGCCCTGTTCGCTACGGAAGGCAAAAGTGCTGCCACAGTCGGTATCTTCGTTGATGATCTGTTAATGCACGGTGGGGATCCAAAAACCATAGAAGCAGTAAGTCTTGATATGTCCCCCGCGTTCATTTCAGGGGTCCAGGATCATTTCCCCAACGCCAGCTTGGTATTTGATAAGTTTCACGTGATGAAGCTCATGGGTGATGCCGTTGATGAGGTTCGCCGAGAAGAAGCAAAGACCACCGATGTTTTGAAAAAGACACGTTACTTGTGGCTCAAAAATCCAGACAACCTTAGCAACTCCCAGGTAGAGAACCTAATAAGTCTTTCTAAACTCAATCTTCAAACAGCTAGAGCTTACCAAATTCGCTTAGGTCTTGCTGAGTTCTTTCGGCAGCCCGACAGCGAAGCGGCGGAAGCGTATCTCAAACGGTGGTACTACTGGGCCACTCATTCTCGCTTAGAGCCAGTGATCAAGGTCGCCAAGACGATCAAGAAACATTGGGACGGTATCCTATCATGGTACACGCATCAAATTAACAATGCCATTTTAGAGGGTTTCAATAGCCTGATTCAAGCAGCAAAAGCCAGAGCCCGCGGTTATAGAACTACAAAGAACCTTATTACTATGGTCTATCTTATTGCGGGCAAGCTTAACTACAAAGTGCTTCAACCCATATAAAATCATGATGAACCA
>WPCH01204830.1_pt1 | contig 10220 bp, 8 predicted proteins | sample 5399881 | NCBI WGS metagenome assembly WPCH01 (sample SAMN12869468, study PRJNA574797) | sludge metagenome | isolation source: wastewater treatment of pH5 | place: China:Beijing | collected 2019-05-20 | reverse complement strand
AAGGCACGACCGTGACCAAAGGTGACTTGTGTATCCTGTAGAAGAGAAACTGGATCATCAAGCCAACCCGTATAGACAAAATGATCCGTGGACAAACCATGGGCACTGCCAAGAAAGTAGGCTTCTAGCTTCGCTCCAGATGCCCGGGCTATCTGGAGAGCTTGGTCTAAGCTGGCCACCCCTTCCACCATTTTTCCATGGACGCGGCCAAACCAACAGAGTTTTAGCATGCTATTCGAGGCTTGATACTTAGGCTGAAAACGCACTAGGTCGATCCCATTAGGAATGATCACCGTCTTTTGCCTGAAATCAGGAACCACTTCGGCTTGAGCGGGTCCCACTGCAATGATGCGGTGGGCTGTCACTAAGGTCAAAGGATACCATTTTTGGACTGGAAAGGTCGAATGTAACGTAATAATGAGGGGGATTGCATGCCTGGTGGCAACTGTTACAGAAGAATGAAAACAATTAGGTGAGTGGGCGTGGATGATTTGGGGCGCAAAGGCAGAGCACAGATGGAGTAAATCCAGTTGGGTAGCATATGCGAACACCGGGAGATTGTTTAGACGTTTTAACCACTCTTGATAGCCCTTCTCGCCTAGGGACTTCGTGGTTCGAAAGGCGATGGCAACTTTGACACCCTTGTCGGATAGAGTTTTTGCCAGATCCAAAACATGTGTCATAAGGCCACTCTTGCAGAGAATCGATGTTAGTAGAATACGCACAAAGGCACCTCCTGGTATACTGTATTCTTCTACCCCGATGGACTCCACTGTGATCGGCAAGGATTAGCAAGTGCTAGCGGTCAGCGAAGTTTTTTATCTTGTGAACTGGCGAGTAATAGCTGTTTTAGGCATCCGAGTATTAATATTCGGATAAAATCTAAAACAAAGGAGGACTCTTAACAAAAGCGGAGAAGTATTAACACGTTATATTAGCAGAATGTATCCGGATTTGATGGGGAGTTTACAATCATCAGATCTTAGGTACTTTATTTTTTAGCCTGGGCTGTCAGACAGCAAGACTGCATTACTTGTTTCTGGTTAGGAGTCGTCATCCACCGGTGGCGCAATCCACCGGTGGGTAACCATAATCTTAGTAGATGGGGGATTATGGCAGGCTGTCGAAGGAATGTCTTCCTGTTTCGTGAGGAGGTGATTGCTTAATCAAATTGTAAGGATCGATCTGATGACTGAATTCTTTTAAAAAGAGAGGGAGAGAAAATGAAAAGGCAAACTATCTTTAATGTAATCCTGATCAGCGCTTTATTGGTAACTTTGTTCGCAGGTTCGATTTTTGCCAAACAACCAGATACGTTTAAACTTGGTATTTTGTTGCCGTATACAGGAAGCTTTGCAGCTGTTGCTGAGACTCAACAAAAAGCTATCCTTCTCGCGGTAGAGCAAAAGAACGCCGCAGGCGGCTTGGAAATGCCCTGGGGTCAAGTAAAGATCGAATACGAAGATATGGATGATGAAACCAACATTAACACTGGCGTAAGAAGGTTTAGATATTTAAAAGACAATGGTGCTAACGCTGTTGTGGGTCAAACTTGGGCAGCTGTGGCTCTCGCCATTAACGAGCTTACCATCAGAGATCCATTCCCTTATTTCCCAGTAAACGTTGCACCAATGGATTCCTTTAAAAAAGGTATGAACGGCGAAGCAACATTTGCAGCCGGTTATACTCCTTGGACCGTGGGTTACATGGCCGGTTCTGCTGCCATTAACGACCTTGGCCTGAAGCGCATTTTCTATCTTGGCCGCTCCGACTCTTGGGGCTGGGATATTAAAGCTGGCTTAGAAGCAGCAGTGGCCGCATATGGCGGAGAAATTATTGGGATTGAAGAAGTTGCCCAAGGTACCAGCGACTTCACCACAGTTCTTGGTAAAGTAAGGGCCGCTCAACCTGACGTTTTCATCTCTGCTCAGTTTGCTGGTGACGCAGTTGCTTTGCTCAAGCAAGTTCATGACCTCGGCTTGAACAAAGAAATGACCATTTTCAACAGCTTCCTTACCAACGTAGTGGCACAAGGTCTAGACCCAGCAGCCAGAGAGAACGTCTATGGCATGCATTACTTCTACTATGACCTAACTGGTTTTGAAGATGAAGAAACGGTTGCATTAGCCCAGGCTTACCAGGAAGCCTACCAAGCTATGTGGGGTGCCCCGCCTGACGCATATGCAACCATTGGTTACATTGCAATGCAGCAACTCTTTGATGCAGTAGAAAGAGCTGGAAGCTTTGATGCTGAAGAGATCGCTGCAGCCGTCTTTGCAGAACCTGAGTTCATGTCTGTTAAGGGACCTGGTCGCTGGAGAGAAGATCATCAAGCGATTTATGACTATGCTGGTTTCCTCGTAAGAGGTAAAGGTCCTGCCGAAGTTCAGCACCAATATGATTACTTCGAAGTTATCTCCTACCAAGGTGGAGAAGACGTATATCCAACGTTGGAATCCCTAGGGTTCTAATAGAGTTCTCGGTAGCCTGCCTCGGGAGGACCCGGGGCAGGCACTTTTAAATTATCCAAAAAGGAGTTTGTTGACATGAGCAGCAAAGAGATGATTATTCGGGCTGATAACATCACCAAACGGTTTGGAGGCATCACTGCGGTGAATAATGTCTCTTTCGGCTTGGAAAAAAACCAAATTGGCGCGTTAATCGGAGCTAATGGGGCTGGAAAGACCACCTTTTTCAACATATTGACAGGAAATTATATACCCGAAGAAGGTCAGGTTTTCTATAAGGATCAGGATATCACCCGGATGGCACCGGAAGAACGAGTAGATCTAGGTATCACTAGAACTTTCCAACTCGCGTCGACCTTTGATAATCTCACGGTACTTGACAATTTGCGCCTTGCCTATTTTCGCGCTAGCAAGAAAGCTACGTTACGAAAGTGCTTTTTTTCGCAAATGAACCACATTACCTCTGAAAAGATTGATGAAGCCTTACAGTGTTTTTGCCTAGAAAAGTTAGCCGATCGGATGGTATCGGACATTTCTTTGGGCGAGAAAAGGGTCTTGGAAATTGCTATGGCCATGGTTAGTGAGCCAGAGCTACTGCTCTTGGACGAACCGTTTGCTGGATTGAGTGAGGTAGAAATTGATGAGTGTCTGGGAGTTCTTAGGGAGCAAGTGGGCAAGAGGACAATGCTAATTGTAGAACACAAAATCTCAAAGATAGAAGATTTCGTGGAAAAGGTTGGCGTTATGGTTGAAGGTGTAATGATTGCCTCCGGAGAGACCCATGAAGTATTGAACTCTGACATTGTGCGCAAAGAATATTGGAAGGTCAGCGTCTAGTCTTGACATCTCCGTTGATGACAATAGTATCGATCTGATGCAAGTTCATTTTTTGTGCTCGATAAGCAATTCTAATAAATTTTAGCGAGTGATAAAGTATTACGGCACAGGGTCACATAATATAGGTTTTCATTTTATCGAAACCACGACATGGTGTTTATATAGATGTTGCTTGTGTGAGATTAAGGGGGATGTGACAAGTTATGGCAAATATTGTAGAAGTTAAAAGTTTATACGCCGCCTACGGACAAGCGAAAGTACTTTTCGATGCCAGCCTTCACGTGCAACCTAATGAGAGGGTAGCCATAGTTGGACGAAACGGCGCGGGTAAGACTACCTTGTTGAAATGCATAGCAGGTTTGCTGACTCAAACGAATGGTTCGGTGGTTTATAATGGGATGGACTTAGCCGCGAAGCGCTCTTATCAAATCGCCCAAATGGGACTGCGATATATAGACCAAGATAAACATGTTTTTCTCGACCTAACAGTTCGTGAGAATCTCGAACTCGCCAGTTATGCCACAAAGGATCATGATTGGGATAGGGTCTTTGAACACTTTCCTAAGCTCAAAATTTTGATTGACCGAAAAGGTGCGTATTTGAGTGGGGGAGAAAGACAGATGTTGATGATCGGAAGGGCCATTCTTGGCGACCCGAAGTTGCTCCTAATCGATGAACCGACTGAAGGACTTGCTCCTAGCATCGTCGACGATTTAGTTGCTACATTTCGTGAACTGAGCGAGGATTGCGCTATTTTGACAGTTGGCCAAAATCTCTCTTTCGTCTCTCGGGTTGCCGAAAGGATCTACGCAATTAAGGAAGGAAAACTGGTAGCTGAGATTACGGATCAAGACGTAATCACCAGCAACAGCTACAGTCACTACCTGTAAAAAAGGTAAATCTAGACTGGGAGTGGAATAATGAAACGATTTCTGAATAGCTGGTTTGCAGTGCCTATTGTCTTCGGTTTTCTTTATCTCATTAGAGACTCTTTGCCTTCCGCCTTCTTAGTGGAGGTTCTCATTTATAGTATTTATGCTATGGGTTGTAGTTTCCTGATTGGACGTTTGGGATTGACCTCCTTTGGTCAACCGGCTTACCTGGCCTTTGGAGCCTACGGTGCAGGCATTTATCTCTACTATTTCGGAACAAATCCCTTTGTTGCGATTTTGGTGGGAGTCCTCGCTAGCATGGTACTCAACATGATTCTTGGTACGTTCATGGTCCGCTTGAGCAGTTCCTACTTTACCCTGTTCAATCAAGCTTTTTGTGTAATAACCTACTTTATGTTCCAAAAGGTCTTGGTTCGATGGACCTTTGCTGATAACGGGCTTCTTTTGATGAGACGCATGGACCCGACGCCTGTATTTAACTTGGTGCGGATGAAGGGGGTCATGGATTTCGTCTTCGTTGCCGCGATCGTTGTATGGTTATTTATGAGTTACTTGATGCAAAAATCCGTCTTGGGCTCAACTTGTCTCTGCGTCAAGGACAACGAACAGAAACTTCGCTTTTTGGGTTATAAGACCCACAATGTCAAGTGGTTGGGCTTTGTGATTGCCAACACTGTAACTGGTTTTGCCGGTTCTCTGTATACTATTTACCTGGGAATGGTCAATTCTAACATTGCTAATGTTGCTGGAGCTTCAGAGACAGTAGCGATTTCCATGTTGGGCGGCGCTGGTACGCTGTTTGGACCCTTGGTCGGTTCCTTCCTTTATATTGGCTTGAAAGATATGATCGGTCGATTCATTATTCAGTGGGAAGTGTTAGTGGGACTGATGTTAATCATCGTAATGCTAGCAGGTGAAAAGGGTATTGTTGGGTCTTTGGAAGACTTCATAGAAAAACTTTGGAAGAAGCGCTCTGTGGCGACTTCTGCACAACCCAGAGAGGGGAGTCTGTGATTTAGATGAATATACAGCAAATAATCGCAGCAATGGTTTCGGGTCTAAGTATGTCGGGAGTTTACTTTCTACTGACGATCGGTCTTTCTCTTTGTTATGGGCTGATGCGTATTATTAGCCTTGATCAATTCTTTTATTACGCCTTTGGCGCTTACATGACATACACTATTCAGAGCCTTACTGGCAACTTTTGGCTTGGGGCACTAGGTGCTATGCTTTCCACTGGGGTTGTGGCGCTTGTGATAGAGCGAATCATTCACCGTAAGGCATACCCCAAGCCGTTGATGTTCTCTATGATTCTCACCTTTGGAGTCAATCTGGTTGGAATTGGTGTAATTAAGCACATTTGGGGTTTAACACCTAAGCCCCTCTCTTCACCTATCGCAGGCACAATTCGAATCCTTGGCGCAACGTTGCCAATCTATCGACTCTTCGTTATTGTCTTGGCCGTAGCAGTTTACATTGGAGTTCACCTGTTCCTAAACAAAACGATTTTGGGAACCGCGATCCGTGCGGGAATTGATGATGCTGAAAAAGTGAAAGCTCTGGGTATCAACATCAGTCGTCTTTTCACCATTACGTTTGTTCTCTCGTCCGCACTTTCGGCTTTAGCCGGTGCAATCCATGCACCTTTCGTCATGGTTACGCCCGAGATGGGACAGAACATTATCGCTTTTGCATTTATGGTGGTAATCATCGGAGGTTTAGGAAGTATCAAGGGGACCATGATCTCTGCACTCATCGTTGGCCAGGTTATTTCCTTGGGCGCCGTAATCTGGGCACCTCTTGCTGAAATAGCTCCGTTTTTGGTCATGATGATTATTCTCTTGATCAAGCCGACTGGGCTCTATGGTAGTAAGTTAATGCAACGTTAGTGGTCACAGTATTTTAGTTCTCGAAAATTAAGAATTCGGTTGGGAGGCCATAAAATGAGAAACCTCGAGTTTAAACCAGTGGAGTTGGTTAATACCTCAACGCAGATCATCGATCAGTTTGTTGGGATGATCAAGTCCTCTGAACTATTACCGGGGCAGTGCCTTCCTTCGGAAGCAAGCTTGGCAAAGAGTTTTGGAACTAGCCGAGCTACAGTCAGGGAAGCCTTAAGCGGTCTGAAAGTTTTGGGGGTTTTAAGATCCGTCCCTGGTAAAGGTAATTTCATTAAGGAACCAGGGCTTGATGCGGAGTTGGATGGTTTTGTGGAGGCTATCAGGAATCGGAGCTTTCTCGAAGCCCTTGAAGCTCGGCGGGCTATAGAAGGTGAGATTTGCTTCTTGGCTGCAAAAAGAAGAACTGATGAGTCTCTAGAAGCGATCGAAGGGACCTTAGAGCAGGGGCGGGCAGTCGCCGATGTGGATCAATTTATTAAGGCTGACTACCAATTCCACCTGGCCTTGGCTAAAGCGTCTGCGAACGGGCTTTTTATTCAGTTTATTAAAGAAGCGTTGCTGAAGCTTGATCAGCCGTACTATAACACGATTCGTGTGGCTGAGGACTCGGCTGATGCATCCTCTGTAATGCGGCTTTTTGGTAGATCCCATGATGATCACGATGCGATTTACCATGCAATTCTCGAGGGAGATCCTGATGAAGCAAGAAGACACATGCTCAACCATTTGCATTCTGCTAAGCAGAAATTCATGGAGTATCGAGAAAAGTAGCTTAAATTGGTATTTAGTGACATCCTTGTGTCGGAATTGTTTATCCTTGACTTCCAGGAAAAAAGTAGGAAGGTTAGTGCATAGATCTTGAGTGAATCTCAAAAAGCAGACAGGAACAACACCCATGAAGGCGAATTGGAGATTGTGGACCTTCAAATAGTTTCCTGAGATAGGGGTTATTATTTTCCCATTGGCGGTCTGACAGCAAGACAGCAAGACCACTAAATGCAAGATGCGCTACCCTTCGTGTGCCCGTTCTTTTCATGGCGGTTCTGATGATTCCAGAAACATTGAAATCATATAGAAGAGATGTGAGCTAGTATGGAGCCGACAGTATTAATCGTAGCAACTTTAGATACGAAAGAGATAGAGACCCAGTATTTAGCCCAGTTAATCGAGGCACATGGCCTTCGTACGGTGATTATAGATGCTGGAATTCTTGCTTCACCGCAGACAATTGTGCCCGATGTTCCCCGGGAGAAGGTGGCTGAGGCTGGCGGGGCCAACTTGGTGGAAATCCTTGATACAGGGGATAAAGGATATTGCATTGAAGTGATGATCGCTGGAGCAAAGGCGGTTGCGCAAGATCTATTTGCTGAGGGAAAGTTTGCTGGGGTGATTGGTTTTGGTGGAGCGCAAGGTACGAATATTGGTACCGCTGTCATGCGTGCACTTCCTTTTGGTGTCCCCAAGCTAATGGTTTCCACCGTGGCCTGTGGCACTGCAACCTTTGGACCTTTTGTAGGAACAAAGGATATCACCATGATGCATTCTGTAGTTGATGTACAGGGGTTAAATACGCTGTTTACAAGAGTCATGAAGAATGCAGCCGCAGCCATCACTGGTATGGTCAAGAGTTACGTTGGTGATGTTAAGGAAGAAAAGCAGCGGAAAGTGGTAGCCATGTCTATGTTAGGGACGACGACCCCAGGGGCCCTAAGGGCTCAAGCCCTCTTGACCGAAAGAGGATATGAAGTGGTGGCCTTTCACCAGAATGGAACTGGTGGCATCGCCATGGAAGAGTTTATCCAGGCAGGGTCGTTCTGTGGTGTGCTCGATATAAACCTCCACGAAATTGCTGATCGAGTTGTTGGCGGGCTCCACGGTGCCATAGAGGATCATCGTTTGGAATCAGCAATCCAGGCGGGAATTCCGTTAGTTATCGCTCCTGGGAGTGTTTGTTATTCGATCCGGGGACCGATCGATTCCCTGAGCCCAGAAATGAAAAAGCGGAAACACATCGCCCACAATCCCACCTTGACTTTGGTGCGCTTAACTCCAGAGGAGTTGCAGGAGACGGCTGAAGTCATAGCTACAAAGATTAACCAAGCTCATGGACCAGTTAAAGTATTCCTTCCCCGGCGCGGGTTTTGCTATCCGAACCGTGAGGGATTGGGTATCTGGGACCCTGTTGGTAATGAAGTTTTTCTCAAAACTTTGAAAGAAAGGTTAGTTTCTTCTGTTCAAGTTGAGGAGGTGGATGCCCACATTAATGACCCTGAGTTTATCGATCGCGTAGTAATGAACTTTCTGGAAATGGTTGAAGACTAAGGAGGTACCTATACATGGATCAAGCATTAGTTAGAGAGAAGTTGTCGGGAGTATTTACCCCTATGGTAACCCCATTTGATGAAAATGATGAGATTCTTTTCGATGGACTCGCTGAGAACGTGAAGAAGATGAACGCAAGTGCATTAAGGGGTTATTTCGTCCTTGGTACAAATGGAGAGTTCAAGTCCCTATCTGTAGAAGAGAAGATGGAAGTATTGAAGACTGTGGTGAAAAATGCTGCACCTGACAAGGTGATTATGGCGGGAACCGCTGCAGAAAGCACTAAAGAGACTATCGATATTACCCTAGAAGCAGCTAAGGTGGGCGCAGAAATGGTTAGCCTTCTTATGCCTAGCTTTTTCCGGAAGTATATGGATGATGATGCCCTCACCGACTATGTCGTGAGAGTGGCGGACCGCTCCCCCATTCCCATAGTACTCTACAACAATCCCTCCGTGGCTGCTGACGTCGTTATTAGCCCAGAAGTTGTCAGGCGCGTCGCTGATCATCCCAACGTTGTTGGCATGAAAGACAGCTCCAAGGATAACTACCAACAGTTTCTAGACGCTGCCAAGGGCAAGGACTTTCATATGTTGGCAGGATCCGCTGGGTTCTTCTTCAACCTACTCGAGGCAGGCGGCCTAGGCGGAGTACTTTCTTTGGCTAACTGTTTTCCAGTAGAGTGCGGCCAGCTCTATACTGCGTTCAAAGCAGGCCGTTTGGAAGAAGCTCGGGAGCTTAACACCAAGTTAGTTGCCTTGAACAAACGTGTTTCTGGTTTTGGTGGCGTTGCCGCTGTTAAAGCCGCCATGGACTTGGTTGGGTACACCGGTGGAAGAGTAAGACGTCCTTTGCGTCCGTTAACAGCCGAGCAGAAAGAGACTTTGGCTGCGAGCATTAGAGAACTAGGTTTTCTCTAAACACATAGAAAATTGAGGAGGGTTTAAATATGGCAATTAAAGAAACATGGGATTTAGCGGAGAAGAGTTACGACGAGGTAGCTGAGTATTTAAAGGGTAACGATGTTATCATTATTCCCGTTGGTTCCACCGAAAAACATGGCTCCCACTGTCCATTGGGAACAGACAGCTACACAACTATGGGTGTTGTAGAAGCCGCAGCCCCACTCGCAAAGACCGTTTACGCACCATTAATTCCAGTTGGCTATTCTCCCCATCATATGGGCGAAGTAATGCAAGGTACAGGCACACTCACCTTCTCCGGAAACACATTCCGTAGCGTAGTGTATGACCTGGCTATGAGCGCCATCTATCACGGATTTAACAAGATCGTCTTCGTAAGCCACCATGGTAGCAACTCTAAGGTCATTGATGATGTACTGAGAAGAATCCGTTACGAGACCGATTGCTTCGTCTGCTGGTACAAGACCCCAACCGAGAGAGCTTTCTCCTTGGTAGGCGAGTTGATGGAAGGTACACCAGAAGAGACTCCAGGGTGGCATGCTAGTGAGCTTGAGACCAGTACCGCCTGGGCATATAAGCCAAACTCCGTTGACATGAGCAAAGCAGTAAACGATCGCACCCACGCACCACGCTGGATGGGCGACAAGTTCCACAAGCACGATGGCTCTGGCATGGTAACCTTTATGGGCGCTGAGAACACCTGGATTCCTATGGAGCACCATGAGTACTCTGACAGTGCAACCATTGGTAACCCCATGTATGCAACCATCGAAAAGGGTAGAAAGTACTTTGAGATTGCTGGTCAAGCATTCGCCGCCTTCCTCGAAGAAGTCAAGAAGTTTGACATTGTTGTTCCCGATGACAAACGTAACTTCA
>WPCH01021763.1_pt1 | contig 10234 bp, 8 predicted proteins | sample 5399881 | NCBI WGS metagenome assembly WPCH01 (sample SAMN12869468, study PRJNA574797) | sludge metagenome | isolation source: wastewater treatment of pH5 | place: China:Beijing | collected 2019-05-20 | reverse complement strand
ATTTTCTCTTTAGTAATTCAATGATATGATATCGTTCTTTATATTTTAGTACGCCCCCATTTACAGATTTGGATACTGCTTTTTTAAATATTCAACCTGAGCCTTATAGTAATCACGCTCTTCTTCAACAGTTTTAAAATGGATCCGTTTGCCTTTTAAAGGGTTCGGTATACCTTTCGTTTTATTATTTTCCCCGCGAGTATCTGTAATTTCACCACGTTCTTTATATTTTTTCACCCAATTTTTAAGTTGTGTAGAGCTTCTAATCTGATATTTTTTCGCTATCATATCGTAGCTTCCCTCACCGTTTAAATAACTTTGAACAGCTGATAACTTTATCTCATTTGAGTATGTATTAAATGTTGTACCTTTTTTGGCCATGAAAAATCCCCTCCAAGTAATAGTGTAATATCCATGTGTATACATGGTCTTTTTCACACTGTCTACCTAAAGGGGATAATATCAATTCAAAGGCTTTTTTTATAATCCCGACTGTCATCGAACTAGGGACCTCCACCCTGTCAAGGTGGCGTTCTTATAGCGAAGTTATGAGAAGTAACTACTTTTCAATCTCCAAACCTAATCCACAAGGTTTATTAATCTGCACCCAATTACTTCCTTCTTTTCTCCTTATATTCTATAATTAATCTATAAAATTAAATGGGGGTAATTTCCAATATGATGCTTCAAATAGTGACCCAAAAGGCTACTCATTATGAACCCGATATTTCATTGCTTGCTGAAAAAGAATCAGGGCGCCAAGAATTCATCAAACGTTTTCCATTAGAATCCTTAAGAAATCTAACGATAGAAGAATATGCAAATACTAAAACTAAAGATTGTTTTAACTACTGGCTTGAACAGAAAAATATCCTAGGCGGTATTGGGGGAGCAAATGCTGCTAAATTCGGTATTTATCGTGCTAAAACTGGTGAGTACTGTAAAGGTTATGGTAAACAAAAAGTGGTATTAAAAGGTGAAAAGTTGCAGGAAGAATTTAGAGCTCTAAAAGAGGGGATTTGTGAAGCAATTCGACTTGCTAAGGAAGGACGCATTTCTGAAATTATTACATTGAATTTACCAACTTATAATATGGTACTGCTAAAAATTTTAAATGTTTATGTTCCAGAGAGATTTTTTAATATTTATTCACCGCCAATTTTGATTGAGTTAGGAAAGGAATTACATATAAAAGATGAATTGCTTACTCCTCAGAATGCAATTGCTTTGAATCATGCAGTGTTGCATTCTATTAAGAAACAAAATGTTTTCTTAGATTGGTCTAATGAAAAAATCTCAAGATTTATCTGGGATACATTTTCTGAGCGAGATAAATCTCTTGATAAGAATACAAACTATTGGCTAGCTGGACATACATATGGAAAAGATCGTTCCATTCAAGATTTTTTATTGAAAAACAACTGCATAGCAATAGGCTTTCTACAAGAGGATTTATCCTCTCTTTTAGAAGAAGAGAGGATTGAAGATATCATAGATGAGAAGGAAGAAACATCAGCAGGACAAAAAGCATTAAAGCAATTTTTAAAAATGAAAGAAGGAGACCTTGTTGCTTTAAAAACATCATTTACTCGTAAGGTTGATGGGAAGACAAGATCAGTGTTACGAGTTAGCGCTGTTGGAAAAATTACTAAAGATACTATTGATGGTTATGAATTCTCTGAAGAGTACGGACATCTACTTCCTGTTAAGTGGATTAATACTGAAGAGAGAGAGTTCATAGGTTACGGGGGATATCGTAGTACATTAAATGAAGTAAAAAATAAGAATGTAATTAACTTAGTATTTATGCAGGGAAAGGAAATTAGCAATACGCTCCAAGAATCTAATGAAGTGTCAGACTCAGATCCAAGAAACTATGTATTTTTTGGTCCACCTGGAACAGGGAAAACATATCAAATTGTTGAACGTGCTCTTGAATTAATCGATAAAAAAACACATGAGGAACTGAAGGCAGATGGACGAGAAGCATTGCAACAAGAGTTTTCACGTTTAACAAAAGAAGGACAAATTCATCTTGTAACGTTCCATCAGTCCTATGGATATGAAGATTTTATAGAAGGATTGAAATCTGATGGAAAAGGGAATTTTGTGCCAACGGATGGTATTTTGAAAAAAGCCGCTCTTGAAGCGATGTATGAAGGAATTCAAAGTACAAGTCAGGAATTTTCGAATGAAGTTCGTTTTGAGCAACTTTATAATTACCTGGTTGAAAATGGCTTGAAGAATAATATTCAATTCGAATCAAAAACAGGAACGAAAAATTTCATTTCATACATTTCAGAGCAAAATAATATCGTTGTAACGAGTGAAGATGTAAAAACTAGTTCAATAGTTTCAAAGAATCGTTTACTAAGCCTTTATCGTTATATTCAGGAGCATGATATTGATTGGAAGAATAATATTATGTTTGTTCGTGAGGCGATTGGTGGGTGTAATCAGACGAGATATTGGTCTGTACTAAATTGGATATTAGAAAAAATGGAAGATACAGTAGAAGACGAAGAAAAAATTGAAGTTGAAGTAGAAGAGAAAAAGGCAATTATTCAAAAGGCATTGTTGGAAAACAGTTCGTTTGATTATTCGAATGCGAAAAAACATGTTGTAATTATTGATGAAATGAACCGAGGCAATATTTCTAAGATTTTTGGTGAGCTGTTAACGTTACTAGAAGAGGATAAGCGTTTAACACAAAGTAATGAATTGATTGTTGAACTACCTTATTCAAAAGCGAAGTTTACGTTACCACCCAATTTATATGTAATAGGGACGATGAATACAGCCGACCGTTCAATTGCACTGCTTGATACAGCGTTACGCCGTCGCTTTGTGTTTGAAGAAATCATGCCAAATACGGATCTTCTTGAATCGATTGGTGATGAAATTGATCTTGCTGAAATGCTTTCTGTTATTAATAGGAGGATTGAAGTGCTGTACGATCGTGATCATATGATTGGGCATGCGTATTTTATAAACGCGAAAACAGATAATGAAGTTATAGCTATTTTTCAAACGAAAATCATTCCACTTTTACAAGAGTATTTTTATGATGATTGGGAAAAGATTGGTCTTGTTTTGGGTGGAATTGGGAGCTCAAAGGAAGATCAATATATTGTTTATAAAGAAGAAGTTAATATAAATGAACTGTTTAAACAAAAGCCATCTATTTATATTCCTGCACTGTACCGAGTAAAACGAAAATTAACAGCGCAAGAGCTAATCGCGATTTATGAATAAGACAATTATAGTGCGTGAGGCGTATGACTGGATTACAGAAAACGACGTTACAGTAGAACAATTTGATGAGCTTATACGATATATTGAAGAAAAATATCCAAATGAACAGGTGATTGATCAAAAGTATAAACGACTTCGCTTTATTAATTATGTTGGCGTCATACAATGTTCTGATGTGCGGTATGAAATTATACCAAAAATAAAAATCACACCTATTGACGATCGAAAGGCATTGCTAGGAATGCTTTCAATTACAGGCTTTTTGCCGGTTTCATTTTATGAGGAAGTACTAAATGGTGAAGATAGAGGTGAACTGCTTACGGCATTTCTTGCTACATTTCTTACCCGTTTGCTAAATGAGCTCAGAAAAGGGACTTATAAAACATACGAACGTCATGAAGAAAATTTAAATACACTGCGTGGCAAGCTCGAGCTTAGTAAACACATTTATAAGAATATATTTCAAAAAACAAAAGCATATTGTGCATTTGATGAATATACGGAAAATAACTCTTTAAACCAGTTATTTAAATGTGCATTGCTCATTGTAAAAAAGCATACCAAAATACATACTTTAAAACTTTATCTTGAGCGCTGTTTAGGCTACTTAGAAACTGTGGATATAGTACATTTCACAGAGAAGGAATTAAAAAGCATTACATTTAACCGACGGAATGAACGTTTTCGTCAAGCTGCTTTATTTGCTAACCTAATTGTTGAGCGAGCAACGATTTATAGTAAAGGGCGAGGAGCATCATCGTTCTCTTTCTTATTTCAAATGAATATGTTGTTTGAAAAATATATTGAAGTAGCACTACAAGAGGCTATTGGTAATAATAAAATAATCAGTCAACATGCAGAGAAGAGGCTATTACGTAACAAGAAGAGTGGACGCCAGAACATTTTATTAAAACCAGATTTTGTGATTGATAATATGATAATCATGGATACGAAGTGGAAAAGTGCAACAAATAATGGAAGAATTAGTTATGTTCAGAGTGACATTTATCAAATGTATGCGTATGTAACTGCTTATAAGGAAGTTCAAAGATGTATATTGCTGTATCCGAAACAGGAGGGAGAAGTTATTCATCCTGTGTGGGAAGTTATCAATACTGAAAAAACTATCGAAATGTGCACGATAAGAATTGATGAATTTTCCAAGACTGTGCGAGAATTAAAAGAAATTCTACAAAAACAAGTTAAATAATTTTGTAAAGACACTCAATTGAATTTGGGTGTCTTTTATTTTAGAAATCAAATCTCCTTTGTAAAAGTATGAATATTTTGTTTTTTTAATTGAAATAGAAATGAGCTTATTATATAATAAGCTCAAGAAATTTTTTCCTTTTTAATCATTCCTAAATAACCACAAACCTTTCGGGTTTACGATCCATTACAAGGAAGTGTATAAAACATATACGCTAATTTGTAATACGAATGTATTCCTGAGAGGTTTTTTTGCGTTGTAGGAATAGGACAAGTATTGAACTAACAAGGATGTGATAGGATGTCTTAACTTTTTAAGAAATGTAATAAGGAAGTAAGAATTTTGAATTTCAAAATACAAAAGAAGGTGGAAAAAGATGAGAGAAGCAGTCTCGTCTTTTTTATTTCGAAAGGAGAAGGGCATGGGTAAGAAAATTATGGTTCAATCTGTAAAGTTGGTAAAAGATAGTAATCGAATTTATGATATTGAGAAAAAGAAAATTACTTGTCCAGCGGATGCTGTACGCTTTGCACAGATTATATTTGATATAGAATCAAGGCCAAATGAAATTTTTGGTGTATTTAACTTAAATACAAAGAATGAAATTATTGGTTGTAGCATTGTGTTTGAAGGAACTGTTGATTCATCGTTAGTCCATCCAAGGGAAACTTTCCGCACGGCAATATTAAACAATGCATCTTCTATTATATGTTTTCACAATCACCGTGCGACACGTTCCTAACTGAAAAGGTTACGCACGCTGTCTGAACGTCATTTATGGCAAGTAAGAGAGTCGTGAACTCTTAACTCGATAGGTAGAATGATAGGGTAACGCCTTGAAATGCCTACTCTAATACTCCGACATGCGTTATTCGAATGTGTATAAGAATAGGGTGTGAAGCTCGGTGAAGTCGGCTGAAAGTTGTCGTAGTACTCATGAATAACCGAAAGCTAACCAGAGGTGGTTGGTACAACTGATAGGTCGGGAGTCGTGAAAAACTTAATATGGTGAGAATGTGGTAAAACACTGACGAACTAGCGAATGAAATGTCTGTAAGTGGAACTACTTAGAAATGAGTAGACTTGATGAAAACTTCAAGTGCGTTCCGTGGGCGAGTAAGTATGGTGGTTTCGAAAGCTCCATGCATCGTTACAGGCGATGGAGAGGACGTCAGGCAAGAGCTAGCACCTAAGTTAAGAATAGATAGAGTTAAGGGAACGTGGAAAGCTATCAACATGGAGAGTACACACTCTATGAAGTGGTAGGGAGGAAAGGAATATATCTATAACTTCCTTTTATGATAGTGAGAGTAGAGGCAGGAGTGATGAAGTTTCTGTAATGGAAATGGAACAATAGCCTCAAGTCGTTTCGCCTAAACTATTTCAACTCAATCATCTCAAGGATTCTCGTATGACTAAAAAGGTCACGAGCCAAGATTGGAGCGTGATATACCTTGAACAAAAACTTTAAGAAGATCCCTAGAATGAAAAATACAAGGTTACGCCATGCTGATTATTATGGCATGACTGAAATCTTCGATGAACTTTATGCAAAAAGTAAGGATAAACAAAAATTTAAAAACCTCATGTCAATCATTACTTCATACAACAACATTCTACTCGCCTATCGAAATATTAAACGGAATAACGGAAGTGCTACGCCTGGAGTCGATGAAGTTACGATAAAGGACGTTGAAGAGCTTGGAACCCATGAGTTTATTGGAATTGTGAAGAAAAGATTTAAACAGTATAATCCTTGAAAAGTAAAACGTGTGGAAATTCCAAAACCTAATGGAAAAACTAGACCATTAGGTATTCCATCTATGTGGGATAGAATTGCGCAACAATGTATTCTACAAGTACTGGAACCTATATGTGAAGCTAATTTTTACAAATATAGTTATGGGTTTAGACCGACAAAATCAGCTGAAAATGCAATATCTGCATGTAATGGACCAATAAACAATAATAAAATGCAATATGTAGTGGATATAGACATTAAAGGTTTCTTCGATGAAGTGAAACATTCAAAACTTATGCGACAAATTTGGGCAATGGGTATTCGTGATAAACAATTACTTGTGATTATACGTAAAATGTTAAAAGCGCCTATTGTTTTACCAAATGGAGAAATCGTACATCCAACAAAAGGGACACCGCAAGGTGGAATACTTTCCCCTTTATTGGCGAATATCGCTTTAAATGAATTTGATTGGTGGATTGCAAACCAATGGGAAAGTAAAAAGTGCCGAACACTTAAGGACTATCTTAATAAGAAAACAGGATGGTATAGTCGCCAATATCGCTATCAACAACTTAGAAAAACATCTACATTAAAAGAAATGTACATTGTCCGCTACGCAGATGATTTTAAAATTTTTACTACAACGCGATTAGATGCTGAAAAGATTTTCATGGCAAGCAAAATGTGGCTAGAGGAACGGTTAAACCTTCCTATTTCTGAGGAGAAATCTCAAATTACAAATCTGAAAAAGAAAAGTAGCGAGTTTCTCGGCTTTGAACTGAAAATGGAACGAAAAGGATATGACCGTTTTGGCCGCAGAAAATACGTTTGTCAATCACATATAGCAGAAAAAGCACGAAAGAGGATTAAGAAACAACTCAAAGACCAGATCAAACTCATGCAAAGAGTTCCCAATGGAAACGAATTAATCAAGAACGTTCGAATTTATAATAGTATGGTTATTGGCATTCACAATTATTATCAAATTGCGACGCAAGTAGTCAATAGTTTGATGCCAATACAATACCAATTAACACAAATAGAACGTCAGCGATTAAAGCAATTTTCATTGAGAAAAACAACCAATTATGCAATCAAAGATAAAGGCATTAAACCTTATTTAAAATCAAAGATGACAAGATATATTAATGGATATCCCCTTATTCCTATTGGGTTCATTAAAACAAAAACAGCATTAATGCCTAAAAATGGTGTTAATAAATTTACCAAAGAAGGACGAGAACTAATGCATCGGGAACAAAAGTCGGTTCCGAACTGGCAAGTTCAATGGATTAGGGAACACCCTATCATTAATGAACGGGCAACAATAGAATTCAATGACAATCGAATATCGCTGTTTATAGCCCAAAATGGAAAATGTGCAGTGACTGGGGAAGAATTGATTCTAACGGAAATGGATTGCCATCATAAAACATTATGGAGTAAAACGAAGGATGATAGTTATTCCAACTTAGTGCTAATTACTAGAGATGTTCACCGGCTAATCCATGCCACAGATGTAGAAACTATCCAAAGGTATCTTGAATTTCTTGAATTAAATGAGGAACAACTTATGAAGCTGAATAAACTAAGGTTGTTAATTGGGAATGAAATAATCAAGTAAATTAGGGATTCAAATTAAACTAAGTAGATTGAGGAAAATGAAATAGAAGGTAAACGATGGAATGCCGTGTGCGATGAAAGTTGCATGCACGGTGTGGAGCAGGGGAAAAGGTGGAGATAACCTCAAAGTCTTACCTATTGCTATCTTCAGGCCATAGTGCGGAATCTCACGAAGATGTTGAAGTGACTAAAAGGTTAAAAGAATGTGGAAACATTATTGGTATACCTCTTCTAGATCATGTCATCATTGGAGATAACAACTATGTGAGTTTAATGAAAAAGGGGATTATCTAATACAAAGCAATAAGCCAACTATTTTTAAGGGGGTGTATAGAGGAATAGGAAGATTCTAAAGCGTTTACTCGCATGAATCTTCTTATTCTTTTTTATTTTGCATAGAAAAATGAAGGATATAATGTATTAACAGAAATGAACGGTCAATACAATGATATGTTAATGGGTATAGGTATATATAAGATGTCTAATGGAAAAGAAGAGTTGTTATTTGATAATAAGAATGAAACAGCAGTACTTTTACTAGAAGAGACAATACGTTTAGAGTGGGAATGGAACAAGTAATTCAAAGACAGTCTGTTTTTGAAGAAAACCCTTGGTGTTTACATGTGGCTAAAAATGTGAAGGTTACAATTACTGCTCTTTCAGATAGTGAAGTGCTTGTCCAAAAAACAGATAATGACCAAGAATTTGCGTCTAAGTTGTATACTCCAAATGAGTGCCAAAGTGTTGTAGCTGGGGAAGGTCTATTAGAGGGAACAGCCCAGCGTGTTATTCGTACGATTTTTGACTATAACAATGCAGCATATTCTAACATGGTAGTAGGAGAAGTTATTTCTTATCCAGGACGATGGTCCAGTTATCCACCGCATCACCATGATCAACCGGAGGTATATTATTATCGCTTTAATAAGCCGCAGGGATTTGGATGTGTAATGGTTGGTGAGGATGCTTATCGCGTTGTACATAATAGCTTTATTACAATTCCAGGTGAGCTAGACCACCCGCAAGCAACTGCGCCTGGATATGCAATGTATTTTTGTTGGATGATTCGACATCTTGAGAATAACCCATGGAATGATCGTATTATGGAGGAAGACCACAAGTGGTTATTAGAACCAAACGTGAAAATTTGGCCAGAAAAGGAATAGATAAATAGAAAAACGAGCACTCCTATTTATAGTGATAGGGTGCTCGTTTTTCTATTTATGCGCAGAAAGGAAAATCCTTCTTACTGTTACCGTCGGGCTATCGTCCTGCACACATTTGAAGAAGGAGAATTCTTTCAGTAAGTATGTAGAAATAATCCTTTATTTTGACGTGTGCTTCTGACCCGATAGCTATTTTTTATGGGGAAAATTAGTTTGCTGGTTATTAAGTTTTTTCTTTGTAATTTATTTTTTGTTTGTTGTTCTATCTACATCTGAAATGGGTAAGTCTGTGCCATATAGGTCTTGGTTAATATCTTTATTTCTAGCATTTGTTCTTGTTCCTTACTAGGGGTATTCAGGGCATCCGATGGGACGCGATTAATCTGTTCGCTCAATAGATTTTCTTTGTCCATATTATACAGCTCTTTTTTGGAATGAGATAAAAAACAATGGAATTATTAATAGAAACTCCGATATTTTGTGTCTTTGAAAGGAATTATATACAAACTTATATTGCAAAGTTAACTAATAAAAAAATGTTAGTGATAAATAAAGAGGTACAGAACTAAAGTTCGAAAGTGCGGTTCTTCTATCAAATAAGATATGATTTGATATTTTCTTAGTTTTGGTTCGTTAAGTTTATATACTTAAAGTAAAGGACTTAATTTCAATTAAGGGGGAGGATAATTTGGAAGTGTATAACTCAGCTGCTCCTGCACAAACAAAAAATGAAGATTTACCATTTGATATTTCTTGGATGACCGATTGGATTGTAGACTGGTTTGGTTCTTTGTTTAATGGCGGCAGTGATGTAATGAAAGATGGGGGAGATAAAATAGATGGTGCAGTCCATGCGAGTGTGCCTGCATTCTTTGATGTTATTTTCCTTATACTTTCTGTAGTAATTTTAATATCATTATTAGTTTTTGGGGCTTCGTTATGGTTTAAACATATTAAGTGGAAAAAAAGATCTATATATTTTGGAGTAGGTTCATTTATTCTCATACTTTTAATAAGGATTCTACCAGTGTTAATGTTGACGACACGTTCTTTTGATTTTCAAACCTTTATGAGTAATATGGTGGGCTTAATTACTTCTATAATTTTAGGAACAGCTGTATTAATGTTTTTGATATCTTTAGCATTAGGTATGCTTTATAAGAAATTTGAACATCCCAAATATGGAAAATGGAGTTCAAGTTTGAGATATAGTTCCATTTTTATATTTGTAATGAC
>WPCH01165846.1_pt1 | contig 10239 bp, 8 predicted proteins | sample 5399881 | NCBI WGS metagenome assembly WPCH01 (sample SAMN12869468, study PRJNA574797) | sludge metagenome | isolation source: wastewater treatment of pH5 | place: China:Beijing | collected 2019-05-20 | reverse complement strand
CCTTTCAGATTGAGGAAATTAGGCAGGCTGCTCTGGTACCTCAGGAGGATGAACTTTTAGGGGTAGAGCGGGCTCGCTTGGCAAATATGGATCGAATTCTTCAATCCGTTCACTATGTGCTTGATGTAATGGGGGAAACCTATGACGAGCGAGAATCGCTACTCGACACCTTTTCGACACTGGAGTCGGAGCTTAGTCGGGCGGCGAATCTGGATTCAACTCTGGAACCTTTGACTCAGCGTTATACTGGGCTATCTTTGGAACTCCATGACATTTATGGCGAGTTTAGAGATTATTTGGACATGCTTCCAGCAGACCCGGGGCGACTCCATGAACTGGAGTTGCGTCTAGAACTGATTGACGGTCTCAAGCGTAAGTACGGTAGCTCTGTTGATGAAATTCAAAATTACCTAGTTCGAGCGGAAAAAGAATTAGCTTTGCTAGAGAATTCCACGGTACGGGCTGATGGCCTAGAACGCGAAAGTAGCGTGCTGCAGGCAAAGTGGCTGGAAGCCGCCTGCCTCCTCACTAACAGCCGCAAAAATGTGAGCTTGAGCTTGGAGGAACAGATTGAGAAGGAGTTAGCCGATTTGTCCATGGGTAACACTAAGTTTAAGGCAGCATTTTCGCCTGTCACTAGCAAGATTCCGGCCGTAGGTGGAAGAGAGCAAATTGAGTTCATGATGGCCCCTAATGTCGGAGAGGATCTCAAGCCGCTGGCAAAAATTGCTTCTGGAGGGGAGCTATCCAGAGTGATGCTGGCCGTCAAAGCCATCTTAATTGAGGTGGAGCAGACCCCTACCGTGATTTTTGACGAAATCGATGCAGGTATTGGAGGACGCACCGCAGTGAACCTTGGGGAGAAGTTGCTGGCTCTGAGTCACGTCAGACAGGTGCTCTGCGTTACACATCTTCCTGTAGTGGCCAGCTTTGGGAAACACCATTATTCCGTTCAAAAGCAAGCTCAGAATCACCGTACCACAGTTAGCGTCAGCCTTCTCCAGCATGGCGAACGATTAGAAGAACTAACACGCATGTTGGGCGGGACCAGCGATGAGGCCGTCACCTTCGAACATGCCCGAGAGCTCTTGAAAAGAACCGGGGTCTTTTCCTAAAACAGTTAGTCTGCCAGCTAGTTCCTTCAATATCAACATAGGTCACAGGGCAACCTACACTCATGAAGCAAATGTGAGGGGGTAGGTGGCTTTGTGAGAAAAAACATGCTCCGTGCGTGTCTAACACTTATTTTGGCCTGTCTATTAGCCTTAGCGACAGTTCCCTACTGGGTTGCGGCCGTGGGAATCCCCAGTGAACTGAAGGTCTTTCCCGGGATGGAACTGTCGTTGGACCTCAATCCACCATTTAGGATTCAGGACCAGCATGGGCTTGAGGTGACAGGCCTTTTCGACACCGAAAATCTAGGAACCAGCATCTATAGGGTTAACTTGTTTGGCTGGCTACCCTTGACCGAGGTTGTCGTTGATGTGGTCCCTTTACTTCGAGTTTTCCCCGGTGGACAGTCCATTGGTGTGCTGTTGAGCTCAGAAGGGCTTGTTGTTGCGGAACTCGGGGCGGTTATGGATACGAGTGGGGTGGAACGTTATCCTGCTAGGGATGCAGGGATAAAGCCGGGTGATATTCTCCTTTCGGTTGAGGGCAACCTCCTACGCCGTCCAGAACAGGTGAGTCAACTTGTGAACTCTCTAGCTCGAGAGAAACGCGTCCTAGAAGTTGTTGTGCAGCGCAATAACCGCAACTTCACCCTGGAAGTTGAACCAATTCTCTCCAGTTCTTTCGGCCAGCAGGTGTCGTCGTATCTATTAGGTATTTTCTTGGAGGACCCCGCAGCCGGCGTGGGAACCATGAGTTTTTATGACGCGGCAACGGGACGATTCGGGGCTTTGGGACATACAATCACCGACAGTCGGGGGCGCCCAATGATCATTTCTAGTGGCCGGATCGTAGAAGCTACAATTGAAAGCATTCGTTATGGTAGCAAAGGGTCCCCAGGGGAGAAGGTGGGGTTCTTCCATGGAGAACAGGATGTAATAGGAACAATTGACTCTAACACGAATTTAGGAATTTTCGGTCAGCTCGAGGGTGCTGTTCCTCGGAGCGCTTTTTCCGAACCAATACCGGTTGCCTTTTCCCACCAAGTACGATTAGGACCAGCAGAAATCTATACTGTGCTCCAAGGAAATCGCGTTGAACGTTTTGATGTAGATATCATCAAGGTGACTAACCAGATTCGACCGGGAGAAAAAGGTATGGTCATCGAGGTCACTGATCCACGACTTCTAAGAGAAACCGGGGGCATCGTCCAGGGGATGTCGGGGAGTCCAATTTTACAAAATGGAATGTTGGTTGGCGCTATAACGCATGTCTTTGTTAATAATCCAACAAAAGGATATGGTAGCTTTGCCGAGTGGATGGTCTACGAAGCAGGGCTAGGACAGACTCAGGAAATTCCCGCGAAACAATCGCTTTCGCGGGAAGGTTTTTATTTGCATGTAGAGAAAGACTTTATTGCACAGGATTGCGCATAGCACAGAAAAGATTGCAATGAAGTGGGGAGATTAAAGTGGAATCAAGAACGCTCGTTTTAGGGGTTATCGGATCGGACGTCCACGCGGTCGGTAACAAGATCTTGGAGATTTCCTTCAAGGAAGCAGGTTTCAACGTGGTTAACCTAGGCGTGCTGGTTTCCCAAAAAGAATTTGTGGAAGCCGCTGTCGAAACCAATGCAGATGCCATTATGGTTTCTTCTCTATACGGACATGGTGAGATAGACGTGCGTGGCCTCCGAGATGCCCTGATTGAGGCTGGTATTGGCGATATTCTAATGTATATTGGTGGTTACTTAGTTGTGGGAAATCAAGAATGGTCTGAAGTGGAGACCAAGTTTAAACAATTAGGATTCGACAAAGTCTATCCTCCAAGTACATTACCAGAAGACTTCATTCCAGCTTTGAAGAGCGATCTCGGTATGTGATGGAGGGTTTTCGATGAGTGGAGTCAAGGTTCTAGTTGACATAGGGAGCACGTTCACCAAGGTAACAGCGGTAGACACAGAAAAAAGGGAGATCCTAGCCCAGGCTAGTTCACCAACAACGCCCAGTGATGTAAGTGAGGGTCTGCAAAACGCCTTAGAAGGACTGAAACTAAGGGGCGGGGTGCTGAAGCCTGCTCAAGCCTTGGCTTGTTCGAGCGCGGCCGGGGGATTGCGCATGGTGGCCATCGGTTTGGTAGAGGATCTAACGGCTAAAGCAGCTAGACAGGCTGCCCTTGGGGCCGGTGCCAGGGTGCTAAAAACTTTCTCCTTTCAGCTTACCGAGGAAGACTACTCAGAGATAATTGGGCTCAAACCAGACATTATTCTCTTAGCCGGTGGAACGGATGGTGGCAATACAGAGAATATACTTCATAATGCGAGGGTCTTGGCGTCATTGCCTCAAGCTGTTCCTGTGGTTATTGCCGGCAATCGATCGGTGGCCCAGGAGGTCGCCCATATTTTTCCTAAATCCTTTGACATATCGATGGCAGCCAACGTTATGCCCCAGATAGGAAAGCTACAGGTAGAACCAGCGCGAGAAGCGATTCGCAAAGTGTTCATGGAAAAAATCATCTATGCCAAGGGGCTATCGAAGGCCAGTCGCCTAATCGATGGTATTTTTATGCCAACGCCTGCAGCTGTCCTACGAGCAGGTCAATTGTTGAGCGAGGGAACCACTGCGACCAAAGGTTGGGGCGATCTCATTATTGTTGATGTGGGTGGGGCGACAACAGACGTTCACTCCCTCGGTGATGGTATGCCCACCAAAGCTGGCGTGGTTGTACGGGGCCTTCCCGAACCATTTGCCAAGCGAACGGTGGAAGGGGATCTAGGGGTACGGGTAAGTGTGGTATCACTCATGGAAGCTGTGGGTGCCAGGATGTTGGCACATGGCACAGGTTGGTCTGAAGAGAGGGTGGAAAACAGAGTCCGAACTCTTAATGATCAACCCGAGATCTTGCCTCAAGATCCAGAAGAAGTGTTTTTTGACCAGGTCCTAGGTTTCCAGGCAATCCGGCTTGGTGTTGGCCGGCATGCGGGGCGCCTTTCGGAGCTATTTACCCCGTCTGGCCTAGTGTGGATTCAAGAAGGCAAGGACCTTTCGAAGGTGACCAAGGTCATTGGAACTGGCGGAGTCTTAATTAACAGCCTTGATCCCCTGATCATGTTAGAGGGCGCCAGGCAAGATAAGGCAGCAACATTGGAACTTAGGCCTGAGAACCCAGATTATTTCTCAGATGGTGATTATATTTTGGCCGCCATGGGGTTGCTTGCCCAAGAGCAACCAGAAGTGGCTTTTACTGTTTTGCAGAATTCTTTAAAGGCACATGAGCTTAAAAGGAGGGACCAGTAGTTGGCGGAACAGATTAAGCATGACAAGTTGGATTGGAATGGTCTTAGGGAAGAAAGAACGGAAGTATTAGCTGGTTGGCCCACGGGTCAGGAAGTGGATCTGGATGATGCGATTGAATTTCATGGTAAACTACCCGGTGAACTAAACTTCGGTGTGCGTCTGATCCAGGCGAAGGAACAGGGGATCACCTTGGCCCAACCTCGTGCGGGGGTGGCGGACCTAGCGAGCCATAGGGAGCTGTTACAGTTTTTACAAGATGAAGGTGGAGCTGATCTATTACCTACCACCATTGATTCCTATACACGACAAAACCGTTACGAAGAGGCGGAAAGAGGGTTAGCAGAAAGCGTGGCAGAGGGCCGGTCTCTGCTCAATGGATTTCCTGCTGTTAACCACGGCGTTCATAATTGCCGTCGCCTCATAGAAGGCCTAGCTGTTCCTGTTCAGGTGCGCCATGGGACCCCAGACGCCCGTCTTCTTGCTGAGATCACTCTCGCAGCAGGCTTTACTGCTTACGAGGGAGGCGGTCTGTCATATAATATTCCTTACGCTAAGCGGGTGCCCCTTGAACAGAGCATTCGGGATTGGCAGTACGTGGACAGGCTCGTAGGGTATTATCAGGAACAAGGAATAACCATCAATCGCGAACCTTTTGGCCCCTTAACAGGAACACTAGTGTCGCCGTGCATTTCTCATAGTGTGGCAGTGATCGAGGCAATTTTAGCTGCGAAGCAGGGAGTCAAGAACATAACGGTGGGTTATGGCCAATGTGGGAACTTGACGCAAGACGTAGCAGCATTGCAGACTTTAAGCATGCTTGCGGAAGAGTACCTACGGGCTGAGAACCTAGATGATGTGGAGATAACGACCGTCTTCCATCAATGGATGGGCGGTTTCCCCGCTGACGCGGCGAAGGCTTTCGGCGTTATTTCCCTCGGGGGTATGACGGCAGCACTGGGCAAGGCGACCAAGGTAATAGTCAAGACCACCCACGAAGCGCTGGGTATCCCCACGAAGGAAGCCAATGCCCAGGGAATTCGCGCTACAAAGCAGGTTCTTAACATGCTTCAAGATCAAGCGTATCCCGAAAATCCCCCCCTCGCTGAAGAACGGGAGATCATCCTGCGGGAAACCCGCCTGATTCTCGACAAGACTATTGAATTAGGTGAAGGGGATTGGGCTGTAGGAGCAGTGCGGGCCTTTGCAGCAGGAGTCATTGACGTGCCCTTTGCACCAAGTTCCTTTAATGCCGGAAGAACGATGCCTGCCCGTGACAATGAGGGAGCCGTCCGCTTCTTGTCCTGGGGTAATCTGCCTTTCACCAAAGATATTCAAGATTTTCACCTCGCTAAATTAGCAGACCGGGGTAAAGCCGAAAAACGCACCCCTAATTTTCAGATGGTTATTGATGATATCTACGCCATTGGTCAAGGTAGACTAATTGGCCGTCCTCGTTAGGAGATGATGAGTTTGACTGAAATAAGAATTTTATCGCCTACCGCTATTTTGGGCTATGGTTTTCCCCTTGCTTCATTTCAAGCGGGACTCGACCGTAATCCACATGTGATCGCAGTGGATGCAGGTTCCACCGACCCAGGTCCATATTACTTGGGGGCAGGAAAGTCTTTTACCCAGCGCTCTGCAGTCAAGAGAGATTTGCGCTACATGATTGAAGCTGCATTAAGTCGCAAAATACCGCTCATAATCGGTTCGGCCGGTGGGAGCGGCGCCAAGCCCCATGTTGAATGGAACCTGGCAATTGTTGAGGAGATCCTCACAGAGCTCAAACTTACAGCACAGCTCGCGGTCATTTATAGTGATATTGATCGTGAATTTGTGGCGGACGAACTGAGAAACGGAAGGGTCAAGCCGCTGGGTCCTGTTGCTGAGTTGACCGAAGAGGACATTCTAGCCACTACCCATCTTGTAGCCCAGATGGGGTTGGAACCTATTATGCAAAGCCTCGAAGAAGGGGCAGAGATCATCTTAGCAGGAAGGGCGTACGATCCAACTGTTTTTGCAGCTTTTCCAGTGTTGAAAGGGTACGATTTAGCACTGGCTTTGCACATGGGCAAGATACTGGAGTGTGCTGCCATTGCAGCGAGCCCTGGTAGTGGTAGCGACTGTCTGATGGGTACCCTATACAAGGATAGCTTTATTCTGGAAGCACTCAATCCCGAAAGGGAGTGCACCCGCATTTCCGTAGCGGCCCATACTCTCTATGAAAAAAGCGATCCCTATTCCCTACCGGGACCAGGTGGCGGCCTTGATTTACATGAAACCACATTTGAACAACTGCCTGGTGGAAGAGTCAGGGTAGCTGGTACCAAGTTTGTGCCTACCGATGGCTATTTCCTCAAACTCGAAGGGGCACGCCTCATTGGCTACCGCACCATCAGCATTGCCGGAGTCAGAGATCCAATCATGATCAGCCAGATCGACAATGTGATCGCAAAGATCAAGGAACGGGTAGCGGATAACTTCCAGGACCTTAAAGAATACGACATACATGTACACTGCTATGGTAAAAATGGTGTGATGGGATTGTTGGAACCGCATCCTGAGCCGGTCCACGAGCTAGGTTTGGTGATTGAGGCCTTGGCACCCACCCAAGAGGTTGCGGATACGATCTGTAGTTTTGCCCGCTCCACAATGCTGCACTATGGTTATCCAGGGCGTAAGGCTACCGCAGGTAACTTGGCCTTCCCCTATTCACCTTCCGATTTGTCTGCAGGTGCGGTGTATAAGTTTAGTGTTTATCATCTGCTCAAAGTAGATGATCCCAAGAGTCTATTTCCAATCAAGGTAGGGAGGGGCGGGCTATGAGATATGTGAGGGATGTTGCTTTGGTCATTCGTAGCAAAAACGCCGGTCCCTATGAACTGACGTTTGATCTGATGTTTCCCGATGCCGAAGTATACAATGAGGTTAGGCAGAGCATAACGAAGGAGAAAGTTGCCGCATTGTATGGGATCGATGAAAGTAAAGTGTTGTCCATTATTCATTTCGCCCCGGCCTATGCAGTGAAGATCACCATTGTACGGCCTCGTCCTTCAGGAGATCTGGGGGAAACCGATGTTTATGGCGCACAACAACATGCACCACTATTGGATCTAACATACTAATTAAGGAGAGTGGCAAATTGAAAATCACGGACGTAGTATTATCAAAAGGGCTTACTGGCTTTTATTTTGATGATCAAAAGGCTATTCGCCAAGGTAACTATGTAGAAAACGGTTTGAGTTATGACGGAGAACCTGTCACACCGGGCTTTACTAAGATTCGGCAAGCAGGAGAGAGCGTGTCTGTGCAGTTGATCCTAGAAGATGGTCAAGTGGCCTACGGCGACTGTGCTGCTGTGCAGTATTCCGGGGCCGGCGGAAGGGACCCCCTTTTCTTAGCTGATGACTACATTCCTTTGATCGAAAAGTATGTGGTGCCCGTCTTAATAGGCAAGAAAGTTTCATCTTTCCGTTCCCTAGCAGATGAAGTTGACCAAATCAAGGATGAGAGCGGAAATCCTCTCCACACAGCCATTCGCTATGGCGTGAGCCAGGCTATTCTTGATGCTGTGGCCCGGGCTCAGCATCTAACAATGGTGGAAGTCATTGTGAACGAGTATGGGCTAGAATTGGTCGCCGAACCTGTCGCGATTTTTGCTCAAACAGGTGACGACCGTAAGGTTAATGCCGATCGCATGGTTATCAAACATGTTGACGTCTTACCCCACGGTCTTTTCAATAATCTAAGCAAGCTCGGCAAGAACGGCGAACATCTTAAGGACTATTTACTCTGGCTCAAAAACCGAGTGGTAGAATTGCGGGTGGACCAAGATTATGTACCTGATTTTCACGTTGATGTTTATGGTACCATCGGTCAGGCTTTCAACAATGATGTAGCAAAAATGGGCGAGTATGTCAGGGAACTGGCAAAGCTAGTTGCACCCCATGCCTTGGCAATTGAAGGTCCAGTTGACCTAGACAGCAAGGCGGATCAGATTAAGCTCTTAGCCGAACTGACGGCCTATGTAGATCAACACAACATTCCCTGCAAATTTGTGGCTGACGAATGGTGCAATACTCTAGCTGACATTAAAGAATTCACAGATGCCAAAGCGGGTCATATGATCCAGATTAAGGCCCCTGATTTGGGTGGCATTAATAACTCGGTGGAGGCCGTGCTTTATTGCCAGCAAAATGGCACCATTCCCTACTTGGGTGGTACCTGTAATGAGACAGAACGATCTGCACAAATCACTGTGCAGGTAGCCCTGGCCACGAGACCGCAGCAGATATTGTCTAAACCTGGAATGGGTGTTGATGAGGGTCTGTCTATTTGTACAAATGAAATGAATCGCACGGTGGCTTTACTGAAAAGAAGATAAGGTAGGGGATCAAATGTGAGAGTCATTCAGTACGAGGATATTGTTGCTCAAATTCGAACGCTCTGCTTGGATGCTAACTGCAACTTACCCCTAGATGTCTGGGATGCGTTGGTGAAGGCTCAAGAAGATGAAGCTTCACCCTTGGGCCAGAATGTCCTGGATACAATTTTGGAAAATGCAAAGATCGCCAAAGAGAAGCAAATGCCCCTTTGTCAGGACACCGGCATGGTGGTTGTGTTCGCCGAGGTCGGTCAAGATGTGCATATCCAAGGGGGTTTACTCAGTGATGCTGTTGATGAAGGGGTCCGGCAAGCGTATAAAGACGGCTACTTTCGTATGAGCGTGGTGGGGGATCCCATCGAAAGGGTCAACACCAAGGATAACACTCCTGCTGTGCTCCATGTCTCTCTGGTAGCAGGCGATCAACTCCGCTTGATTGTGGCCCCGAAAGGCTTTGGCAGCGAGAACATGTCGCGCCTGGCCATGCTGAAACCTTCCCAAGGAATCCAGGGGGTGAAGGACTTTGTCGTTAAGGCAGTTAGCGAGGCCGGAGGCAATCCTTGTCCACCGATCATTATTGGGGTTGGCATTGGGGGGACAATGGAAAAGTCGGCTCTATTGGCAAAGCGCGCAGTGCTTCGTGAAGTGGGCTCAAAACATCCTAAACCCCATTTGGCTGAGCTAGAGGCTGAGCTACTAAAATTGGTTAATCAGACAGGGGTTGGGCCCCAAGGCTTTGGTGGGACTCAAACGGCCCTAGCCCTATTTGTTGATACCTATCCGACCCACATTGCCGGGTTGCCAGTTGCAGTCAACATAAACTGTCACGTGGCACGGCATGTGGAGGCGATTTTGTAATGTATTACACCACCTTGGTAAAGGCATCTTACTACGCCCCCCGGGGTAGGAAGCGGCTGATGCATCTGGGCATGCTGATTTCCCAAAGATACCTGGGGGCGGAAGACCGCCTAATTGGTATTATGGGTGATGCAGGTGCTGGAAAGTCTCTGATCATACGTGGCATGTTTCCCGGCCTGGTTCTGACCAATGATGATGACGGCGTCAATGTGCGCCCGTTGCCTGTGCTGGATGATGCGGCGAATGAGTTCTTTCGAACACACACCTACCACATGGATGTGCGTTTTGAGATGGCCTTTACCCAGCTTTGGGAGTTAGCGGATGCTGTAAAGAAGGCAGTTTCCGCAGGACGACGCGTGGTGGTTGAGCATTTTGAACTCTTGTATCCATTGTTGAACATAAACGCGGAAATGCTCATCGGCATCGGGGAGGAAGTAGTTGTCACTGTTCCGACACTGTTTGGCCCTTTTCCCGCAGAGATCGCGGAAGAAGCATACCAATCCTTAATATACCGTAAGATGGCCCATAGTGCCGAAGATTTAACCAGCATTGTGCTGGAACAGATGGGCTTTGAACCGCCTACATTCCATA
>WPCH01204692.1_pt1 | contig 10251 bp, 12 predicted proteins | sample 5399881 | NCBI WGS metagenome assembly WPCH01 (sample SAMN12869468, study PRJNA574797) | sludge metagenome | isolation source: wastewater treatment of pH5 | place: China:Beijing | collected 2019-05-20 | reverse complement strand
CATGGTTTTATCCGGGCTCATGGCTGAAGGGGTTACCGAAATCTCCGAAATATACCATATCGAACGGGGCTATGCCTCTTTTGCGGACAAATTCCGCAACCTGGGAGCTACGCTGACAAGGGTGGAAGACTAACCTCTGCCGTTACAACAAAATCCTGACAATCCATACAGACGCCATGACTCCCGCTCCGTAGCCCACAAGGCCGGCAAGTAGAGAATGGCGTACTTTTTTTACCGCTGTGGCCCCAAAATAGACCGCTATCACATAAAAAACTGTTTCGCAGCTTCCCGCCATTACCGTTGCAACATTTCCAATAAAACTGTCCGCACCGTAAGTTGTGATGATCCGCTCCACCAATGCCAGAGAGCCGCTTCCTGATACGGGCCGCAGAAGAATTAGAGAGGTCAGCTCCTTTGGAATACCCAAAACCTCTATAACCGGGCCAAGAAGATCCTCAAGGTATTCCATCGCTCCGGAACTTACCATAGCTTCGATGCCGATAAAGATAGCTACGATAAAGGGCAGAATTTCCACAGCAGTTTCGATGCCGCTTTTTGCCCCCTCCACAAAACTGTCATATACCGGAACTTTTTTCCAAATCCCATAGCCGATTATCACCGTGATCATAGCCGGAATAAAGCCCAGGGAAATGGCGCTTAATAAACCTGTCATACCCTCGACTTCCTCTCGTAGAACTTACAAATTCCTATGGAAACAATCATGGAGACCAATCCTGCAAGTATCGCCGGAAGGATTATGCTTCCCGGATCCGCCGACCCGGCGTCGCTTCTGATTTTTACGATGGTAACGGGAACGATCTGAATCATGGACATATTCACAGCCAGGAACATGCACATGGCGTTGCTGGCGACGGGGCTGTGCCCGTTTTCCTCATCCAGCATAACCATGCTTTTTATCGCAAACACCGTGGCGCTGTTCCCCGCTCCGAAAATATTCGCGCTGAAGCTCATCAACATCATAGCAATGGTCTCTCGATTCCGCTCTTTAGGAAAAAGATATCCCATCATGGGCTTTACAAGTTTTGAAAATGCGTCGATAAGTCCGGAATCTTTCGCGATATTCATCAACCCCGACCATACGGCCATAATTCCCGCCAATCCGATAACGAAATAAACACCTTCTGTACAGCTGTTCATCAAGCCCTCGCTGAAGGTACCCAGTGTTCCCCTGTAAGTAGCAAACGCAATCCCGGAAAGAAGCATTACCGCCCAGATATAGTTCATCATAATTCCCCACATCCCCCTCTTATGAAAGAATATATGCTTTCATAGCAAAATCATGTTGAAAACTTCCAACTCTTCCCTCATAATAAAAAGCGGAGGTGATTGTTAATGAATACGCCGATTACACTGGGGGACGCAGGTCTTATTGTGATCGCCATCGCTCTTGTAGTTTTGATTATATATTGCATCTCATTAGTCAAAAATCTTGTTCCGGCAGTCAAAACCCTGAACCGGATTCTTGAAGACACCGAACGAATCACAAGCACTGCGGCAAACGGCGTAGAAGAGGCGCAAAAAATCGTCGGCAACGTGAGCGAATCCGTTTCTGCTGTTTCCGGAGCACTGAAAAACAATGAGGGTTTAGTACAGGGGCTCACCTCACTGTTTAAAACATTAACAACTCTTATTGGTTTATTGAAAAATAAATAAGATTGACTGAAATGTTCATTTATGGTAATATGATGTACGTATGTTAATACGTATTGTCACTGACTTGGACAAATTGCAGATTAGGGGGTATGGCAAATGAAAGCAACAGGTATTGTAAGAAAGGTTGACGAACTGGGTAGAATCGTGCTTCCCATAGAATTGAGAAGAACTCTCGATATTGAGATTAAAGATCCTATCGAGATTTATGTTGACGGTGACTACATTCTTTTAAAGAAGTATGAGCCGGCCTGCATTTTCTGTGGAAACGCAAAAGAAGTTAAGCGGGTTCACGACAAAAACGTGTGCTCAAATTGCATTAAAGAAATGCAAGACCTATAGGCCCCGGCAGAATTTATAAGCCGAAGGCAAGAAAAAAATAAAAAACCTGTCTCAGCTATGTAAAGTGAGCAGGTTTTTTTATTATCTGATAATGCGCCCGGATATCTACAGCATTTCTTATAAACTCCGTTGCCGGCCTTTTGCGTCAATCTTTTAAAAGACCTTTGATTTCATTCAGTAAGGACGGGTCAATCTCATCGTTGAAAGAATCTGCGTTTTTCTTGTTTCCTAAACGTCTGATTTGCTGTTTCGTATAAACGTTGAAATCCGGAGATAGCTTCTCCGCTTTATCCCCGTCTCTTTCTTCAATGACGAGACGTACTTTTATCTTATTCTCAAGGATGTTGCTCTCTACCACAACGCCCATCCCATCTATCGTTTTCACTCTTTCTCCCGGGTCCGGCATACCCCGCCGCAGTTCGCAGTAAACGTCGTTTTCAAATTTCAGGCAGCACATAAGCCTGCCACAGATGCCGGATATCTTAGCCGGATTCAGAGAGAGGTTCTGTACCTTTGCCATTTTTATGGATACGGGATCGAACTCCGGAAGCCAGGAATGGCAGCACAGAGCCTTTCCACAGGAACCGATGCCGCCGATGAGCTTCGCTTCGTCTCTCACTCCGATCTGCCTCAGTTCAATACGCATTTTAAATATGCCCGCCAGATCCTTGACCAGCTCGCGGAAATCAACTCTTCCGTCGGAGGTGAAGTAGAATATGATCTTGCTGTTATCAAAGGTATGCTCCACATCCACCAGCTTCATATCCAGCTTATGCTTATCCACTTTTTCCTGACAAAGGGCCAGGTCGCGCTCTTTCTTTTTCAGATTCTCCTGGTGCTGGATCAAATCCTTTTCATCAGCAATGCGGATTATCTTCTTCAGAGGAGCCACGATCTCCTTTTCGTCCACTTCCTTTATATCCTCGGCCAAGGTACCAAATTCCAAACCTCTGGCCGTCTCTACGATTACATTTGTACCCTTTTCTATTTCAAACCCGGCAGGATCAAAGAAATAGACCTTTCCGGCCTTTTTGAATCTTACGCCTGCTACTTTCTTCATAGGCCACCTCCTAAATCATTTTCAACACCATATTTTTAATGGCATAACTCGTATTGATGCGGCGGTCCAAATCCCGCCGTGCCTCTTCTATGAGTGCTACTGCACTGTATCCTCTGTCCATATGCAGAAGATTGCCGAGGCTCTTTATTTGCGGATCTTTAAACTCAGCAGGAACCCCCGCTCTCCAGAGCAAAAGATCTCTGTACCATTTTTCCAACGCGTCGAGAAAGGCATATGCCTGTTCTCTTTCGCTGGTTACTTCCTGCAGTTTGCCTGCCATGGCGTAATAACTTTCTCCCTTGAGTATCATGGTTCCTATAGCCTGAGCCTGCTCAATGGAAGACGCTTCATACGCGCTTTCAAACTCCCCGTCTTCATCCAGCCTAAACAATACGCAACGGGAGCGAATCGTGGGCAGCAGATGCTCCGCATTGTTGGAAAGCAGGAGTAAAACAGCCTCTCCCGGCGGTTCTTCAAGGGTCTTCAGTAAACGGTTCTGCGCCCGGGGCGTCATGGTATCCGCATCCTGGATAATCGCCACGGTTCGCTCTCCAACCAGAGGTTTTAAGTGCAGCCTGGCTAAAAGCTCTTCGACGGCTTTATCCTTCACGGAAAGTCCGTCTGCGCAGATCCTATGGACATCTTCACCATAGCATGTAATTTCATGGGCTAAGCTTCCGGCAAAGTGGTTCAGGCTCCCGGTGTGCCGCCCCTCCAAAATGTATGCGTGCAGCAGCTTTCCATCCCGTATGAGGCGTACAAGCTGCTCCCTCAGTTGCTCCTGTCTCATTCCCTATCCTCTGCGTCCCTTCAGAAACATGGAGGTTTTCTCCATAATTTCCGCGCTGATTTCGGCAATCCCCCGGGATCCGTCGATTCTGAATATCCTTTCCGGATAGCGGGCGGCCAGTTCCAGATATCCCCGGTACACATCCCTGTGATAGGACATTTCCTCCATCTCCAGCCGGTCGAGAGTTCCGCTGCTTATGCGTTTTTTTCCCTCATCCGGATCCACCAACAGTAAAAAAGTCAGGTCGGGAACCAGGCCTTCTACGGCAATTTCATTGATAGTGCGAACCTTTTCTCCCAGCTTGCGGCCATAGCCCTGATACGCCATGCTGGAATCCATAAAGCGGTCGCATATCACAGTTTTCCCCGCATTTAACGCAGGACGAATTTTTTCTGCCACATGCTGAGCTCTGGATGCCGCATAAAGCAGTGCCTCCGTAAGATGAGCCATCTCCTGATGCTGGGGATCCAGGATAAGTTCTCTGATTTTCTCCCCGATTTCAGTACCTCCCGGTTCTCTGGTCAATACAGTATCCATTCCCATAGACACTAAATAATCCGTCAGCCTGCCGATTTGTGTCGACTTGCCTGCCCCGTCAGGGCCTTCAAAGGTAATGAATAACCCTGAACTCATTTTTGCCTCCCCGGCTTCCTGATAATTTCATCCATTAGCTTTCCGGTCAAATATATGGATAACGCCAATACGGGGACGCAGAGAAGCACTGTAAAGATGATTTTCAAAATCGTCATGGTTCCCATATTTGACATTGCCTCCCTTCATTCCTCTTACGTTAATCTCTCCTATTAGAATACTCCCAAAAGGCCAAAAAGTCCAGTAAAACAGAGAGGCCGCGGCTCATTGCCGCGGCCTCTCTGTCTCCCTGTTTCTATTGAAATTCCTCATCCCTGGCCCGAGGCAGCATTACGAGAGCTTTGAACAGATCTCCGTCAATCCTGATCTCAAACCATCCTTTCTGTAAGGTCACCAGGTCCTTGGCGATAGCCAGCCCCAACCCGCTTCCCTCTGTGGTTCTGGATTCGTCTCCCCTTTTAAAGCGCTCCATAAGCTCGTCGGCGGCGATATTTAACTCCGCCCGGGAGATATTCTTGATCTCCATGAGGATTTGAGCCTCCTTGCCGTTGACTCCCGGCACCTCCTGCAGATTGATATAAACCCTGGACCCTGAAAGAGCGTATTTCAGCACATTCCCCAGAAGGTTCTCCACCACTCTCCAGAGCAGCTGGCCATCGGCGTGAACATAATATCTCTCCTCTTTTGCGCTTACAATAAAGTCCAGATCAGAGGCCTCAATACCTGCCGCCATCTCTCCTAACCCCTGATGAATGAGAGAGAGCATATCCACCTTTTCAAGCCGTACCGGAATGGCTCCGCTGGAAGCTTTTGCCGCGTCGAAAAGGTCCTCCGTAAGTTTCTGCAGCCTCATACTCTTCTCGTCCAGCACCTTCAAGTATTGCGGCGCGTTTTCGCTGTCCAGCCCCTCCGCTTTCAATAAATCAATATAGGTAATGATCGAGGTCAGAGGGGTTTTCAAATCATGAGATACATTGGAAATCAAGTCTGCCTTCAGTCTCTGATTCTTCAGTTCATTTTGTATGGCGATATTTGACGCGGCGGATATATCGTTGATCTCCGCTGCCAGCTGATCCAGTTCTCCTTCGCCGGACAAGGGGATTTTATAACTTAGATTACCGTTTCTTACTTCCGTCACTCCCTTGCGGATTTCCTCATACTTTTTCACCCATTTAGGAGCCAATGCCAGTATGAGGATAGCCACCGCCGGAGCCAGCACTACCGTGGCGGAAAGCAGACATACGACCAAAGTGATGAGCACCACCTTCCGCATGACGCTGCCTCCATGGTAAATTGCGCGAATGCCATCCCATATCGCTTTGAAAAGCCTATATAGCAGCATATTTTTTAGAAAACGTCCGGACTTCAAATTTCTTACACAGGCCAACAGGAACAGCAACCCTATGGAAGCGGAGAACAGCCCCACCAGCACGGCCACTGCCATTTGAATCAGCATGGGCCCGTTCAAGGAAGTCACGTAAGGATAAGGATTGTAGTAGATGCTGTCAAACAGAAGCTCCAGGAAAATCGCGCCTCCGCCAAAGAAACACAGCGCCATAACAGTAAGTTGGAGTTCGGTAAATATCCTGTCAATCCTGTAAACCGGCCGGTTTCCTTCTTCATCCTTTCTTCCGGTCAATACAATAAGGGAAACCATTGCCGCCAGGCTGATCAGCAGGCAAGCAACAACTATGGGAATCCACTTGAAAACCTCGGCCTTAGCCTCTTTAAACGCCGCTTCCCGATCGGCAAGGAAATCTTTTTCAAAAGCCAGGTATACTTTTAGATCCGGGTTGTTCAAATTGTAGAAACGGTCCCCTGAATTTCCATCGTTATCCTGAATACGCCGTCTGGCGAACTCTGCACCGGGAGAGGCCTTGGTCACTTTCCCGTCTTCATGGATCAAATATTCCCCTTCGCTTACCATTTCCTCAAATTCTTCGCCGGTGAGCGGGATTTCCGGATAGAGCCTGTTTACGTTGGTCATAGTATTGACTCCATCCATTGCATAATATCTGAAACCTTTATTCTCAGACAGATTTGCCGTTCTTTCCTCAAAGCTTTTGAGTTGATTGGCAATCATCTCCTCTTCAATCAACTGCACCTCATCCGCATGGTCCTCCGCAAAACGGACGCGGACCGACGGGTACTCATAAAAACCATTATATTGCTCATAAAGGGTTCCCGTCTCGTCGTAATTTACCTTTTGCGAGAAGAGATTCTCGATCCTGCTCTCTCTTTCATCCTGATTCAGTGCCTGACCGCTCTTTATGTAGTCCACACTCTTCAGATTCCCGATCAGGTATGCGATTTCTCTGATTTTGCTCTCAAACTCCCATTGAAAACTCATGCTCTCTTTATAGCTGGGATAAAACAGAACATCCTCCACATTCACTCCGGCTCCATCCAATTCCGATATACTTTTCACACCCAGCGCTGCCGTGGTAAACGCAGCCACCAAAAATACCACGCAGAGGATAAAAGCGAGAATGCGCCACCCCCTGTTTTTATTATAGCTTTTCGATTTTATATCCAATTCCCCACACCACCTTTAAGTATCTCGGCTCCTTCGGGTTAATCTCGATTTTCTCCCGAATCCGCCGCACATGCACAGCTACCGTATTTTCCGGATTGTAAGCCACCTCTTCCCATACAGCTTCATAGATCTGCTCCATGGAAAACACTTTGCCCGCATTCTCTGTCAACAACCTCAAAATACCATATTCGATTGGGGTGACGGGCACCTGTTCACCATCTAAATAGACGGCTTTGGCGTCCTCGTCCACCACCAATCCCCCCGATTTATAAACCCCTGTCTTTTTCGTGAAGCTGCCTAAGTCCACATACCGTCTCAGCTGTGACTTCACCCTGGCTACAAGCTCCAAAGGGCTGAAAGGTTTGGTGATATAATCGTCCGCGCCGGTATTCAGTCCTGTGATCTTGTCGTAATCCTCGGATTTTGCTGACAGCATAATGATGGGGATGTTTTTTTCCTCCCGGATCTTCATAGTCGTCCGCATTCCGTCCAGCCTGGGCATCATGATGTCCATCAAAATCAGATGAACCTCCTCCTTCCGAAGGGTATCCAGAGCTTCAATGCCGTCGTAGGCCTTCAGAACATCATAACCCTCGTTCCTGAGATAGATCTCAATCGCCCCCACTATCTCCCTGTCGTCATCACAAACCAATATATTCATTGTGCCCTTCTCCTTTATGCGTACCCTCGCTTCAATTCAAAGGATACCTTACAATTCTTAATAAAGTACGGGGGATTTCCTTAACAATTTATTACAAGATCCCGTCCATCATTTAGCATCTTCTGAACCTATATATGAAAACACTATATATATTATCTTGTCAATTAGTTCTGCATATAAAACCAATACTGTTATATAAAAATTTCGGCCAAACCACGGTATTTCCGATATCTTGAAGGCATCTAAGATAACTTGCTTTCGTAATCTTTACAGAAGGAACATTCTCTCATTAATCTGCGTCAAATTATATAGCATGCAGCAAACTTCTCTTCCAGCAGAGCAACATTTAAAAAATTCTGGAAATGAAGACGGCAGATTAGAAAGGAGACGGGATAATGAAGAAAAGCGTTCTTATTGCACTGGTTATAATATTAGTGCTGGCATCGGGCTTGATCGCCTTCGCCAACTCAGCAGTGAAAATCTATATTGACGGGAAGGAGTTGGACGCCTCAATGCAACCCTCCATAAAAAATGGAATCGCAACCGCCCCCGTAAGAGGTATCGCAGAAGCGTTGGGCGCCTCCGTAAGCTGGGATGATGAAACAAACTCAATACGTATCGAATCCCAAAAGGATGACATGAGAATCTCTCTGCTTGAGCAGGCTTTGATCCTGCAGGATCATCTTGCCGCGGTTACCACCTGGGCGGAGGCTGTCAAAATGCGCAATGGCGCTCTGCAATACGCGCTGTTGTCTCCGGATCTGCAGTCAGTGAAATATGATAGTTTTGCGTACCTGAACTGGTCTACAGGCACTTCGAGTCCATGGATAAAAGAATACACCGTATCGGAAAAGGGCAAGCCCGCAGCGGATACCTACCTCTATCAGGTCGCGTATACCTATACGGATTCCACCCAGAATACCTGGAAATCCTATGAGAGCATCGAAGTCAAAAAGCATGACAAGGGTTGGCATATTACCGCTGTGGGCGGCATCAGCATTGCCGGAAAAATAACAGAGGTGACTACGGATGACAGCGGCAGCACATCAAGCGTATTTGTGGAAGGCTCAGCTGACGGCACTGGCCTTTACCAGGAGGCACTGGTTCTTATCGGCGAAGACACCAGGATTTTCAAAGGATATACTTCCGAAGCTCTCGAAGCAAAGGATTTAAAGATGGGAGTGTCTGTTGAAGTAATTTTCGTAGACAGACCCATGATGTTGATCTATCCTCCACAAGCCGAGGCGGAGATCATACGCGTATTGGACTAATTCTGGTTAATTAAAATGGGACATCAAAGCAGCCTTGCATATCACACATTTACTGTGGCAGCATGGCTGCTTTTCGTATCACTGCGGGCTATTCCTCAATTCTGTTCTTTAATGCTTTTCAGTAAAGTAAATCGATTTTTCCTGCAGGTCAGAATCCCTTCACGCCGCAGACAGGATAACTCGTGAGACAACGCGCTGCGATTTACGCACAGGTAGTTGGCGAGCTGCTCTCGCGAATAGGGAATCGTAAAGCTTCTTGAACCATTCTGTTCGCTCATAAAGTATAAGTATGTAAGAACCCTTTTGCGAATGCTGTGCTGGGAAGTGATTTCTATTTTATGCTGCTTTCGGACATTTTCATTGGCAAGGTAGGTGAGAATATTGCCTGCCATCCTGATTTTATGCGAATCCTTCATCCAGTCAAGCGTCTCCATTCCGGTGAAGGGAAAGGTAAACACAGTGGAGTCCTCCAGACTGTGTATGGAAAGAGCGCTGACTTTACTGGGTGTGAGGGCCATGTCCAAGGCGTATACTTTAGAGGGGAAAATAATGTCCAATATACTTATACTCCCGTCAAATTGGGTTTTTATCGCGGAAAGCGAGCCCTTCAGCACAATGCCGCCCCAGGATACCAGATCTCCTTCGTTGAGTAAGGTGGTCGCTTTCCTTACGGTGCGTACCGTTCCGGAAAAGCCGGGTAAAATTTGCTGAAACTCATCATATTCAAATTCCCGAAACAGGGTAGAACGATAGATAGTCTGCATCCATTCCATGTTAAATTCCTCACAATTTTTATAAAAATGTTGTTATAACAACTTACATTATATCAGATCTCGTGGATAATAGTAGCAGAATCTTGTATGCTTCATACATAGGTAAGCAATTTTGGCCCTTCTTCTCCAGGGTCAAAAGGGAAGTAAAGGGGAATTTCACGCCATCACAGGCAGCACCAACATTGGACTTTACAGGCCGACTGCTTTAAATACAAGAGCAGCCGGAATGTCCAAAAGGGGTGTGTACAAAATCACCACCCTTGCCACCTATATGTCTCAAGCCCACCCAAAGACAATTTGATGTGGGCTTTGGCATTTTTTATGGACCGGTTTTCCCGGAAGGGAACACAAAGAGGGAAGTGAATAGAGATATACCACAACATGAAATGAAAAAACACGCTCCGAAAAGCGTGTTTTTCTTAACCAGCAACGACCTATTCTCCCGGGCAGTTGCCCACCGAGTACCGTCGGCGCTAAGGAGCTTAACTACTGTGTTCGAGATGGGAACAGGTGTAGCCTCCCTGCTATCGTCACTGGATCGATGCTTGTTAAAATT
>WPCH01117087.1_pt1 | contig 10251 bp, 9 predicted proteins | sample 5399881 | NCBI WGS metagenome assembly WPCH01 (sample SAMN12869468, study PRJNA574797) | sludge metagenome | isolation source: wastewater treatment of pH5 | place: China:Beijing | collected 2019-05-20 | reverse complement strand
TATTCATATAAGTCACTTGACCCTTTACATTCCTTTATTGAAAAATTTCGAAATAAGTTTGCGATTTGTTCTTGTGTACGCATGTGTATCCCCCTTTTTTAATATTCAGAATAATCATACAATAAATTTTTAAAAAAGTCCCATAAAAAGGTATCCTTTCTACCGACTTTTGGATACGTAAGCTTTTTCGAGATAATTTCAAACTGTAATTTTTTTCTATTCATTAACTGAAAAGTGCTTGTTAAATAAGAATTTTGGCAAATAAAGCGTTAAATATTTTAAAATTATCAGATAACACTAGATATTTTAGTCTATTAATTATTATAATAGAGTATGAGATGGTTATACAATTGAGACAAAAAAGGTAAATACCTAGGTGGGGCCTAGGCGGTGTTTTCTTTTTACGGCTTAGACACAGTAAACACCTACTCTTTTTTGCCAATATAGGGGATGGAGAGATTATCATGAGCAACATGCAGCAAAAAACAGACGTTATCTTAATTGGTGCAGGAATTATGAGTGCAACGTTAGGCTCATTGCTAAAAGAATTAGCACCAGAATGGGAAATTAAAGTTTTTGAAAAACTCGCAAGTGCCGGGGAAGAAAGCTCTAATGAATGGAATAATGCAGGTACAGGGCATTCTGCGCTATGCGAACTGAACTATACTTCCGAAAAATCTGACGGATCTATAGATATTAGTAAGGCTGTAAAAGTGAATGAGCAATTCCAGCTTTCAAGACAATTTTGGGCATATCTTGTAAAAAGCAAATTAATTCGTAATCCACAAGATTTTATTATGCCTCTACCTCATATGAGTTTAGTACAAGGTGAAAAAAATGTGCAGTTTCTAAAAAACCGTTTTGAAGCGCTTTCAAAAAATCCACTGTTTCAAGGAATGGAGTTTTCCGATTCTCCTGAAACATTAAAAAAATGGCTTCCACTCATTATGGAAGGTCGTACATCTAATGAGCCTATGGCGGCAACGAAAATTGACTCTGGAACAGATGTTAATTTTGGTGCATTAACACGAATGTTGTTTGATTACTTAAAAACGAAAAATGTCGAGCTAAACTACAAACATAGTGTTGAAAACATTAAACGCACGAAAAATGGTTTGTGGGAAGTGAAAGTACACGATATGAATAGTGGTAAAATTGAGCATCACACTGCTAAATTCGTCTTTATTGGCGGCGGTGGCGGTAGCCTACCTCTACTTCAAAAAACTGGTATCCCTGAATCAAAACATATCGGTGGCTTCCCGGTAAGTGGACTATTTATGGTATGTAAAAACCAAAAAGTTGTAGAGCAGCATCATGCGAAAGTGTACGGTAAAGCTAAAGTTGGGGCTCCGCCAATGTCTGTACCTCATCTAGATACGAGATATATAGACAACAAAAAAGCATTACTGTTTGGGCCATTCGCAGGCTTCTCACCTAAATTCTTAAAAACTGGTTCAAACCTTGACTTAATTGGTTCTGTAAAACCAAATAACGTCTTAACAATGTTAGCTGCTGGTGTAAAAGAAATGGGACTAACAAAATACTTAATTCAGCAAGTTATGTTATCACACGAAAAACGTATGGAAGAATTACGCGAATTCATTCCGAACGCTAAAAGTGAAGATTGGGATATTGTAGTTGCTGGTCAGCGTGTACAAGTAATTAAAGATACTGATGCCGGCGGTAAAGGTACACTTCAATTCGGTACAGAAGTTGTTAGTGCGGCTGATGGATCAATCGCGGCGTTACTAGGTGCATCACCGGGTGCTTCTACTGCCGTTCATGTTATGCTTGAAGTATTAGAAAAATGTTTCCCAAGCCGAATGGTAGAATGGGAAGGAAAAATAAAAGAAATGATTCCTTCTTACGGCATTTCACTAACTGAAAATCCAAGATTGTTCCAAGACCTTCACACTTCTACAGGTCGTACCCTTGGATTAAATGAAAAAGAAACAGTTCATAATTAATGAAGAAATAAAAACGTCCGATACATTCGGACGTTTTTTCGTTACTAGAAATTATATTTTTCAATATTATCCTTTGTAAATACGACTCGTTCTGGTAGTACGATAATTCCGTTCCCTTCTGCCTCATAGTCATATCCTTGAATGGAGTTTGGCTCTACTTTTACTTTTCCAATTCCTTTTACTTCGAAGCTATCCCCCACTTTTAACTTCTTCCCTTTTACAACAATTTCATTTGCTACATACGTTGCGAGTGCACCTTGTTGTTTGACATCCCATAAACCAAATTGCGCTACTGTTCCTCGTTTTACGTAATCACGCATCACGTTTGGTGTAGAGAAGCCAGTTACGACTACTTTTTTATCCATTTTTAAATTTTCAGCTGCTTGTGCCATTGCTGGAAGTGCCGTTGCATCCGGACAAATGACTGCATTAATATCTGGATACGTTTTTAAAATATTCTCCCCTACCGACAAAGACTTTTGTGCATTATTTTCACCGTACTGCGTCGTTACAATTTCCCAGTTCGGATATTTCTTTTTAATAATTTCTTTCGCTTTCGTTACCCATTGGTTTTGATCCGTTACTGTTGGACTAGAGTAAAAGAAGGCTACTTTTCCTTTATCTCCAATTTGCTTAGAAGTCATTTCAATTAATAAGTTAGCAAGTTGATCCGGTGTTCCTTGGCTTATATAAAAGGAACGGTCTTTCGGATTGACATCAGAATCCCATGTTAACACCGTCATGCCTTTTTTCTTAGCACGTTGCAATGATTGTGATAAACCATCTACTGACGTAGAAGAGACCATAAGTGCATCATAGTTTTGGTTAATGAAATTGTTTATATATTTTACTTGCCCAGAAACACTCGCTTCAGATGGTCCATCGTATTTCACTTGTACGCCTAACTTATCTCCCATCTCTTTTGCTCCTTCACCACCTGATGTAAAGAAGCCAACTCCAGTTAGTTTTGGGATAAATGCAAATTTCACATCATCAGCTTTTTTCTTATCTGCGGTTTGACTAGAGCAAGCGATTAAACCGATTAAACAAATGCATACAATGAATACAATCCCTAATTTTCTCTTCATGACATTTCCCCCTTATGCAAATTCCTTCTTTTCTCCGCTAAGAATTGATGTAATTTGAAATGCCTCATAATAACTGAAAGAATAAGAATAATACCAATAACTACATTAGATTGTTCATTTGTTAAACCCGTCATTTGCAAACCATACTGCATGAGTCCTATAAAAATACTCGCAAGTACAGTACCGATAATACTTCCTTTTCCGCCTGTAATAAGTGTCCCGCCTAACACGACTGCTGTAATGATTGGTAATATTGTTTCACTTCCCATATCAGCACGTGCGGAACCAAAATACGCGGTTAAGAAAGCACCTCCTAATCCACCTCCTAACCCGGAAAGTATGTAAGCCATGATGACTACTTTTTTTGTTTTAATCCCGGTGTATTTGGCTGCATTTTCGTTCGCACCTGTTAATTTTACGTGGCGCCCATATATGGTGCGATGAAACAATATCGTGCATAAAATCATTAATATAATTAGTAACCATAATAAATTCGGTATTCCTATAAAACTACCGTTTGCCAGTTGTACAAATGTGTCAGGTAAACCACTTATTCCTTCATACCCAGAAGCACCTGCCCCTCCTGAAATGACAAGTGCAATTCCTCCGTATAAAAACATCGTTCCGAGTGTAACAACTAGTGGTTCTACATCTGTCATTTTTATAATAAGTCCGTTTAAAGCGCCTGCTAGGCAACTAATTATTAGGGCAATTATGACAGCAAACAAAATAGGTATTCCGTTCAGCCAAAGTACACCGATTAAGATCGAAGTGAGGCCCATTATGGAGCCGACCGATACATCAATTCCTCCTGTTACTATAACGAAAGTCATTGGTATCGCCGCAATTGCGATAAATAGGAAATCATTTGTACTAAAAAGGAGATTACTAATATTTAAGAAATCACTATTTATAAAACTAAAGAGAATGAATTCTAAAAGAAGTAATACGATTAGAACACCTTCCCATCTGTATACATACTTCATAGATTCATCCTCCTTTCTGCCTTCCACTTTTTCATAACGCTATCTAATATGACGATTAGCAATAATAAGAAACCTGAAATAGCATTATTCCAAAATGCTGGTATTTTTAAAAAGACGAGTGAGCTGCTTATCGCCTCTAAAAATATCGCTCCTAATGCAGCTCCAACTATAGAACCCGTTCCTCCTTTTAAATGAACTCCTCCTAGTACAGCAGCTGCGATAACCTGTAGTTCTATCCCAGTTCCTGTTTGATTTGGAACGAATCCGATATTCATAACAAATATGCAACCAGCGAGCGCAGCGCTTATGCCTGAAATTATAAACGCATATATCTTCACTTTATTAACAGGTATACCAATAAGTCTCGCGCCATCTTCATTATCACCAACCGCATAGAAGTACCTTCCGTATGGCACTTTCCTTAAAAAGAAGTATAGTAGTAGTAAAATAATAAGAACAATCCATACAATGATCGGCAAACCAAGTGTGATGATCGATGACAGTTGCTTAAAATCGTTTGGTATATCTTCAATCCACTTTCCACCTGTAAAGATTAACATCGCACCTCTAATGACCCCTAACATACCTAATGTCATAATAATGGCCGGTACCCGAAACTTCGCAACACCAATTCCATTTATAAAACCGAGAATAGCGCCAAGTAAAATAGCAGCAAGTATAGACAAAGATGCATGATATCCATCCGTTAACAACATTCCGCAAACTGCTGCACTTAACCCCATGCTTGAACCAACTGATACATCTATATTTTTCGTAAATAAGACGAACGATTGGCCAATTGCTAGCACGACTAAAATAACGCTTGACTTTATCAGTAAAGATAACGAGTTAAATTGAATAAAACTAGGGTTTATTATTCCTATAATAGCTATATACATTAGTAGTAACAGTATGATAGACGTTTCATGCATTTTTAACATGCGTTTCATTCCGCTACACCTCCGTATGCAAGGCGTGTAACTTCATTCACACTTAGTTGTTCTTTTTCCATATAAGAAACAAATCGCCCATTTCGCATTACATATACACGGTTTGCTAATTGAACAATTTCTTCAACATCGGAAGAAATTAATAATATTGCGAGTCCTTCCCTTTTCATTTTTTCTATCGTCTCATACACTTCAATCCTTGCTTTCGCATCAATTCCTCGAGTCGGTTCATCAAGAATAATAATTTTAGGATTACATGCGAGATATTTCGCAAGCACGACCTTCTGCTGATTACCTCCTGATAAAGATACTAGTTCTTCATTCATATTCTGTACAACAATTCGGAACTGTTCTATAAATGAATTAACTAAAGCGCTTTCTTTTTCTTGATTTATAAAAAAGCGATTATTTTGTTGTAAACTTGCTGCTGCAATATTTTCTTTAACAGAAGCAATTGAGAAAATGCCATTCCTCGCCCTATCCTCTGGGACATAAACCAGTCCCTTTTCTAGCCTTTTATGCAAAGAACACGCATCAATTGATTTCCCCTCTAATAAGATAGACCCTGATTTTATAGTTTTCAATCCAAATATCGCTTCTGCTAATTCAGTCCTGCCAGATCCTATAATGCCAGCAACACCTACAATCTCACCCGCATGTACAGTGAATGATATATTTTTGAATGCGTGGCTCGTTATATCGATCACTTCTAATATTTTTTTCGTCCTTGCTGTCTCTTGAACTACTTCTATTTTCTCTTTCTGTTTATACCCTTTTGGCAATAGCCCCTCCATCAGCATGTCATATGTATAGTCACATACGTCACCTTGGCTTACAATCATTCCATCACGTAGTATTGCTACTTTGTTGGCAATTTCAAAGATTTCTGGAAAGCGATGCGTAATATAAATCATCCCAATTCCTTTTTCTTGTAAACTTTTCATCAACACAAAAAGACTCTTAATTTCGTGAGTTGTTAATGTCGATGTTGGCTCATCTAAAATAAGAATCTCAGCTTCTCGTATTAATCCTCTAACAATTTCTACTAACTGTTGTTGCGCAATCGATAATGATCCTCCTAGTTCATTAAGGTCAATATCCCACCCTAGACTGTTAATCAATTGCTCAATCTGTACTCTTAATTTCTTTTTCTTTTCTGTTAACCCGATACATATATTTTCTTCAATAGTCATATGCGGAAAAATGAGCGGTTCTTGCGGTATTAAATAAATACCTTTTCGGTGTGCTTCTGACGGATTTGCAAACTGTTGCTTCGTTCCTTTTACATACATTTCTCCATCATCATACGAATATAACCCCGTTAATATTTTCATTAATGTTGATTTCCCGGCGCCATTTCCCCCAACTAAAGCGTATATATCTCCGCGCTCTACTTGTAAGTTCACTTCTTTTAATACAAGTTGATTTGAAAACGCCTTACTCATTTTATTTACTTGTAATAAAGGTACGTTCTCCACTTGATGTCACCTGCCTTTATCCAGAACATTTTTTGAGAAAATGATTATTTGTTCTACTTGTTTTGTAGCATTGTATATTCCTTTTTTTATATCTAGAACACTTTTTTCTACATACTATTCATCGTTTCAACTGGAATAAACAAAATATATGGCACATATGTTTAAGCAGTGGTCAATTGTTGAAAGGGATGAAGAGTATGACTCAGCTGAACTTTGAAGAGAATTTATTAACTAAAGTAGCTTGGTACTATTATAAAGACCAATTAACACAACAAGAGATCGCTTCACTTCTTCACATTTCAAGAAATAAAGTCGTCCGGTTATTAGATAAGGCACGCAGTGAAGGTATCGTTACATTTCACGTAAAAGGGACTGGTTTGCACTGTTTAAGTATTGAGCGTGACTTAATGAAAAAATTCCACTTAAAAGATGCTTTTATTATCCCGACCCCAGTAAACAATTATCACGCTTCTCTCGGAAAAGCTGCTGCACAATATTTAGAAACTCATCTCCAGCAAGGCGATTTACTCGGTATTGGATGGGGAGAAACAATTAGCAAAATGCTAGAAAACATTCATTTTGAGACTTCTATTAATCTTTCAATCGTAACGTTAACAGGCGGAGTAAATCACTATCTCTCGAGAAAACAAAACTATTTACACTACATGCAAGGTGATCTTCACATTATCCCTACGCCGTTTCTAGCGTCTACAACCGAAATGGCACAAAGTATTTTATCAGAACCGAGTGTAAAAGATATGCTTCATGTCGCTTCACTTGCACATACAGCTATTGTCGGTATTGGCGGATTATCTCAAGACGCTACGATTGTAAAAGAAGAAAAATTAACACTACGTGAGATGACATATATTCGTAGTCAAAACGGTGCTGGCGATATTTTAGGACAGTTTTATAATACAAATGGCGATTTGCTAGAGCTCTCGCATCACAATCGTCTAATTGGCACGCCTCTCTCTATCCTGCGCAATATGAATCATGTCGTCGGTGTTGCTGGAGGTACAGAAAAGATAGACGCAATTTATGGTGCCTTAAAAGGAAAGTTTATTCATACATTAATTACCGATGAGGAAACGGCCCTCTCCTTATTACGAAAGGATGGTGATTGTTAATGTCTCATTTATTAGCTTTTGATGCTGGTACAGGAAGCATTCGAGCTGTTCTTTTTGATTTACTAGGTAATCAAATTGCTGTCAGTCAAAAAGAATGGGTTCATAATACAGATCCTCGTTACCCAGGTTCTATGAATTTTGATGTAATAGAAAACTGGAAGCTAGTACAACAATGCGCGAAAGAAGTTTTACAAAGAAGTAATATCTCGCCCTCTTCCATTCAAGCTATTAGCGCTACTAGTATGCGAGAAGGTTTTGTTTTATATGATAAAAATGGGCAAGAAATTTGGGCTTGCGCAAATGTTGATGGGCGTGCATCCGCTGAAGTTAGTGAGCTAAAAGAAATTCGGTCACATCTTGAAAAAGATTTATATACAAAGTCTGGTCAAACTTTTTCATTAGGTGCTTTACCCCGCCTACTTTGGATTAAAAAACATGAACCCGACGTCTATAATACTATTCACTCTTTTACAATGTTAAACGATTGGATTTTATATAAACTAAGCGGCGTACTGCAAATTGATCCCTCAAACGGATGCACTTCAGGTATTTTTGATTTACAAAATAGAGTGTGGGATAACGATGTCGCTAAGGAGTGCGGTCTATCTTTACCATTTTCACCAACAGTAAATGAAGCTGGTACAGTAATTGGCAACGTTACAAAAGAGTGTGCAGCATTAACTGGATTACGTGAAGGGATTCCTGTCGTAGCCGGGGGCGGAGATGCTCAAATGGCATCGCTCGGAACTGGAGTCGTGAAACCGAATCAAACATTAATATGCGGAGGTAGTTTTTGGCAACAAGAAGTGAATGTTACTGAGCCAATACCAGATCCACAAGCTGCGATTCGTATAAACTGTCACGTCGTATCTAATCTATGGCAATATGAAACGATTGCCTTTTTCCCAGGACTCGTTATGCGCTGGTTTCGAGACGCTTTTTGCCAAGAGGAAAAGAAACTTGCTGACAAACTCGGTGTAGATGCTTATGAATTACTAGAAGAACAAGCGAAAGACGTACCTGTCGGCTCACATGGGATTATCCCTACTTTTTCAAACGTAATGAACTACATTTCTTGGCGTCATGCCGCACCTTCTTTTTTAAATTTAAGTTTAGATGCTGACAAATGCGGAAAAAAAGAACTGTTCCGTGCTATTGAAGAAAATGCAGCCTTCGTTACACTTGGAAACTTAAAATTAATAGAAAATCTCACAGGGACATTCCCTTCTGAAGTCGTTTTTGCTGGTGGTGCCGCTAAAGGAAAACTATGGCCACAAATTCTATCAGACGTCCTTGGTATTCCTGTAAAAGTACCTGTTGTGAAAGAAGCAGCTGCTTTAGGAACCGCAATTGCTGCTGGATTTGGCGCTGGCATATATGCATCTATGGAAGAAACTGCCGAACAGTTTGTACAGTGGGAGCAAACATTCGAACCAGTTACTGAAAATCACGAACTATATAAAGAGTTCTATGAAACATGGAAAACTGTGTATGACAGTCAGCTCGCTTTAGCTGATAAAGGGCTCACTTCACATATGTGGATTGCGCCTGGTGCACTGTAACAGATTACATAAAGTTCAACTAATCAGGCTTTTACGGGCAGTTGATCTCCACCTACCTTTTTTGCTCCAGACAAATTTTGAGATGGGAGTTTTACTGCCCGTTAATACGGGATAAAGGAGTGAAATGTATGTTAAAAGCGAATGAAAATGATTTCTCTTATCGCTTCGGTGATAATGGGCCGAAATATTTAATACAAGGGCCGAATATTGATTTAGGCCTTGTTGTCATTCAGCCTGGGCAAGAGTTTCAAAACCATTATCATACAACGTGCGAAGAGGTATTCTATGCATTAGAAGGTGAAATAGATTTCTATGTAAATAACGAAAGAGTTCCAATTAAACAAGGGGATGTCCTGCAAGTTCGCCCACATGAATCTCACTATCTTATTAACCATTCTGACAAACCTTTTAAAGCAGTTTTTATAAAGTCACCACATTTACCAAATAAAGATACGGTACAAACGGAAAATCCAACATTAACAAAGGAGTGATTTCGAATGACTTGGGGATTTAAAAATCGATTAAATACAATTTTACCTGATGGCAGAGCGGTTATGTTAGCGATAGATCACGGCTACTTTTTAGGACCAATTCATGGGCTTGAACAGCCACTTGAAACAGTTAAAAACTTACTTCCTTATACGGATTCTCTCTTTTTGACGCGTGGTGTACTTAGCTCCTGCATTCCTGAAAACTGCAGTACACCGATGGTTATCCGTGTATCTGGCGGGGCTACTGTCGTCGGTAAAGATTTAGCGAATGAGACAATTGTTACACCTGTAAAAGAAGCAGTAAAACAAAACGCGATTGGCGTAGGTGTGTCTGTTTTCGTCGGGTCCGACTATGAGACACAAACGGTTACGAATCTCGCAAACGTAGTTTCAGAAGCTCACGATTATTGTCTGCCAGTACTCGGCATTACCGCAGTTGCGAAAGAACTACAAAAACGTGAAGCTCGCTTTCTAGCACTTGCTTCCCGTGTATGTGTTGAAATGGGTGCTGACATTATTAAAACGTATTACTGCGAAGGGTTCGAAAAAATTACGAGCACATGCCCTGCCCCAGTCGTAATTGCTGGTGGGCCAAAACT
>WPCH01076811.1_pt1 | contig 10251 bp, 7 predicted proteins | sample 5399881 | NCBI WGS metagenome assembly WPCH01 (sample SAMN12869468, study PRJNA574797) | sludge metagenome | isolation source: wastewater treatment of pH5 | place: China:Beijing | collected 2019-05-20 | reverse complement strand
CGGGGCGTCTAGCATTCGGAGCCTGCGCGCTACTCCACCACGCGGGTGGTGACCTCGAGTCCGCCGGTCAGGGTGAAGTGCAGCTGGGCACCGCGGGGCAACGGCCCCACGCCCGCCGGCGTGCCGGTCAGCACCACGTCGCCCGGCTGCAGGGTGAAGTGGCGGCTCATCTCCGCCACCAGGGTCGGCACGGAGAAGAGCATGTCGGCGCCCTCGCCGCGCTGACGCGGCTCACCGTCGATCTCCAGGGTGAAGGCCAGCGCGCTCCAGTTGGGCACCTGGGAGAGCGCCAGGAAGGCCGACAGCGGACAGGCACCGTCGAAGGCCTTGGAGGTCTCCCAGGGGTGCCCTTTCTCCTTGAGGCGGGTCTGCAGGTCGCGCAGGGTCAGGTCCAGCCCCAGGCCGATGCCGACGATGGCGCGCTCGGCCTCGTCCGCGGTGGCATGGGAGAGCTCCTCGCCGATCAGCAGCGCCAGCTCGGTCTCGTAGTGCACCTCGCCCCGGGTGAAGGGGGCGTCGATGGGCTCCTCCAGCGGGACGGCGCAGGTGGCCGGCTTGATGAACAGCAGCGGCTCGCTGGGCACCGGATTGTCGAGCTCCCTGGCATGATCGGCATAGTTGCGGCCGACGCAGACGATCTTGCCGAGCGCGTGGGGAAACTCCTGGCCATCGGTAAAACGTGGAACAAAGCGCATGGCGGGTCTTCTCCTTCTCGTTTTGCGTGCCGCATCTCGGCGACAAGCCACACAGTCTACCGCACCATGCGCCGCGTACCACTACCGCGGGGGAGGACCGGTTGCCTCACCCCGCCGGCGCCCAGCCCTCGCCCGGCTCATGGGCCAGGAAGCCCGGACGGCGCCGGGAGGCCGCGAAGGGCGCCACGCAGCGGTTGTCGCGCCGGTTGTAGACGAAGAAGACGTTGCTACGCGGGTCCGGCGACATGTTGGCGTTGGAGCCGTGCAGCACGTTGCAGTCGAACAGCAGCAGGCCTCCGGCGGCACCGGTGGGCGCCTCGATGCCGTGGCGCCGGACCAGGGCGGAGAGCGCCTCGCGGCTGGGCACGCCGAGCTCCTGCTGCTTCAGCGACTGCCGATGGTTATCGTCCGGCGTCTCCCCCAGGCAGGGCACGAAGAGCCGGTGGGAGCCGGGAATCAGCATCAGCGGGCCGTTGAAGTGGTGGTTGTCGGTGAGCACGATGGAGGCGCTTACCGCATGCATGGCGGGCATGCCATCCTCGGCGTGCCAGGTCTCGAAGTCGGAGTGCCAGTTGAAGCCCTTGCCCTCGAAGCCGGGCTTGTAGTTGATGCGCGACTGGTGCACATAGGGCTCACCGCCGAGGATCTGGCGGGCACGCCCCACCAGGCGCGCGTCCCGGGCCAGCTGCCCGAGCCGCTCGGAGAGGAAGTGCACCGCGAAGAGCGAGCGGATCTCGTTGCCGGAGGGCTCGGTGATGGCGAAGTCGCGGCCCCGGAAGTCATCGCGCTCCAGCAGCGCGGCAAGCTCCCGGCGCAGCTCGTCAAGCTCCTCGCCGCTGATAAAGTTCGGCTCGAAGAGAAAACCCTTGCGATCTAACTCGTAGAGCTGCGACTGGCTCAGGGGGCCCACCTCGGCGCGCCCCTTCACCACCTCTTCGCGGCGGTTGAGCCAGGGCATGTCGAGAGGTTCGGCAAGGCGCGTGGGGTAAGGGTCCTGGCCGGGGCGCGGGGCGCTCCTGACCCGACTCTGCGGGTCGGGCGAGTCGACAACGGCCCGACGGGAAACGGTTTCATGCAGCATACGGTCAGACGTCTTGACTGACATCCAATCACCTCCTGTGACTCCGTGATCAGTTTCAGCAAGCATTCCGACGGCGAGACAGCCGCGGGCGACCCCAGGCAAGGAGCCGCGAGAGACATATCGGGATGGGGCTGGCAGTTTTCAAGTGCTCGCCGACTACTACCGTCCGGCGAGTACAAGACAAGCACAAAAAACCGCCTTGTGGGCGGTTAGGGTATCGCTCTAAGCTGCTGATTTCGCGTACTGTTTGATGGTGCCGGCACCAGGAGTCGAACCCGGGACCTACTGATTACAAGTCACAGTAGAAAAAATATTCGAAAAATCAGCAACTTGCGTTACTTGAAAAGGTGTCGTGGAGAGCTACAGAGAGCAGCCTGAGGGCTGGCGTCCTCGTCAGCATCACACGGCATCATCAAGTAGCTATTGAAGAGAACGGGGGCTCAGCTGTCAACCTGCATCAAGCCAGGCTAAGGCAGACGATCGTATAAGAAAGGCCAGCGGGCCGCGGAAGGCCCCGAGAAGAGCACAAGGCGGTGCCGCAGCCACTCATTCGCCCAGCACCTCGAATGAGACATGAAAAGCCGCAGCAGGATCAGCTATACCTAAGCGATCTCTAGCTCGACGGCTGTTCCGCGGACTCGGATGCCATCACGTTCGGGAATGCCAACCTCTAAGCGGCTTGGCCGGCTCATCGCCACGCCCTGGAAGACCGTAACCCGGCTTATTCATGAGGCCGACCTGAAAACGAAGATGGCGAGTGGTTTTCTCTTGTAGAATCAGGATGTTCCTGCCAGAACACGATTCAAGAGGACCACTCGCCATGGGTGAAACCCTAACGACCTGGACGCCCTCGTGCAACGGCTCTGTCCGTGTCGAGCTGAGCGGCCACCGCACCACCAGCGACAGCGGCGCGTTGTTGCTGCGCGAAGCCCTCGACAGCAGTGGCGTGATCGAGGCGCTCGAAGATAACCTGGTCGATCCGCGCCATCCGCTGCGTATTCGCCACTCGCTGGCCAGCCAGATACGCACCTTGGTGCTGCAGCGGGCGATGGGGTGGATCGATCTCAGCGATACCGACACGCTGCGCCGTGATCCGCTCTGGCAGCTGGCCTGCAGTGATGCGCGCGGCATGACGCCACTGGTCCAGGATAGGCCGTCCCAAGCCACGCTGTCGCGGCTGCTGACCTGCCTTGGACACAACGACAACATCGATGCCGTGCATGAAGGTCTGCTGCGGCTGGTGGCCTGGCGCCTGACCTCGCTGAAGAACGGCGAGCGTCCCAAGCAGCTGACGCTAGACATCGACGGCCTGCCGATTGAGGTCCATGGGCACCAGGGCGGTTCCGCTTATCATGGCCTTTACGGTACGCGGATCTATTCGCCGCTGGTCGCCTCGTTGGCCGAAACTGGCGACATGGTCGGCGGCCTGCTGCGCGAGGGCAACGCCGGCCCCGCCGAGAACGCTGATACGTGGATCCCACACTTGGTGAAGCGGCTTAACGAGAGCACCGGCGCCCAGGTTCGGGTGCGTATCGACGCCGGCTTCACCGACAACGACACGCTGGAGGCGCTGGAGAAGCGCAACATCGAGTACCTGGGCCGGCTGCGCAGCCACAAGGGCCTGCAGGCGCTGGCAGCGCCCTACCTGAAGCGGCCACGCGGCCGGCCACCTGAGCAGCCTCGGGAGTGGTGCCACGACCTTGAATACCAGGCCGGTACCTGGCCGACGCCACGACGCGTGGTGCTGGTGGTCCAGGAACGCCCCGATGACCTGCTGCTGCATGCCTTCTTCCTGGTCACCAACCTCGGCAAGTTCGACTGGCCGCCCGAGAAGGTCCTGGCGCTCTACCGCAAGCGCGGCAGCGCCGAAGCGCACATGGGCGAGGTGAAGTCGGCGCTCGACGTGCATCTCTCGTCGACCGATCGCGGTGCCTCCACCGTCCAGGACGTGATGGCCCGCAATGAGGTGAGCCTGTTGCTGAGTCTCTACGCCTATCAGGTTCTGCATGGCCTTCGCTGCTTGCTGGTGCGCCAGACCCGGCAGGGTTGGAGCCTGAGCCGGATGCGTGAACAGGTGCTCAAGGTGGCGGCGACGCTCTCGCTTCACGCTCGGCGCATCACCGTTCACCTCGGCGATGCGGCTGATAAATGGTGGCCTGCCTTGCTGAAGGGGCTGCCGAAGCTGACCGCGCTCAGCTGACGTTCGGCGCAACCACCATAGCTTCAAGAATCGAGCGACCGCAGCGACGGTCGACGATGACGGCTGCTTTAACGGCGTGATTAATTCCTGAACGTTATATAGATACGACAGAAGAGCAGCATTTGGGCATGATTCAGCGGGCCGTTACGGCGTAGATAGCGACCCTGGTGCGAGAACCCAACGGCCAGCCACTTCAAGCCGCCCGATCAGGGCACTCGTGAATAAGGCGGGCGTAAGCGTTGCCGGCGCAGAGACCAGGCCAGTGTGGCGCGAACAGCCGCTGCGGCACCAGTTAGCCGCTCAGTGCCAGGACCTGCAAAGGCCAGCATGGGCAGTGGGCTTTGCCCGATACTTGCTCATAGCCAGCGAGCCATACGCGCCAGGCAACGATTATCTCTTCATTCTGTGTCGGACCAGGATGATTTTCAAGCGGAACCGGCCGCAATAACGGTGAAGCAGGGCACTCTCACACTATTATTGTCGAAGAGTTCATAGCGCCCTCCTGTAGGCCACCTATGCTGCTGCGGCATAGATGGCATTACCAGGTCTAGGGTTTAAGGAAAAACCTAGGCATCAAGCCTTAATCCAGACTCTCAGGAGATGCCTGCTGGCGTCAGAAAAACCACTTCGGGAATGAATAATCTCATGATTATTTACAAAAACAGCACCATCTTCCTGCAAACTCATGGCAATGTGATTTCTGGGGCGAAGTGCCAGCTCTAAAAAGGCATCAACTGCAGCTAGCGCATTATTTACATTGCCACTTTTACTCAGCCCCATACCTTTAGCAATAGAATCTCTACGCAACCTAACTGGAATCTTTTCCCCAAACACTTTAGCAGACAACACCTCCACCCCCTCGCTTTCAGTAAAAGCATCAGGAACCCTAAACTCTACAGGTTTTCTCGCCAGCTCGTTAGATATCCAAGAAAGATTTTCGTCATTTTCAACCACCCGCCTAAGTGCGTGCGCGTTACAGAATCGGTTGACTCCCCCACCACACTTAGCTGATTGACGACAGTATAGCCCAAAGTAGCGAACAGGGGTTTTATAGAATGCAGTATCAGTGTGAAAAATAGCTTCTTCCTGGCCTTCAGAAAAGGTAGAGAAACCAGAGCTTTTAACCGTGCGATTTTTGATATCCCAAACAACCTTTCCCGTCTGCTTTTCAGCAGCAAGAAGATCTCCTAGCATCAAACAAATTATTGCAAAGCAGGCTGCTTGTTCATCAGGCTCCATACCCCCGATGCCAAGCGAATTGTACTTTATCAGATGTACCGACCGGCCAGTAGCTTCCGCGAAGTCATCTCTCAAAGCTGCCAGAGAGGGGAAAATTTTAACCAACCTAGCTCGCAGGCCTCCACTCATGTATGACTCTGTAGCAAGCAGCCTAAGATCATGCCCTTTACAACCCTGCAAAATGGCTGACCCTTTGAGGTAATGAAGAACATCATGCCAGTTAACCGATGGCTGCTTCTTTTCTTCAACCAGCAGCCTTGGGCCGATATCAAAACCCGACACAGCTACTTTACAATCAAACATATCCATTCTTTCCTCTCCTTTGCAATCCATAATAAAGATATGCGACCAGGCATACGGACAACGCCTGAATCACCGCTACGCAAACAAGAACCCCAGCCCACCCCCATACTGAAAAGGCATAGGCAGCAAGGCTAGCCCCAATGGCGCCCCCACAATAGTAAAAGGACAAATAAACCCCTGTGGCGACTCTGACCGGCACAGTTCCAGAGCTGCTTAACAACTGCCCTGTAACCGTCTGAAAAACATATGTCCCTATAGAAAACAGCAAGACCCCAGAAAATATTGAGACCACGCTTTCACCTATAATAAAAAGCGAAGCCCACACCAGAAAAATTAGCAGCACAGTGATCATAGCCTCCCTTATCAATCTCCTAAAAAAGCGTGAAATGAGGACGAAGAACAAGGCAGGAAGGCAAGCAATATATATATATCCTATCTCTCCCGAACTCCAAAAAAATGGGGCTCCTGAAAGCATCAAGCCTAGCGTGGTAAAAATGGCACTTTGCGTAAAAAGAAGGGAAAACCCCGCGGTGTATGCAATTAGCATTTTGCTTTCTAAAAAAGCATTCACTAAGTATTTTATTGCAGCCTTATCATTCTCCCGAGTATGGCGAAAGTTCCGGGCATCAACATTCGAAACAAACAAGAGAACAAGCGCAGAAAGAAGCATAAAACACGCGGATATCAAGAATCCTGCTTCCCATCCTACCGCATCTACTGACCAAGCAGGATAAGCACGGCTAAACGTGCTCCCAACAACCGTCCCAGCAACATAAATTGGCACAAGGCTAGCGGAGCGAACAGAAGCCATGCTCATGGCAGATGTCAATATAAATGGGATAACAACCCCTTGACCAAACCTGAACGCGAATAGCCAGCACTGATTGTTCGAATAAGCAACCAAGGCATTAAAAAACGCCAAGATTAAAAAACCTGAAAACAAAACAGTCGAGTGATGAGCCTTCCTGGTTATTATGCCAATAATTGGCGCAGTCAGCATCATGCCTAGCAACGCCGCCATGTTTAGCCATCCAGCAGCAACTACTGTTGTCCCAAACCGCCCCTCCAGATGCGGAAAGAGAGCCTGAAGTTGATATAAATTGAAAAAGGATCCAAATGACCCAATCATTACGGCCGTACGCATGGCTTTCTCTTTAGCAGGAAAGAGGAAAAGCTTACATGCAAAGAACAACCAGATGAATTTCTATTTTCATATCACAGTGATACGCATTCCAATAGATCTATACTTACTCACCTCGCCAATCCCCACCTAAAAACACCCCGCCTTATAGGCCTGGACTTCTTGAGACATGGATAGTATATTTACTTCCCTCTCAAGGCTTGCTATTGCATTGTGACACCCTTTCCCACTAGACAGCCTCGCCAAGTTTTTCCAAAAACAGAAGGGGTGGAAGCAACTCAATTTAAAAACAGGGCTAGATCAGTGATCGAGATAAAGCAAATAAAGCACTTTATTACCGTCGCGGAAGAACTTAACTTCAGGAGAGCTGCAGAGCGTCTGAACATTACCCAACCTCCTCTTAGCCAGAGCATAAAGTCCTTGGAGGAAACAGTAGGCGTGAAACTTATTGAGAGAAATACACGTACTGTTCATCTTACTAAAGGAGGGGAGGCATTCCTTGTTGAGAGCCTCAAGGTATTAAATGTTGCACACCGAAGTGTCAGCATAGCAAGGCAGGCGGCCCAAGGAGAGGCGGGGGTTTTTCGCCTTGGCTATTCAGCAAGCTCCATATTTTCTAAAATCCTGACATCAGCTTTGGCCGAACTTCTTAACGAAAGCCCTATGCTCGAACTTGAGCTATCTGGAGGGGATGCCCTCTCGCACATTAAGTCACTGAAGTCAGGAAAGCTTGATGCTGCAGTTATAAGGTCCAATTTAGAAACAAATTCACGGTCAGGCCTTTCAATATTACAGCTCGGTGATGAACCGCTTTTTGTCATCCTAAACCGCGACCACCGACTTAATAGCAAAGCATCCATCAGCTTTAAAGAGCTGGATGGTGAGCGCGTGTTGCTCCAGCCATCTGTCCAGAAAACCTTCCTAAGGCGGCAATTGGAGTCGTTGGCAGAAGAGACAGGCATAGCCCTAAATCGCATATTGGAAGTCCCAGACATTGGCAGCATGTTTTGCTTCGTTGCAGCAGGAATTGGTATCACTATCCTTCCTGCCAGCGCTACTTCTACTGCTCATGGACTAGTTTCCATACCGCTACTAGAGGAGGGCACCTCTCAACCTCTTATTCTGGCTTATAAAGCAGGGAACCCACTTGGAGAAAAGCTAAAAAAACTTATCAGCCAGTAATTTTCGCGCTAGATTTTCCTGGAAATTTGGTTTGGGCACCGTTAAAGCGCCCCACTTCATAGCCACACAGGTTATAAGCGATCAGGAAGAGAGGGTGAGAAACAGGCCCGGTGTAAGAGCGGGGCCTTAGGAGGTCCGACTCAACATGGGAAATAGGTTCCGGGGCTCTCCCAAAAATATCCGCGCGCAGCATGCGTCAGAGCTTCTGTAAACCAAGAGAGCGCAGGACCATGCCCGGCTAGTGATCGCCTGCTGGATCTGATACTAGAAAGAAAAGCGGCCATGTCACCCCTAATCTATGTGGCACTCTTAGCACAGCATGATATACAGAGAGCCGGAAGAGTATTAAAACTCCACCAGAAGGCCAAGTAGAAGCCGGTACGATCAGCGTTAAACGGCGCCGGCAAGCCTACAATTTAGCGCCGTTCACAATAACCCTGATTTATACACGCCCCTCAATGGCATTGCGCAGGCTGCCGATGTCGACCTCGACGTACTCCAGGGTCGTACTGATATTGCTGTGGCCCAAGAGCGCCTTGACGATGTGCAGGTTGCGATCCGGCTCCCTCATCAGCTCGGTGCCCAGGGTGTGGCGGAATCGGTGCGGGCTCATCTGGTAGCCACAGATCCGGGACAGCTTCTGATAGAAGCCCTCCACCTGCCAGGAGTCCATCGTCTCCATTCGGTGGCGGACGCTGAATCTGTTCACGTTGAAGATCTGCTCGCCCCGCTGGATACCCACCGCCCTGGCAGAGTTCAGCAGATTCTCCAGATGTGGGTAGAGAGCATTGGAGATGGGCACGAAGTGCTCCCGGTTATTCTTTGCGCCCTGCCAGGTAGCGGTGAGAACGCGGCTCTTGAGGTTGATATCCTCGGGCTTCATCAGCAACAGTTGAGTCAGCCGAATACCGGTATGATAGAACGTTTCGAATACGGCTTCCCAGAACCAGACGGGATGCAGCATGGAGGGCTTCCCTTGGTGAGCCTCGATCCTTTTGTATAGACTGATGGCCTCGCGTGCCATCTCGACCTGCCTTTTGGTCAGGGTCTTCTTGCGTTTTTTGGGGGAAGTGACTTCCATCTTGGCGAAGGGGTTGAACGAGATATCGATCAGCGCATGATCAATCGCATGCTTGAAGAGAATTCTGTTGTGACGGCAATAGTTGTTCCAGCTTGAATGCGCGAGGTTCCTCCCCTCCTCTGAGAAGCAGAACTCCCTCCACTCCCTGACATCGTCACGGGTCACTTCTTCAGGCAGCTTATCCTGCCCCGCGAATCGCCGAAACAGTTTCACCGGCACGCTGTAGGAAATGCGGCTCCTTTCCGTCAACCAGCGCTCAGAAAAATAGGATTGAAGCAAGTCGTCAAAGGTAAATATTTTCATTCTTCTTCCTTCCCATCAATCAGTTCAATGAAAGGGTTATCCAACACCTCCCCTCCCCGCTGTATCAGGTCATCCTTATCCACAAGATACCCAGAGAGCGTGCTCGACTTCTTATTTGGGCCGACCACTTTTACCTTGTGAAAACTTCCACCACCCTTGTTTTTCTTGTGCAGCTTCAGCTTCTGGAATGAATCCTGAACCTGTTTCCAGCTTCTCTCTTCTCCTTGCACCTCCTGACAATAGCGCTTGAATACCTTGGGACTGACCACCAGCAGCATGCCATCCACTGCATGCACCATGGCCTTGGAGTCGTTCATCAATATCTTGTGGGTTTCCAGCCCGCCGCGCAGCCAGGCGAGAAACGCGGCTCCGGGGGATGACGGCTCGGAAGACGCAGGTTCCGACAGACTTTCGTTGCTCCCCCCTGGGCCGGGATCTTGCTGACTCTCCACGCTTGGCGATGCTTGCTCAGCGCCACCTGTGGCGATATCAAGAATGGAGGCCTCAAGCTCATCCTGGGGGTTCTTGGACCCAATCGCTGCACCAGCCAGCTCACCTGGTTCTTCCCCAGGCGTGGCCTCTTCATTTGGCACTGACGTTGGAGACGCTTCCCTATCCTGCTGGTCACCTTCTCCAACAACACCATTTCCGCCACCAATGACCTCGATATTTCCCGAGAACGTCTCCGGCTCGTCATCGCCGCTCCACACCAGGGACTTGTGGACCTTGAGCATAGAGAGTTCGGTTCTCCACTCCCCCATCTCAACCCTGCACTTCCAGACCGAGCGCCCCTCCGGATTTTCCATGATCAGGCCATGGGACTGCATTTCGTCATAGAGGCGCGACTCGTTGGATGGCACGCCCTCGATACCATGGGAAAGGAGATAGCTCTTGATCTCTCGGGGTACCAGCGGCGTCACCAGCCACAGCGCCTCGGAGGTGACAAACCCCTGAGCCCCTTTTTCATTCAGGCGGATCTTTTCTGTGACGATGTGGCGGATGGCCCCCTTGAGCTTGCTCTGCAGA
>WPCH01202699.1_pt1 | contig 10259 bp, 10 predicted proteins | sample 5399881 | NCBI WGS metagenome assembly WPCH01 (sample SAMN12869468, study PRJNA574797) | sludge metagenome | isolation source: wastewater treatment of pH5 | place: China:Beijing | collected 2019-05-20 | reverse complement strand
TGCATGCGCTTAAGCTAAGACTCAATAAGACTAAGACTGCAAGAATCAAAATGGTCTTACGTTTAAACAAGCTCATCACCTCATTGCATGTTTTCTCGGACTGCCTCCTAATCCCTGCACAGAAAAATCGCCCCTCCGATTGGAAGGGCGACGGTAAGACGTTCTAATGAGCGGCCCATTTTTAATGGGCTTTTACTTCTGTCCAGATGCGATCATAGTCCCTTATGGCTTCGCCAAGATGCACGAAGAACTCTGCATCATCAATGTCCTCATCGGCAGGATATGCTTGCCTATCGTTTTGAACCTCTTCAGGAAGCATGGCACGGGCGGCGAGGTTAGGCGTTGCATAGCCAACGTATTCGGTATTACGGAGGGCAATTTCAGGGCGGTTGAGGAAGTCCATAAACTTCATAGCACCTTCCACATTCTTGGAGCCCTTAGGAATAGCCATTACGTCAAACCAGACATTTGTACCTTTTTTGGGAATGACATAAGCAAGATCCTCATTCTCTGAAATGGCATACATGGCTTCGCCAGACCAGGTGAGAGCCAGGGCTGCTTCTCCAGACACCATCTTGTCCTTGCCTTCATCTACAACATAAGCTAGGACTAAAGGCTTTTGCTCCTTCAGAAGTGCGCCAGCTTCTGCCAGTTGGTCTTTATCCAGGGTATTGATGGAGTAACCCTGTTTCAAAAGGGCTGCACCAATAGAATCACGTTGACTGTCTAGCATCAAAATTTCCTTGGTGTATTTTGGATCCCAGAGCGCATCCCAACTATCGATTTCTTCATCTACCATGGTGGTGTTATACAAAATCCCTAGTGTTCCCCATAGATATGGTAGGGAGTATTCATTGTTCGGATCATACACTGTACCCATCAAACGATCATCTAAATGTTTATGATTGGGGATCTTGGTCAAGTCGATCTTTTCTAACATGTCTTCTTCTAGCATTCGGGTTAACATATAGTCCGATGGGAAAATCAGATCATAGGTGCTACCTCCGGACTTAATTTTCACATACATATCCTCATTCGTTGAGAAAGTATCGTATACTACCTTCATATCAAATTCTTTTTCAAACTCTTCCAAAATGTCCTCATCGATATAATCACCCCAGTTGTACACGTAGAGAGTCGGTTTATCTTGCTTGCATCCAGTTAAAACCAAACTAAGCATCACCAAACTCAGCACTATAAGGGCCAACTTGCTTTTTTTCTGCATCTCTACCATTCCTTTCTTTTCTCTCTTCACGGGCTTGCCGCATATTTACGATGATCAACAACACTAACACAAACATAAACATAATAGTGGATAGAGCATTGATCTTGGGGTTAATTCCCCTTCTAGCCATAGAGTAAATTGTGATAGATAGGGTAGACACTCCAGACCCTGTTGTAAAGAAACTAATGACAAAATCGTCAATGGACAGTGTGAATGCTAACAGCATTCCCGTGATGATCCCAGGCATGATCTCCGGAACAATGACCTTCCACAATGCTTGCGCAGGTGTGGAACCCAGATCCAGAGCCGCCTCATACAGATGCTTGTTCAGTTGCCTCAATTTAGGTAACACAGACAGAATCACATAAGGAATGTTAAAAGTGATGTGTGCCAGTAACAGAGTCAAATAACCAAATCGCACTCTGGCAAAGACAAAGAGAATCATGAGGGAAATAGCTGTAACAATCTCCGGGTTAAGGACAGGAAGATAAGTGACGTTCATGATCAACTTCTTCTGAAGTCCTCTGGAATTGTGAATACCTATGGCCGCCATGGTGCCAATGATGGTAGCAACAAGGGCAGAAACAACACCAATAAGAAGAGTGGAATACAACGAACTCATGATGGTGCGATCCTGAAACAACTCCACATACCAACGTAGGGTGAACCCTCCCCAGACACCCCGGGAACGAGAATCGTTAAAAGAATAAATCATTAAGACGGCAATTGGCATATACAAAAAGGCAAAGATCAGATAGATATAGCCTCGTTTCAAATGCTTTACCATAGCGCCACATCCTTTTCTTCCCCTTCAAAAAAGGACATAATTGCCATACTTACGAGAATCAAAATAATCATTACAACCGAGATGGCCGAACCAAAACCCCAATTGCCTACGACTAGAAATTGCTGTTCAATCAAGTTGCCAATAAGGGTGAATTGCCCGCCTCCTAGTAGTCTGGAGATGACAAAGGTTGTCAAGGCCGGCATAAACACCATGGTTACACCAGAAACTACTCCTGGAAGGCTTAATGGAAGGATCACCTTGCTAAAAACTTTAAAGGAATTTGCGCCCAGATCACCTGCGGCCTCAACAACTCCTTTATCAATCTTGCTAAGCACGGAGTAAATTGGTAGGACCATGAAGGGCAAAAAGTTATAGACCATACCTAGGACCACAGCTGAATTGGTGTACAGGATGTTCAAACGTGGCAAGTTCAAATTGCTTAAAAGCACATTAATCACGCCATTACGCTCCAAAATAGTGAGCCAGGCATAGGTTCGGAGCAGAAAGTTCATCCACATAGGAATCACAAACAGCATCATTACAACACTTTTGCGACTAAAGGCATTACCAGCCATGATCATAGCAGCGGGATAGCCTAGGATCAGACAAATCGCGGTGCTAATCAAGGCTAGACGCAAGGAGCGGCCCAAAACCTTGAGATAAATGGGCTCAAAAAATCTGGTGAAATTCTCCAAGGACCAGGTGTTGCCAGCCTCAGTAGGAATGGTAAAGGCATAGTAGAGCACCAAGAACATGGGCACAACGATAAACAAAACCATCCAAATTAGGTAGGGGAGCATTGAGTGGCGTTTCATCCATCGCTCACCTTCCTCATGATATGAATATCCATAGGTTCTAAGCCAAGACCGACAGTGCTTCCCACGGGTTCCATCAAGGTACTGTGGACAAGCCAATCGGTTCCGTCATGGGCTTCGACGATCATCTCGTAGTGCACGCCTAAGAAGTTCACAGACCGAACGACCCCCTTAAGCCTTGCATTCGCTGCAGGAATGAGCACCAAGTCCTCTGGGCGAATGACCACATCCACTGCTTCATCTTGGGCGAAGCCAAAGTCCACACATTCAAAACTAGAGCCACCAAAGTCTACCAAGTAATCCCGGCGCATAACTCCATTTACAATGTTACTTTCGCCAATAAAGTCCGCTACAAAGGCATTAATTGGTTCGTTATAGATGTCTACGGGAGTACCAATTTGCTGAATTTTGCCGTCCTTCATCACAACCACAGTGTCTGACATAGAAAGGGCTTCTTCTTGGTCGTGGGTGACAAAAACAAAGGTGATACCCAGTTGCTTCTGCATGTTCTTCAACTCATGCTGCATTTCGCGTCGGAGCTTTAGATCCAGCGCTGCCAAGGGCTCATCTAATAGCAAGACTTCAGGCTCGTTCACGAGTGCTCTGGCAATCGCCACCCTTTGTTGCTGTCCGCCACTTAGGGAATTAATATCTCGTTTTTCATACCCTTTTAGGTTCACTAGTTCGAGCATTCTTGATACCTTTTCCTTAATCGCCTTTTCGCTAAGCTTTTTAATCCGCAAACCAAAGGCGATATTTTCAAACACCTCAAGATGGGAGAACAATGCATAGCGTTGAAACACAGTATTAACGCGCCGTTTATAGGGAGGAACATTACTGATGTCCTTGCCTTCAAACATGATTCTTCCCTCACTAGGTTGTTCAAAACCCCCGATTAAACGTAAGGTCGTGGTCTTACCACAACCACTAGGGCCCAAGAGAGTGAGAAATTCATTTTTTCTAATATACAAGTCGATGCCGTCTAATGCCGCAGTTTCATCATAAAACTTGGAAACGCCTTTAAGATCTACAATAATGTCGGACAACGTTAGTTCCCCCTTTCCTAAACTAAAAGCTCGGTGGGGTAGAGACCCACAGTATACTGGCAGGTTTGGCGCTACTATTCGAAAGATAGTGGCCTTGCTGGGCAGTGAAATAGAAAGATTCACCCGTACGAACTTTGACGCGCTTTGGACCAAAATGGAGATAAATTTGACCCTTGAGCACATAACCAAACTCCTCCCCTGCATGGGGGTCATCAAGATCGGTTTGCCCATGGGGTTCAATATGAACCAAAATAGGTTCCATGGCGTTCTTTTGAGCATTGGGCACAAGCCAATGCACCTCATTTTTCAGTTCTGAGTCGCTCTTTACCGCAACATCTTGTTTAGTAAAGACAACTTTTTCTGGGACCTCATGATTAAAAAAGTCCTGCAAGGTGGTTCCAAGGGACTCTAATATATCCACCAAGGTTGCGATGGAAGGCGAAGTCAGCTCACGCTCTACTTGGGAAATAAATCCTTTGGTCAACTCACAGCGATCGGCTAATTCCTCTTGGGTCAAATTGTGCTGCATGCGTAGTAGCTTGATTTTTTCACCAATTTTCACAGAAATTTCCCCCTTCCCTCGGTTTCATTTTACTAAACCCACGGTTTAGAACCACTAAACAAATGTATTGTAACGAGTAGGGACTTCCATGTCAATACTTCCAACTAAAATATTTTCCGTCCCGCTACAATAAACTTGTAAGAGAAAAAAGAAGCGAGGTGAGAACATCTTGTGGGAACTAGGCAGAATCGTATTTTTGGGAACTATGGCGGGAGTTGTAGGTACAGGAACGGGTGGTATAATTGTTTCCATCTTGGGTCGCCCAAAAAATGGATTTCTAAGTTTTCTCCTAGCCTTTTCTGGAGGTATTATGCTTGCTGTAGTTTTTCAGGACTTAATTTTCGAGGCTTTGGCCCTGGGCGACTTGTTGACGACACTCTTGGGAGTAGCCCTAGGTGCCTCTGCGCTCATGCTGATGATTCCCTATGTTCCTACAGGCTTAGGGCAAATGGGATTATTGGTTGGTTTGGGCATTTCCTTGCATAACCTGCCGGAAGGTATAGCTATTGGAGCAGGCTATCTAGCATCACAAAATCTCGGCTTTAGTCTATCCTTAGCACTCTGCCTTCATAACATTCCTGAAGGTATGGCCATGGCTGCTCCCCTGCTGGCGGGAGGTTTACCTCGAGAACGCGCGGTACTCCTCACTATCCTCGCCGGTATTCCAATGGGAATAGGCGCTCTTATAGGTGGGCTTTTCGGTGAACTTTCGCCAAAAGCGCTAGCGTTAGCCCTTAGCTTTGCCGCTGGAGCTATGCTTTTTTTGGTCTTCCACGAACTCCTGCCGGGTGCACAAGAACTCAAACACCCCAGAGCATCTACGTGTGGTGCAATCCTAGGTGTGTTATTAGGTCTTGCCTTCCTTATAGCTTTCTAAAGCAAAGTAAGAAAAATACCGATAAAAACGTAAGGGGGAGGTGGCTATCTATGAATATGTTTTACTTAGCAGGTTTAAGGGCAGTAGGAGCATTTCAACGGGCGCAGATGGATTACACAAGATCCATGGAACGCATTTCCACGGGGCTACGCATAAACCGAGCCGCAGATGACCCTGCAGGTTTGGCCATCTCCGAGAAGATGCGAGCTCAGATTCGCGGCCTAAGGCAAGCATCCCGCAACTCCCAAGATGCTATTTCCCTGCTCAACGTAGCTGATGGCGCTCTGAACGAAACCCATGCCATCCTGCACCGACTTAGAGAAATTGCAGTTTACTCTGCCACTGGCACCCTCAGCGATACTGACCGACATGCCTTGCAGCATGAGCTTGAGGAATTGGTGAATGCCATCGATGATATTGGTGGAAATACTCAGTTTAACGGAATCAGTCTCCTTGATGGCAGCAAAGGAGCAGAAAGTAATGGTGCCCTTTTTATTCAGATCGGGGCCAACGCAGGCCAGAATATGGATATCAGCTTAGAAAACATGCAAGGAGAGGCCCTTGGTCTTAGGGATACCTCTGGGGCGATTATCTCAGTAGAAAGTCCCGAAGATGCGCAAGAAGCCATTGGTATTATAGACGATGCCATCCAGAAGGTTTCCAGCCAAAGATCCTATATCGGTGCGAAAACAAGACGCCTCGAACACACCATTAATAATCTCGATAACACAGCATTAAACCTTGCCGAAGCCGAATCCAGAATCCGAGATGCAGACATCGCGGAGGAAATGATGAATATGGTTAAAGCCCAAATTAGGATGCAAGCAGCCCTGGCCATGATCGCCCAGGCCAATGTTGCACAACAGATGGTTCTGCAACTTCTCTGGCAGTAATAAATCAACAACTTTATTGCCGTCCCTTTTGAACGGCTTTTCTTATAGCAACAGGAGAGACGCATACCAAAGGAGAATACCTAGGTAAGCAGTAACGAAAGGTGTGAGGGACATGGTTAAATTCGGTACCGGCGGTTGGCGAGCTGTCATTGGAGAAGAATTCACCTTTAGTAATGTGCGCAGGGTGGCCCAAGCTGTAGCACTTTATCTGGAAGAATTAAGGCAGGATCATAAGCCTGTGGTCATTGGACATGACTTGCGTTTTTTATCTGGTCGGTTTTCTAGAGCCTTTGCAGAAATTTTGGTCCACAACGGCATCAAAGTATGGTTTATTGAACAAGTGGTACCCACACCCATGCTCATGTATGCGGTTGATCAAGAAAATCTAGCAATGGGCATTATGATTACAGCTTCTCATAACCCATCAGAATACAATGGAATTAAAGTCATCGTAGAAGGGGGAAAAGACGCTCCGATTGAAGTCACCGATCGTTTGCAGGAAATTTGTGCACACATCCCCGAGCTCAAAGCTCCACCACTTTCGTTTTCTGATGCCCTGGAACAGAAGAAGATCGTTGAATACTCTAACAAGAACGACTACATCGATTCGCTCTTGGCACAAATTGATGTGGAAGCTGTAAAGAAGCTTAATTTTAAGATCTTGTTTAACCCCATGTTTGGGGTCGCTAAAGACATTATGGCTATGTGCCTAGCATCACTTCGCTGTTCGATAGATTTGATTAATGCCGACAGAGACACCATGTTCGGCCAGCGTGCACCCACTCCTTCTAGAGAATCCCTCCAGGACATGGAGTACATAATGAAACAAGGAAAATACCATATCGGTATAGCAACCGACGGCGACTCAGACAGAATTGGGCTATATGACGAAAAGGGCAATTACATTGATGCCAATGGTATTTTAAAGCTTCTCTATTATTACTTAAAGGAATATCGGGGCGAACAAGGTGGACTAGTGAGAAATCTAACCACAACTCATGTCCTCGACCGCATAGCCCACTCCTTTGATGAACTGGCCTACGAGGTTCCTGTAGGATTCAAACACATCTCTCAGAAGATGGATGAAAAGAACCTTCTCCTAGGAGGCGAGAGCAGCGGTGGACTTAAGATCCGCGGCCATGTCAATGGTAAAGACGGCATCTTGGCAGCCTTGTTGGCTGTGGAAATGCTAGCCAAGACGGGCAAGAGCCTTAGTCAACTTCTGACCGAGATCAATGAAAGATACGGCACTCTCTACTTTGGAGAAGTAAATCTCCACTATCATCCTAAAGACCGCACCCGTTTGGATCAGATTTTATTGAAAGATCGCTACACACCATCTTTCCCTGGTGCACCGACAAAAACGTCTTACGCAGACGGAGTTAAGTTTTACTTTACCAATGACAATTGGTTCTCCATCCGTTTCTCTGGGACAGAGCCGATTTTACGTCTCGCCTATGAAACAAGCGCACCTGAACAAGCAAAAGAGTTGTTAGTAGCAGTATTCAGTGACAAGTATCTTAACCTACCACCAATCGAAGGAGACTTCTAGATGCTTGGAGTGATCTTAGCGGCAGGCAAAGGCACTCGCCTAAAAGAACTGGGCAAGAATATACCTAAAGCCCTCTTGCCCATCGGCGAAAAGACTTGCTTAGAACATATAATCTTGGGCATGAAAAACGCAGGTGTACACCGATTTGGAATCGTCATTGGCCATTTAGGAGAAATGATCGAAGAAAAATACGGTGGAGGTGAATCCCTCGGAGTAGAGATTACCTACCTTGAACAGGACTTGAGCATGTACGGAACGGGACGGGCTGTGCAACTGACAGAGGAACTTGCTCAAGGCGAACCCTTATTTGTTTCCTATGGAGACATCCTCATAGAGCCTAGCAATTACCAAGCCATGGTCCAGCTAGCCCGTGCCGAGAAGACTACGGTTAGTTCGGTTAATTGGGTAGATGATCCCACCCTCGGAGCCGCTGCCTATCTTAGTGACGAAGGTTACCTGGAGAGGGTTATTGAAAAACCTCCTAAAGGTGCATCAGCCACCAATTGGAATAACTCAGGGGTGTTTGTCTTTCAGCCACTCATCTTTGACTACCTACGCAATCTAGGAAAGTCTCAAAGAGGAGAGTATGAGTTGACAGAAGCAGTTCGTCAGATGTTGGACGCTCAAGTACCGATCAAGGTCCACAAGATTACCGGATACTGGCGGGATATTGGCAGCCCAGATGATTTGGCAGCCATCAGAGAACTTCTGGAGACGAACTAAGCAAAGTGCAAAAAATGGTGCAGCCTCATTGGGGCCACACCATTTTTTTGATGATGGTTTTAGATTTGCTTCCTACGTTTTATACGGATGTATTTGAGGACAGCAATAATGGTTTTAGCGTCATTAATACCACCATTGTCAATCATCTCTTCTACATCGGCCAGAGGAATCCAGCGCACTTTAATGTCCTCGCCGGGATCTAATTGCTGCTCACCTTTTGTCAAGCCACTGGCTAAAAACAAGTGTAAGACTTCATTGGTATAACCAGGGGTGGGATACAAATGGCCTAGGCTTTCCCAGTGCTCTGCCGAATAGCCAGTTTCCTCTTGAAGTTCCCTTTGAGCACATTCGATGGGCGGTTCTGTGCCATCGATGGTTCCTGCGGGAAGCTCCAACATGTTCCTCCCTGCGGCTGGTCTATATTGCTCAGCCAAGAGGACTAAACCGTCCTTAACTACTAAAGTGGCAGCCGCTCCGGGATGATCCACCATCTTAAACTGCCTAACTCTATTTCCTACCCAAACATCCTTTGTTGTAAATCTAAACAAACCGATCACCTCACGTTACTAATTCGGACAAGTAAGTCAATTTCCTGTTCCTATTTTTTCTTCTTTTCCCGCTCTCTGGCATGCCGGTCCAAGAGCAGTTTCCGCAGCCTCAGAGCTCCTGGAGTAACTTCCAAACAATCATCATGGGCCAAATAAGCCAGATATTGCTCTAGACTCAGCTGTCGCGGCGTGTTCAATTTCACCAAATCATCAGAACCAGCCGCCCTCACATTAGTCATCTGTTTTTTGCGAGCTACATTGATTTCCAAGTCCCCTGATCGACTGTGTTCGCCGACAATCATCCCCGCATAGACTTCTGTTCCGGGTCCGATAAATAAGACGCCGCGGTCTTCTGCAGTTTGCAAAGCATAGGCTGTGGCCACGCCGGCTTCCCAAGCAACTAAACTGCCAGTTTGCCTTTGAGTTATTGTGCCTGACCATGGTCCATAATGGGCAAAGGCGTGATGCATAATACCGTGCCCCCTGGTTTCGGTAAGAAATTGAGAAGCAAAACCAATGAGACCCCTAGCTGGGACCAAGAATTCCGCCCTCATTCGGCCTTCATCTCCCTGATTCAGAGACTGCAACTCGCCTCTCCTCTGCCCAACAAACTCCATCACCGAACCAAAATAGTCCCCAGGAACATCAACATGCAAGCGTTCATAGGGTTCCAGAACCCCTTTATTCGTATGTTGGAGTACAGGCTCTGGCTTGGTTACACAAAAACTGTATCCTTCCCTCCGCATGGTTTCAATGAGGACACTAAGATGGAGTTCGCCGCGGCCAGATACCCTAAATTGATCTGGAGATTCTGTATCTACAACCTGCAAAGCCACATTAATTCTTGCTTCACGGAACAAGCGATCCCTTAGTTGACGTGATGTCAAAAACTCTGCATCAAGACCTGCCAAGGGGCCATCATTGACCCTAAACACCATGGTTAAGGTTGGTTGATCCACAGAAATAGCTGGCAAGGGTAGGGGATGATCCAGTTGGTTAACTGTCTCACCTATCTCAACTTGCTCTATGCCACTAAAGGCTGCAATATCGCCTGCCACAGCCCTTTCCTCCGACACCATCTCTAAACCTTGGAAGGTATAAAGTTGACTAATCTTTCCCCTTCTTGTTGTTCCCTTTTCACTATGGGTTAGTAAGATTTCCTGGCCGCTTACCAATTGGCCACTCTTCACCCGCCCTAAGGCAATCCGACCAACATAATCATTGTATTCTA
>WPCH01123048.1_pt1 | contig 10264 bp, 6 predicted proteins | sample 5399881 | NCBI WGS metagenome assembly WPCH01 (sample SAMN12869468, study PRJNA574797) | sludge metagenome | isolation source: wastewater treatment of pH5 | place: China:Beijing | collected 2019-05-20 | reverse complement strand
GCTACCTTGAATCAACAACTGGAGAGTACCCTGGAATTGGTATATACATCGCACCCAATGATGCGAATGAAATTGAAATCGTGTCGCCTATAGAAGGGACGCCTGCATACGATGCAGGGCTGATGGCAAAGGATGTTATTGTAGCAGTAAATGGAGAGCTTTTTTCAGCAGACCGCATGGATGAAGCCATTAAGAACATAAAAGGAGAGCCAGGGACTCCTGTAACGTTAACGATTTATCGGCCTTCCCTAAGGGAAAGCTTTGATATTGACATTGTTAGGCAAATTATTGATGTTAAGGTTGTCAAGTCCCATATGATAGATGACACCATGGGGTATTTACGTTTATCAATGTTTGATGATAACTCTGCAAAAGAGTTTGACACGCATATGAAGGCTTTAATGAAAGAAGGAGCCGAAGGTGTCATTATTGATCTTCGTCAAAATCCCGGTGGTTACCTCAGCCAATGCATTGAAATAGCAGATTTATTACTGGGAAAAGCACTCATTGTCTACACTGAGGCTCGAAATGGAGATGAGGAGAAATATTATTCTGACGCCAGTCAATATGACTTAGAAATTGTGGTGTTAATTGATGGAGGGTCTGCCAGCGCATCCGAAATATTAACAGGGGCCTTAAAGGATCATAATGCCGCAACCATTGTTGGAACGAAAACCTTTGGGAAAGGTGTGGTGCAAATTGTTAAGCCCTTTAAAGGTGACACGGGCTTTAAACTAACCACGTCACAGTATTTTACGCCAAGCGGTTTAAACATTCATGGTGTCGGTATAGAACCGGATGTTGTCGTTCCAATGGACGAATCATATTATAGTCTAGAAGTCAGAACGGATGCAGATGATAACCAGTTGCAAAAAGCCATAGAAATCCTTAGAGGCAAGTTAGAATAGGAGCGCATATGAACAGTGATAAGATGAAACAAGCGGTGGCAGCATTGCAAGAAAATGTCGATGCCCTATCAAAAATTGAGTCAGATCATTATCCAGGCACAGTTGATGCTAAGGCATTACTTATTACAGTAATCAGTGTTGTGGGAATTGTTTTGTTCCTTGTCATTGGATTAACAATATGGTTGCGTATGTCATAAAAAAGGGCTCAAATCACATGCTGTGATTTGAGCTTTTTCTTTAATATTGCAGTTGACGCTTAAAATAATACCATCTATAATGAAAATACGAACAAACGTTTGGTGGAGGTATCAATATGGAACGTTTTAAGGTACATTCTGATTTTATGCCAACTGGCGATCAGCCCCTTGCAATAGAAAAGCTCGTTGAACGCATTCACAATCACGAAAAACACAATGTCTTGTTAGGTGTTACTGGATCAGGTAAAACCTTTACTGTTGCCAATGTAATCGAACGTGTTCAAAAACCAACCTTGGTTATTGCACATAATAAGATTTTAGCAGCTCAACTCGCATCGGAATTTAAAGCTTTTTTTCCAGATAACGCAGTGGAGTTTTTCGTAAGCTATTACGATTACTATCAACCTGAGGCTTATGTCGCTCACTCGGATACCTTTATTGAAAAGGACGCATCGATCAATGAAGAAATTGATAAACTGCGCCATAGTGCAACGTCAGCTCTTTTTGAGCGAAGAGATGTTATCATTGTCGCATCTGTCTCTTGTATTTATGGCTTGGGTGACCCGATTGATTATGCCAGTATGACACTCACAGTCAGACCAGGTGTCAAACGCACACGAGAAGACATTATTCGAAGGCTTATCGACATTCAATACATGCGAAATGATATGAACTTTACAAGGAATACCTTTCGCGTTAGGGGTGATGTGATAGAGGTAATGCCTTCATACGAGTTTGAGCGCGCTTATCGCATAGAGATGTTTGGTGATGAGGTGGAACGTATAGGGGAGGTCAATGCGCTTACTGGAGAAATATTAGGGTATAGAAATCACCTGACGATTTATCCAGCCTCTCATTATGTCACCCCGCCAGAAAAGCTAGAACGCGCAATTACGCATATTGAATCTGAGCTAGAAAATCAGATTGCTTTTTTTAAGTCTCATGAAAAGCTCATAGAAGCACAACGGATTGAACAACGAACAAAATATGATATTGAAATGCTAAAGGAAATGGGTTTTTGCCAAGGGATTGAAAACTACTCAAGCGTCCTATCGGGAAGGCCTCGTGGTAGCCGCCCATTTACACTTCTAGATTATTTTCCTGATGATTTTTTAGTGGTTATTGATGAATCGCATGTGACACTTCCTCAAATACGTGCCATGTTCGGAGGTGACCGAACACGAAAGCAATCACTGGTGGATTATGGATTTAGATTGCCATCGGCCATGGACAATCGACCACTAAATTTTGATGAGTTTGAACAAATAGTCAAACAGCTTTTATATGTGAGCGCGACACCTGGGCCTTATGAAAATGAGCACTGTGAGGTTCAGGTTGAACAGATTATAAGACCCACGGGCTTGCTTGATCCAATGATTCATGTGCGTCCCATTAAAGGTCAAATTGATGATCTTGTGGGCGAGATAAAAGACAGAGTGAGTAAAAAAGAAAGGGTTTTAGTCACAACTTTGACGAAAAAAATGGCTGAAGACTTAACCGATTATTTTAAAAAGATGGATTTAAAAGTGAAATATATGCATTCCGAAGTTAAAACGCTGGAACGCATGACGCTGATTAAGGAATTTAGGCTTGGTGTGTTTGATGTCTTAGTGGGTATAAATTTACTTCGAGAGGGACTTGACCTACCAGAGGTAACCCTAGTGGCTATATTGGATGCGGACAAGGAGGGTTTTTTACGATCAGAAACGGCGCTCATCCAAACCATTGGACGTGCAGCAAGAAATCAAAACGGAAAAGTGATTATGTATGCAGATACGATAACCCCCTCTATGGACCGCGCAATAAAAGAAACTAACAGAAGACGCGCGATACAAGAAGCATATAATCAGGAGCATGGAATAACGCCAAAATCCATTATCAAAGAGGTTAGAGATGTTATCGAAGCAACAATGGCAGCCGAGTCAGTCGATGAGTATGGTATAGACCGTATTCAATCTATGAGCAAGAAGGAGCTTGATGAGTATATCGATACCCTCGAAAGAGAAATGTTTGATGCTTCAAAAATGCTCCAATTTGAAAAAGCAGCAGAGCTTAGAGATTTAATGATCGAGCTCAAACAAATGAAGAAAAAGCCACAAGGAAGGAACGTACGTAAATGAGTATGAACGTCATACATGTTAAAGGTGCAAAAGAACACAATTTGAAAAATATAGATGTGACAATCCCACGAGATAAGATGGTTGTCATTACGGGATTAAGTGGCTCAGGGAAGTCTTCCTTAGCCTTTGATACGATATATGCCGAAGGGCAAAGGCGCTATGTTGAGAGTCTATCGTCCTATGCGAGACAGTTTTTAGGGCAAATGGAAAAGCCAGATGTTGAGTATATTGAAGGCCTATCCCCGGCAATATCCATAGATCAAAAAACCACGAGCCGCAACCCAAGATCTACAGTAGGCACGGTTACAGAAATTTATGATTACTTACGCTTGCTATATGCACGCGTAGGAACGCCTCACTGTCCAACGTGTGGTATTGAAATTGCACCTCAAACGGTGGATCAAATTGTAGACAAAATTCGTGAGCTCGAAGAAGGTACAAAAATTCAATTGCTTGCTCCTGTTGTCTTCGGTAAAAAGGGCCAGCACACAAAAGTCTTTGACCAGTTAAGAAAAGAAGGCTACGTTCGTGCACGCGTAAATGGGAAAACCCTTGACTTAAGTGAGGATATTCAGCTAGATAAGAATAAAAAGCATTCAATAGAGGTGGTTGTTGACCGTTTAGTTATTCGAGAGGACATTCAGCAGCGGCTTTCGGATTCATTAGAGACTGTGCTAAGGTTATCTGAGGGACTCATTGTCATCGAAGTTATTGATGGTAAAGATCTTGTGTTTAACACCCAGTTTTCTTGCCCCGAGCATGGACAAGGCATTGCTGAAATGGAACCTAGAATGTTTTCATTTAATGCACCTTATGGTGCCTGTGATGCGTGTAATGGTTTAGGCTATAGTAAAAAAGTTGATCCGGAGTTGCTCGTACCAGATGTGAAGCTATCCATTGATGATGGGGCCTTATTACCTATAGCTAACAGCGCAGAGGGAACCTTTTATGTCAATATGATTCACGCCATTTTAGATGAAGCCGGTGTTTCCTCAGCTTTACCCTTCAAAGATTTACCAGAGCATGTGAAGCATGATATCTTTTACGGCACGGGCGAAAGAAAGCTTCAATTTCAATATGACAGTAAATATATTGGTGAGGCAGAGTTTAACCGCAGCTTTGAAGGCCTTGTTAACAACTATGAGCGCCGCTATGCGTCTACAAACTCAGAGTACATTCGATCTAAGATTGATGAGTTTATGAGCATGATCGAATGCGATGCATGTCATGGAAAGCGTTTGAAGAAAGAGGTGCTTGCCGTTACCCTTGGGGGCAAAAATATCTGGGAAGTCACATGTATGTCTGTTAAGGATGCCCTTTGTTTTTTTGAAGGCTTGTCGCTAACGCCAATGAAAATGGCCATTGCAGAGCAAATTTTAAAAGAAATCATTGCTAGATTAAACTTTCTTAAGAATGTTGGTCTTGAGTATTTAACACTTGCTCGATCAGCGAGCTCACTATCGGGTGGTGAATCACAGCGTATACGTCTAGCAACGCAAATTGGCTCCGGACTTGTGGGGGTGCTCTACATTTTAGACGAACCTAGTATAGGCTTGCACCAAAAAGATAACCATAAGCTCTTAAAGACATTAAGGGCATTAACAGACTTGGGTAACACACTCTTAATCGTAGAGCACGACGAAGATACGATGAGAGAATCTGACCACATCTTAGACTTAGGTCCTGGAGCGGGTGAGCATGGTGGGTATATCATTGCTCAGGGCACGGTTGAAGATATCATGGCTTCTGAGGAATCCTTAACAGGGCAGTACCTATCAGGTAAGCGCATAATAGAGGTTCCTGCTTCAAGGCGCTCTGGAAATGGAAAACAGATTCGTATTATCAATGCAAATGAGAATAATTTAAAGGGGATTGATACGAGCTTTCCACTGGGGACATTAACTGCAATTACTGGGGTTTCGGGTTCTGGAAAAAGTACATTAGTGAACGAAATTCTCTATAAGGGCTGCGCTATTCAAGTGAACAAAAGCAGAATAAAAGCTGGAAAGCATGATGACATTTTAGGTTTAGAGCATATTGATAAGGTGATTGATATTGATCAAACCCCAATTGGTAGAACACCACGTTCCAATCCCGCAACCTACACAGGGGTTTTCGACATGATTAGAGATCTCTTTGCCCTTGTCCCTGAAGCAAAAATGAGAGGCTACCAAAAAGGGCGTTTTAGCTTTAATGTTTCGGGAGGGCGCTGTGAGCATTGTAAAGGCGATGGCATCATTAAAATTGAAATGCACTTTTTATCAGATGTTTATGTGCAATGTGATGTCTGCAAGGGTAAGCGCTATAATCGTGAAACCTTGGAAGTAAAGTATAAAGGTAAAACCATTTCTGATGTTTTAGACTTAACCGTAGAAGAAGCATTGCATTTCTTTGATAGCATACCAAGAATTAAAAGAAAGCTAAAAACCTTACATGAGGTTGGTCTTGACTACATTAAGCTGGGACAACCGTCTACACAATTATCTGGTGGAGAGGCGCAACGTATCAAGCTGGCGACAGAACTGAGTAAAATTGGCACAGGGAACACGCTCTATATTTTAGATGAGCCAACAACAGGACTTCATACAGCAGACGTCCATAACTTAATACATGTTGTACAGCGATTGGTTGATGCAGGCAACACCGTGGTTGTCATTGAGCATAATTTAGATGTGATTAAATCAGCGGATTACGTGATTGACCTTGGGCCTGAAGGGGGAGACAATGGCGGACGCATTATTGCGCATGGCACCCCAGAGCATGTTTCTAAGGTGAAAGGATCCTATACAGGAGAGTATTTAAAATCACTCTTATAGCGATGAAGGAAAAAATATGGGCTTTATAGTAAACGAAGAAATCAAGGAGCAATTAAAATCAGTACCACAAGAGCCTGGCGTTTATCTGATGAAGGATAAAGCAGGTGATATTATTTACGTGGGAAAGTCAAAGAACTTAAAGAATAGGCTGTCATCATATTTTAGAGCCATTGACAGCCATTTGCCAAAGGTTAAAACGATGGTCATCAACGTTTCGACCTTTGAGTATATTCTTACAGATACTGAAGTTGAAGCCTTAATATTAGAGGCCAATTTAATTAAGAAACATTTACCTAGATTCAATATTTTATTAAAGGATGATAAGTCCTATCCTTATATTGTTGTCACAAGTGGTGAGGCATTTCCACGTGTGATGATGACACGACAATTTCACAAGAATACACATAAGTATTTTGGACCATACACAAGCTCGGAGGATGTGCGGATTGCACTGGATGTCATCCAGACCCTTTACCCTATACGCGAGTGTAATCGCGTTATCAACGATAAGATACAAAGACCCTGTCTGAATTATCATATTGGAAGGTGTGCAGGTGTTTGTAATCATAAAATTTCAAAAGAGGATTATGGTACTTATATTAAGGACATTATTAGGTTTTTAAATGGTGATAAAGAGCACCTTCTAAAGCAACTTGAACACGATATGCAAAAATCTGCATTAGAGATGAATTTTGAGCACGCTGCTGAACTAAGGGATCAAATTTCAGCATTAAGAGGCTTAAATGAAAAGCAAAAGGCCTTTCAACCTAATGAAGTCAATCAAGATTACATTGGCTTTTATAGTCATGAAGAGAACACCTGTGTCATGGTTTTTCAAGTGCGCAATGGAAAAATTGATGGAAGAGAATCCTATATCCTCACAAATGCCGCTGCTGCTGGGGATGCGGATATTCTTACAGCCTTTATTAAGCAGTATTATTCTGCATCAACGTTTGTGCCTAAAGAGATCTATTTATCACATGCTTTAGTAGACAGTGATGTGTATAGCACTTGGCTTACCAAGTTAACGGGAACGAAAGTGCACATATCCTCTCCACTAAAGGGGGATAAAAAGCAAACAATTCTTTTGGTGCAAAAAAATGCAAAAGAGTATATGCTGAAGTTTCAAAAATCAATAAAGCGTGATTCTCAGATTAAAGCCGAAGCCGAATCTGAACTTCGAACCTTGCTAGGTTTTCCTGATAATGTACCCCTTAGCCGCATTGAGGCTTTTGATATTTCTAATATTATGGGAGTCTATTCTGTAGGAAGCATGGTAGTCTATGAAAATGGCCTTAAAAAGAGGAGTGACTATAGGCGGTACAAAATAAAAACAATTGAAGGTGCTAATGATTACGGATCAATGCAAGAAGTGCTGTATAGGCGTTTTAAACGTGCCCTTGAAGAAAGAGATATTGCGCACCATGCAGGCGTTAACACAAAAGGACATAATCATCTTCCTGATTTGGTTTTAATTGATGGTGGAAAGGGACATGTAAATGCAGTACAGGATGTGATGAATGCCTTGAAGCTGGATGTACCCGTTGCTGGAATGGTAAAGGACAGTCAGCATAAAACGCATGATTTGTACTTTGATGGTGAGCTAAAACAGTTAAAGGCATACAAAAAAGCATTTCGTTTGGTTTATGATATTCAAGAAGAAGTGCACCGCTTTGCCATTGAGTACCACAGATCCCTTCGAAGCAAGGAAATGACGCATTCTATTTTAGACGATATAAGTGGTGTTGGCCCTACTCGGCGTAGAGCTTTGCTCGCATTTTTTGGTTCTGTAGAAAGCATTTCTAAAGCGTCATTAGACGCTCTTGAACAGGCCAAGGGTATTGATAAAAAAACAGCTAAAAATGTGTTTGATTTCTTTCACAACAATTCCGAAAGTTCAGAAAATTCAAAAAACAAAAGCGTTTGAATCCCTTGATTTTAGCGCTTTTTTTCCGTTTTTGATAACGTTTATCAGTTGGTGATTGTTACAAAAAATTCTCCTAATTAAAAAAAAGCTTTAGTGTATACACGTAAAATAATCTGTGTTATAATCATGTTCGACATGAGTTAATTTATTAACAAAGCGCTATAACCTAGTAAAACACTAGGGATTCGGCTTAGTAACCCAAAAAACTGAGTCGTATTCACGATGTATAAGGAGGAACGATTAATGACCAAAAATTATCTAACTGAAGAGAATTTTGCAAAGCTTGATCGCGTCATTGATGCACACAAAGATATGCAAGGGCCTTTGATGCCAATTTTGCATGAGGCGCAACATATTTTTGGCGCTATCCCAATAGAGGTTCAAAAATGTATTTCTGAAAAGCTTCGCGTGCCAATGGCGGAAATTTATGGCGTCGTGACATTCTACTCACAATTTACTTTAGAGCCAAAGGGTGAATTCCTAATTGGTGTTTGCTTAGGTACAGCGTGTTACGTTAGAGGCGCTCAACAATTAATTGACAAAATATCAGAGCTTACAGGCGTAGGCGTTGGTAAAACTTCAGAAGATGGTAAATTCTCACTTGAAGCAACTCGCTGTATTGGCGCTTGCGGATTAGCACCTGTTTTAACCGTGAATGAAGATGTTTATGGCAGATTGGTACTTGATGATATTCCAGGCATTGTTGCTAAATACAAAGGCTAATACAATTAGGAGGTATTTATGAAATCTTTAGAAGAATTAAAAAAATTAAGAGATGACGCAATAAACAAGGTTGATATTAGAAATCAAAAAGACGGAATCAGAATTGTTGTGGGGATGGCAACTTGCGGCATTGCTGCTGGTGCTAGACCTGTTATGACTGCATTATTAGATGAGGTTCAAAAAAGAGGTATAAAGAATGTAACCATTACTCAAACGGGTTGCATAGGTGTTTGTAGATTAGAGCCGCTTATTGAAGTGTATAAGCAAGGCGAAGAGAAAGTAACCTACGTGGAATTAACAGAAGAAAAAGCACGTAGAATAGTTGCTGAACATATTGTTAACGGTCATATTGTGACGGAATTCACAATAGGTGCAAACGCATAATTGCAAACGAATGAGGAGGTATTCAAATGGATTTTTATAGATCGCATGTCCTTGTCTGTGGCGGTACAGGTTGTGTTTCGTCTGGGGCATTTACAATTGAAGAAATGTTTAATACGGCTTTAGAAGCAAGAGGATTAGAAAAAGAGGTTAAGGTTGTTCGTACAGGTTGTTTTGGTCTTTGTGAAGCGGGCCCAATTTGTATCGTTTATCCTGAAGGCTCGTTTTACTCACGTGTTGAGCAAAAAGACGTTGAAAGAATCGTGGAGGAGCATCTCTTAAAAGGAAGAATTGTTAAGGATCTGCTCTATATTGATAAATCAGACGTGACAAACATTGAAACATCAATCAATAATGTGACGTTTTATAAAAAGCAAAAGCGTGTGGCTTTAAAAAATTGTGGTGTGATCAACCCAGAAGTTATTGAAGAATACATTGCTTATGATGGTTACCAAGCTCTTGGAAAGGCACTTACAGAAATGACACCTGTTCAAGTCATTGAAGCCATTAAAAAATCGGGGCTTCGTGGCCGTGGGGGCGGCGGTTTCCCAACGGGACTTAAGTGGGAATTTACGATGAAGGCCGAAGGCGATATTAAGTACGTTGCATGTAATGCAGATGAGGGAGACCCAGGTGCATTTATGGACCGTTCAGTTTTAGAGGGAGACCCACATAGCATCATCGAAGCCATGGCGATTGCAGCTTATGCTATCGGTGCTGAAAAAGGCTATGTTTATATTCGTGCGGAGTACCCAATCGCAGTTAAACGTTTAGGAATTGCCATTGCTCAAGCCAATGCCATGGGCTTATTAGGTAAAAACATTTTTGGTACGGGCTTTAATTTTGAAATGGAAGTTAGACTTGGCGCAGGTGCGTTTGTGTGTGGTGAAGAAACAGCTCTGATTGCATCAATCGAAGGTGAGCGTGGAATGCCAAGACCTAAGCCACCATTTCCAGCACAAAAAGGAATTTTCGGCAAACCAACAGTTATTAACAATGTTGAAACCTATGCGGTTGTTCCACAAATTATCTTACACGGACCAGAATGGTTTACATCATTTGGTACAGAAAAATCACCTGGAACAAAGGTTTTTGCTTTAGGCGGTAAAATTAATAACACTGGTCTTGTTGAAATCCCAATGGGTACATCCTTAAGAGAAGTTATTTTTGAAGTCGGAGGGGGTATTCCAAA
>WPCH01036572.1_pt1 | contig 10267 bp, 17 predicted proteins | sample 5399881 | NCBI WGS metagenome assembly WPCH01 (sample SAMN12869468, study PRJNA574797) | sludge metagenome | isolation source: wastewater treatment of pH5 | place: China:Beijing | collected 2019-05-20 | reverse complement strand
TTACTTCATGTGTGGCGTGGCCATAAGTATTGGAGCGCTAACAACAAACCAATTACAAAAGCAGTGCGTAATGAAGGACAGATGATGGAAGAGGACAAGGAGTATTACAATCCGTTGTTAGACGAATTTGTTGATGCTCTTCACTTTGCTTTATCGATTGGATTAGAACGTGAATGGAATAAATATATCGATGCTTTTGTAGTACGTAATAGCAAGGGTAATACAAAAACAGAAATTATCGATGTATTTAACGATTTATATGAAAACAAATTGTGGACTGCAGCGCACTACAAGACGTTGATGAATGACTTAGCATACTTAGGAGCTGCACTTGGATTTTCTGCTATTGAGATATACAACGCATATTTAGAAAAAAATAAAATCAATCATGATCGTCAGGCATCCGGTTACTAAAAGGGAGGCGAAATGGTGGCAAGATACAGGTTATGGAGGAAGGAAGAAATAGCGTATTTGGAGCACTATTGGGGGATTTACAGTATCAAACATATGGCCAAAAAGTTTGGCCGTTCAGTTGATGCCGTTAAATTAAAAGCGCAACGTATTGGGTTAGGGGACGCTCGATTACATTTTGAGGGTATTACTATTTTGCAACTTTCAGAAGTTATAGGTGTCGATTATAACTGTATCAAAAGCTGGGGCAAGCGCTTCGGTTTTCCTATAAAGCTAAAGTTATTTTCAGCGGAGCAAAAAGTGAAAGTTGTATACTATCGGGATTTATGGAAGTGGTTAAAAACACATAAACATGTAGTGGATTTTTCTAGAATCGAGCCTGGTATTTTTGGTCCTGAGCCTGATTGGATGAAAGAGAAACGTAACGCGGATCTAGTGGCCAAAAAGAAACGTGGAAAACCATGGAGTGAAGATGATGATTTGTTGCTTAAAAGCTTAGTAAATGCATACCGCTATACTTATCCGGAAATCGCAGCACGGTTACAGCGTACCGAGGGCTCTGTGAAACGAAGATTAATGGAACTAAAGATTAAAGCTAGACCTGTACGTATAGGAAACCATACAAAATATACACAGGAAGAAGTAAAACAAATTGTGGACTTATATGACCGTGGCTACAGTATAGATGTGATTGCAGAAAGGTTAGGGAAAAGTGCACTAGGTGTTCGAGGGAAGATGGAAAGAATGGGGTACCGGTTTAAAGGGAAAGTCCCTATACCACCTAAAGAGGCTTTAGTCTGAAAACATAAAAAAGGCTAGGATTACTCCTAGCACTCAAGCATAAGTCGCATGGAAAGCAAGTATTGTGCAAATCGGGTATCTGCAAATTCATTATATAACGTTTATCGGGTAGATGGGGTGAATCACAGCAATCTTTACGTAGGTTTTACATGATATTGAAGTTTTTGATAAAGATTAATTTTGAATTTTATAAAAATAAATATTGAGGATAACCTTTATAAATAAAGGCTCCACTCTCAAAAGGGTAAGAGTGAAGCCTGTGAATGAAATTACTGAGTTCTTGGGATGGTGAACATCAGCACATAAATAATAACATGAGTATTTAGAAAAAACATTGAATAAATGTTTACGTTTTTTCAAATAATAGTCAATTGGTTTGAAGCGAACAAAAGCGTTATTTGAATAGAAAATGGCAGGTAGTTGACTAAGTTACCTGCCGTGTGCCTAAACAGTTCGGAGGGGTAAAGCTCCGTTTTAAAAGAGTGTAGTCATGGGAAGTTGACTTGTAGATAGTATGTGTAATGTAAAAAAAGATTATTCGTAAAGGGGAATGAAAAAAGAGCACATATCAAATATGTACTCTTGAAAAAAGGAGAACCCTATGAGAGTGATAGTACATCATATGCTTGTCCAAATAAAAGGTGAGAAGCTTTTAACAAAATAGTTATTTGACGGAGATGAAGAATGAAAATAAATAGAACCTGTTATAACAGGTTCTAATCAGAGCTTATAGATTCAATTACAGGAACTACAAATCTACTGGGGGGTAGTGTAATTCCTGTTTAATATTAAGGTATGTTAAAAATTTTTAAATATGATTAATCAAATGATAACTGAACAAAATCCTTATTTAAATAAAAAGAGCGTGCCTTAATTCTGAGAATAAAATGAACTTACTAAAAATGTATGTTGTATGTTGTATGTAAAAAAAGACACTGTTTAACAGTGTCAATTGGCACTAAGAGTTTGACGGGAGTGCCCTAAGTACTTAGAACTATAGGGCTCTAAACAATTTATGAAATAAATTTTTAGAAAATGCTATTCCACATAAAAAGAGCACTTTCACAAGTGCCCTTTAGAGGAGTGAACAACCTATAGAGTTTTAATGAGCGTTCATTAATAAATTTCGAATTTCTCTAACGGTTTATGAATAAGTAGGATCTCAAATTAAATATATGTGTTAACTAACAAAAAGTGTATGTACACAGAAAAGCAGCTAGCAAAAGCTAACTGCTCAGCCCTCAGAGAAAGGGAAAAGAACATTACAGAGGTCACTGTGAATTCAAGCTGTATCAGCTCATTTTATAGTATTGGACATAATTTAGAATTTTATTCAGAAAACCTCAAAAAAGCAGTTAGCCCAGTCTAACTGCTCGGTACAGGCGTAATGATCTAGATGCATAGATATTATATGCCGAGTTATTGATTTTATTCGAGGAGGAATAAAGAATGGGTATTTATTTTGGAAATATAGTTAGAGAATTTCTTTAAGTAACAGGAGCAGTAATGAAATAAAAGAGCAGCTAGCAAAAGCTAACTGCTCGCCCCTCGACCAAGAGAGCTAAAGTGGGGAGAATTTAAAGCTGACTTTTTAAAGTCCTATATAGTATCGGTGAAATTCAAAAATTTATCCGTGTGAAACATAAAAAGAGCAGCTAGTAAAAACTAGCTGTTAAGCCTTCGGGTATGAAGGGAAATCAGAAAATGTATTTGCATTATGAAAGTAAACTTGAATTTAAATCTAAGGAAGACTAACTGGATACAATTTGATCTTGATCGGCAACATCAGAATCAAATGTATTCGTTGCACTAACACCATTAAAATTATTAACGATAAAAGCGACATTGGAACCGCCTGAACCATTATAAGCTTTAGTATTTTCTTTTGGAGAAACGTTATAAAAATCACCCAAGTTGAAAGAACCATTACTATTTTGTACGACAAGGTTTCCAAGAATTGATGGCATACTTTTCACCTGCTTTCTTAAGAAATATTTAAATTAGTATATGGTGTATGTGTCTAGAGGTTCAATTGAATTTGAAAATTCAAAGATATAGTTGATGACAACTCAATAATATAATCCTTTTGAAGAAAGGGGCATCCAAAATTATGAAACCCGTAAAAGCGAAATGCGAAGCATGTGAGCACGTGTTTCGTGTCCAGATGCTTACAGCACGTTTACCGAACCGTGTGGACAAGCATTACTTCATTTGTCCAAGTTGTAAAACAGAATTTATAAGTTATTATTCGAACCGTGAAATGAGACAGCTGCAGAAAGAAATTTCGAAATTATACAATGGTTTCCGTAAATGTTATACAAAGGAACAGGCAAAGGTAATCCAGACGAAGATCGATAAAAAAGATTTAGAGTTTAAGTGGTTACGAGATAAATTGCGAACAGAGATTGAAAATAATTTACCAAACTGAAGGGGGATAACGTTATATGAGTATACCGAAACAATTGATGATTGGTAGTGTTCCGTACGATGTAGAAGTGGTAAACGGCTGGATTGATGAAAGGGAAAACGGCGACGTAAGGATTGCTGAAGTAACGTATCACGACCAACATATCAAGATTTCGGATAACGTAACAAAGCATGAAGGAAAAATGAAAAACGTACTTCACGAAGCGATTCACGCGATGCTGTATGAATACGGATTGGATTGTTTAAATAAAGAGTCAAACGTAAACGCATTAACTACAGTCTTTTTCGACTTTATTGAAAATAATATCCGTGGCGGTATCTCCAGCCTTGTAGGGTATGAATACTTAGTGTTTACGTCTCCTGAAAAGCAGGTAGAGAAAGCGGATGACCTATCTTTTATCAATACAGCAGCTGAACTTGTAGAGGCGATTAATAAACATGCACCAAAAGTGGACGTATCAGCGCTAGGGTCTGCAATGGCACAAACAGAGGTTCATAAAGCTGTAGATTTAGGTGTTACGCATGAACAACTTCGCGAATCGGTTGATAAGACGGTTGCGGATAAACCAAGTCGTAAACTACCAATCGTAGACGTAAATCGTAGTTCATTCCCTATGGAGGACGTCGTTAAGATAACTAAGCAAAAAGATAAATCTTGTACAACAGACTCAGTGAAAAAAGAAGAGGCGGATCCAATTCATTGGAAAACAGGTATTAAGTATGACGATGAGGGTACACCGAGATATCGTACACGCTATGAGTGCTGCATGTGTGGGAATCGCGGGAATCAATATGAGTATGAGGGGAATAAATTTACGAAATGCCACAATTGCAATGCGAAACTAAAGATAGTACCAGCTACGAAAAAAGGACTTCCTGAGCGTGATGCATTCGGTAATTTTTACGTAGCTAATGATGAATACAGCGTCATTTTGGAGGGTGAGTGAATATGAAGAACGTATCTACAAAAAACTTAAGTGAAGAACTGGAAACGCGTGATGGTGTTACGTCAGTACAAGTGAGTCCTCATGAAAAGATTGAAGTAGCTGGTATTACGGTTGAGGGTCCAGCAGTGATTCTGATTAATAAAGATTAAGGGGGATTAGATGGAAATTATATACGATTATCCGATTTGGACAACGTGGTTTATCTGTGTAATATTTTTCGGTTTAGCAAGTGTTATAGAAACAATTAAGAAGTAAGGAAAAGGAGCTGAAGAGAAATGAAATCAACAGGTATTATTCGTAACATTGATCCCTTAGGACGTATTGTGGTTCCAATGGAATTACGTCGTACATTAGGTATTCAGGAAAAGGATCCAATGGAGATTTTCGTAGATGGTGAATCTATTATTCTAAAAAAATATAATGTTAACGGTTCTTGCCAAATTACAGGCGAAGTTTCTGACCAAAATATCGAATTAGCTGGTGGGAAACTCGTACTGAGTCCTGAGGGAATCGACCAAGTTTTAGCGGAAATCGAATCACATTTGAAGGGGCGATAAGATGAATAATTCAGGTGGCCAATATTCAAATATTGAACTGGAAATGATTTTGGACAATTTTGTTAAGGCGCTACCGATGCAGATACGAATGCAGCGTGAAATGTCTAAATTACTTAAAGCGCGTTTTGATGCACTTGTTTCTGAAGGGTTTACGGAAAAACAAGCGCTGGAAATCGTAAAATCACGTGGTGTAGAGTGAAAGGTTCAGAGGCGATATTACGGGCGATGCACCAGGTAGGAGGAGAAATCCCGGCTACGCAGTTTGATACGTGGCTGGGACAACTCTCTCAGTTAGGACTACTGGAGCAAGTCACGAAAGATGATAAGCATGTTTATTATTACCGGCTTACGGATAACGCGAGACAGTTTTTAGCGAAGAAGGGGTTAAAATAAGCTATTATTTCGTGTAGCTTATAATCTCACCATCTTGCTGTCTGTCAACATCATGTAACGTCCCATCTTCTTCCAGTAAGAAACAATCACTGGCAGGCTTATTATGTAAAGTAGTTAAATAAAAGACATAAAGTTTATCGCTAATTCCTACGTACTCCTTAGCGGCTTGCTGGAAAATAGTTTGACATTTCTCTGCTATATATCTATACGCGTTTGGGTGGCTTAACTGTTCTTCCGTTAGTGATTGTAATAGGGCTTGTATTTTTACTTTAGCCGTATCTTGAATTGATTCGCTAGCACCTATAAGGTCAACGTCCCTAGCTTTGTTAAATGTTAAAGAATAATTTTGATTTACAAAGTTCTTTACAGAAGTCAATGTGAAACTCTCATTTTCTTTATCATAATCTGCTAAAATAGCACAGCCAACTGGATAATTTTTTATTTTATTTGTTTTAGAACTAAAATCATTCACACTACTATAGAAATCAAGTATATGATTACGTCGATCCCTAGTAGTCATTGCTTCGTGACTATTGTACAAACAGTTACGTAGAATTTTCGCAGTGTAAAAAGAACTTTCTGAGCCCGAGGTTCCTAGAATACAGTCAGGAGCTACAAAAGTAATTTTACGTGAATAGTCGTGAATGATTTCGTCAGTTTTATCATCACTTTGGCGTGTATCACTGACCATAAGTATTCCCTTTGGTAATACGATACCAGCAATTAGGGTCATAGTTTCATCTCCATTCGAGTTTATATGTTAATGTGACATCGATAATTATAACAGATGGTAACTACGTAAGTCCTGTTTTTAGGGAATATATGTTCTTAGTTGTAATGTAAAGGAGAGACGCAAGTGAGTTATATGGATCGTATCACGGAATTGGCACCACAAATACCGATTGATGTTTTAGAAGATGTAACAAACCGGATTAAGGATTGGATTGTCAGTGGCGGGAAAGAAGATGATCCATATATTGAACAACAACTGAGATTCGTAGAACGTGTGGCTGCAAGGAGTAAGGAACATGATATCTGAGGAAATCCGTAACTTACAAATCGATGGTGTAGACGTTCCGTTTTACGATGGGTATGTGACGGTACAAGAAGGAGTTGTTACGGGGAAGCTTACCTGGAGTCTCTATGTTGTGGATTACGGGACATGCGAATATGTTGCCACGAACCAGTTACATGATGTGGATATCGAGACAGAGCAGGGTAGTGTATATGCTGGAGAAGGACTGATAACAGAAGTGACTGAAGAACGGTTTCTCCTAGCTGGAAAGTCGGTGCTACGTGGTTATGAGACAACAGCGGCGTGGCACGTGTTTCGAGATTCGGAGATTCACAGCTGATTACACGAAAATAAAATATATAAACGAAAAGTTTTTAGGAGGGGGTCTAATACACTACAGTACTTAAAAAGAAAAACAAAATAAAAAAGAACCCCCCCTTAAAAAAATATACCTTATATATATAATATAAATATATAACTAATAATTATATATTATATATAGTATTATTTATTAATAGTTATATAGTATGTAATACTATTAATGGTTTAAGGTGTTTGTTTTAGGGGTTTGATTTTCTGAGTCAGGAGGTTCGGAGATGACCAGAATTGATGGCTATGTTTCAAAGAAGACGATACGTTTATGGCTGGAGAATTATGAATCACTGGCTGTAGGTGATCGGTTCCCAGATGCGCCGCCTAGCTTTACGGGTCCTAATGCACAGGACGGGAAAAGTGATGGGCGACTGAATAAGATTGTGCTGGATCAGGCTGTTAAACAATTACCGAAGAACATGCGGTATATTGTTATAGCGCGGTACGTGGTGAAGATTCCGAGGAAACGTATACTGCATAAGCTGAATATACACGCCAATGAATACTATAAGTACTGTGATAAAGCTGTAGATATGCTCTATCGGATTATCAATGGTGATATGGTGGGTATGAACCAGCTAATAAAAAAAGTTGAACAGGACTTGACAAAGTAGGGTTTTTCTAGGTACAATTTATGCTAGAATAGGTATTCTGTGTACATATCCTCCATATATTCATAATGTCAAAAGCCAGGGACCACGTCATAGGTATCCTGGCTTTTTCTATGCTCGTTGGATTGGACTGACTGTGGCGTATATAGTAGGTAGGAACTGAGGTAACTACTGTAGTTGTTACTTTACCACTGCCAACATAAAAGGTATAATCTATAGGTATTTTTATCAGCCGAGCTCACTGAGAGAAACAGGTCTTTAAAACTCAGGGGGTATCGTCGTTATAAAAATATTAATGGTTATATTTTCTTAAGGAGTGGTATTGATGGTAAAAGATCCTGAAGATGAATTAATGGATTGGTGGGAAAATGAACACGAATCAATGTCAGAAGCGTTGAACGAACTTGACACTAATGATATACCAGATGACATAGAAACAGGACTTGAAATAGCTAAAGAGTGGGGTTTACTTGACGATTAGCTTTAGGTTCGTTTTTTAATGACGTTTCTCAAATTGGGGAGCGTTTTTTATTTTGGGAGTAACTAATAATATTGAAATTTAAGTGTAACCAGTTCCATAACTTAAAGGTTTTGACACTACGCTATAGGTGTGATAGTATCAAGGTATCAAACGGTGTCTTAACTTAGTGTCATTAGTTAGACCTGAAATGGAGCTGATATGAATGAAGTACGGATATGCGAGGGTAAGTACGGTTCACCAAGACTTAGAAGCACAGATCCAAACGTTGGAGAAGGAAAGTTGCGATACGATTTATTCAGAGAAGTTCACGGGAACAAAAGCCGATCGACCTAAGTTTAAGGAGTTGTTATCGATACTGGAGTCAGGTGATACGTTGGTAGTTACTAAGCTGGATCGCTTTGCTCGTTCAACTGTAGATGCGATACAGACTGTGAGAGAACTGTTTGAAAAAGGTGTGAAGGTTCATGTGCTAAACATGGGACTGATAGAGGATACACCTACAGGGAGACTGGTCTTTAATGTAATGAGCGCGTTCGCTGAGTTTGAACGTGACATGATTGTTGAACGAACACAAGAAGGTAAAGCTATCGCTAAACAACGTGCAGACTTCAGAGAAGGTAGACCGAAGAAGTTTAACAAGAAACAAATTCAGCATGCATTAGGCTTATTAGATAAGCATTCATATACGCAAGTAGAAAAAATGACTGGAATAAGTAAAAGTACATTAATACGAGCAAAAAAGAAAAAAGAGTCGGAAGAATAATTCCGGCTTTTTCTTTTTGGTCACAAAAAATTCAATCCCCCGGGGGAGGGCAATTTTGATTAAGGGCTGGCAGACGCCCGTAACGTTCCGCCATGATTTTGAAACTCAGGTAGTGGGATTTTAGTGAAAATTTAAAAGAATGCGTAACTTCTATGGTATACTTAACAGGACTTAACTTACATTTTCTGTAGGAAATGAGATGGGAGGAAGAAGCGTGAATACATACGAAGAGAAATATGCGAAAACAAAAGAGAAGCAGTTAGTTTTGTGGAAAGAAATGGTTCATAGGGTATTTGGTGAAAACCAAAATGATTTAATTAAAATTACTGACCGCAACCAGATAATTGAAATTTTAAATGCGGTTGGTACAGATGAAGCGGATAATCATACCTTTTTACCTACAAGTGGTGGCTTAGATTTACATGGAGCCACAGCATCACATGAAGAAGGTCGTATAGAGTTAACATTTGAAGGCCGTACTACATATATAGTAAACCCCGACTCATTGACTTTTCACCAAGTAGGGGAAGACCCTGAATGGTGGTATTTTAGACTAAATACTAAGCCTTTTAAAGCTAGTGGTGTCTATGAAGAAACAACTCCAGTGGAACAAGTATTTGAATCAGAACTTGATAAGGAAGTATCATGGTCTATGAGCTATTATGGAGAAGAAGTTCTAGAACTTGAAGCTGGTGTGTATGTAGATTATGCTGTTCGGGAGATTGGCCATCTAGGTTACGACGAGTATGGAAATTCAATTCCACTTCCTGATAGTGCACGTACTGTACATAGAGGGATTAATGGCGGTTCTTACGCTATTTTTTCTAAATATGCACTATACAATCGAGTTAGTTCAACGTATGATGCTAGACACAATAAAGTAAGTGATGATGAATTTCGAGTTTATATTAACAATATAGTAAATTCATTAAATAAAAAATAAACGCTATGTTATGAAAATATTAATAGTTTCAAGGCAATCGATACTAAATCGGTTGCCTTTTTTTATTTCACGAAGAAAGGGAGCGAAACAATGGCTAAGTTAGACGAATTAAAGCAGAAACTCACGGCTAAACAAATTCAAGCAGCGTACTTACTTGTAGAAAACGAGTTGATGGAATCGAATAACGAGGAAAAAAGAACCCAAGACGAAATGGCGAATGAACTCGGCATTAATCGGACAACGCTTTGGGAGTGGCGAACTAAGAATCAAGACTTTATTGCATTCAAGAGCGAAGTGGCTGACAGTTTCCTTGCAGAGAAGCGAGAGCAGGTCTATAGCAAGTTAATGCAGTTAATCTTAGGACCGCAACCAAGTGTAAAAGCGATGCAATTGTACATGCAGCGATTCGGTTTACTGACTGACAAGAAAGTAATCGAGGGTGATCTAGGAAATGCGACTCGTACTAATGCCGAAATCGAAGAACAGCTTGAGAAATTAAAAAAATTAACAGGCGAATAAAAGGAGGACGGGCTACATGGCATATAT
>WPCH01105182.1_pt1 | contig 10319 bp, 11 predicted proteins | sample 5399881 | NCBI WGS metagenome assembly WPCH01 (sample SAMN12869468, study PRJNA574797) | sludge metagenome | isolation source: wastewater treatment of pH5 | place: China:Beijing | collected 2019-05-20 | reverse complement strand
CATTTGAACCTCTTTTTCGGATAATTTGATGACCAAGAAAGACAAAGCCATCATTCACATGAGTGATATGAGTCTTTTCCATGTTAAGTGTAAGCCTGAGCTCATCTTCTAGATAGGCTCTGCACTGTTTCCGAATTTCGTCCGCTTGGGCTTTTGTCCCTTTCACGATTACTACAAAGTCGTCAGCATATCGGCAGTAGGCTATGGCAGGTTTCCACTGCCTATTTTCTTGAACGGCAATGGGGCGCCCAACTTTTATTCCATGATTCCAAGCCCACCTGTCCTTACGCACCTTTTTGTTGAGAAAAGTCTCTTCCATCCAGTTATCAAACTCATGAAGCATGATATTCGATAATAGTGGCGAAATCACACCGCCTTGAGGCACACCTTCATGTGTAGCCCTGAACAGATGTTCATCTACTACTCCGGATTTTAGGATTATCCATAGTAGATTTAGAAACCTTTTGTCACAGATACGTTTTCGGATGGCTTTCATGAGAATTCGATGGTGGACGGTATCGAAGTAGATCGAAAGGTCACCTTCAATAACCCAGCGACCAGCCGTAGCGTCATCTTTACCATCTTGTAGCTGAAGCTTTATAGTCCTTATGGCGTGATGTACACTCCTTTCGGGTCTGAATCCATAGGATTGCCTGTGGAAGTCAGATTCCCAAATGGGTTCCATTGCCATGAGCATTGCTCTTTGCACTATGCGGTCACGAAGACAAGGTATTCCCAAAGGTCTTTGTTTACCATTGGGTTTTGGTATATAGATACGTCTTACCGGTAAAGGCTGATAAGAACCAGAAAGTAGTTCATCACGCAGGGCTTCGACATGAGCTGGCAAATCTTTCAGCATGGTGTTTCCGTTCGCACCGTCAATACCAGGCGTTCGTGCGCCTTTTGAGGTCAATGTTATCCGAGCCGCCTCGCTTAACCATTCTTTACTAGCTATCAAACGAAGTAGTCTATCAAATTTCCGATTCGGATCTTCAGTTGACCAGGTTGCTAATTTACTCTGCATTTCTCTGATTATCAAAGGTCTTCACCTCTCTACGGTCAGGTAATCAACCGAGTAAATCTGTTAAACTGTCTCCCTTCGCCACGTGAGTGGTTTTCCCGCTCTCAGACTACTACGGAGACTCCGCAAGCCTACACTTCATCGGGGGCATGCTCCCTTGACATTAGTGTAGACCTTCCCCGGTTCATATTATTGGACTTCACGTATGGATTAGGCTACCTATCGCAGTCCTTGTCCTTGCATTCTGCAAGTCGCTCCGAATATCCATTCTAGCTGTGCACTCACTGGATTCCCCGTTGTTAGGCTTGGCTGTCCTAAAACGCTCGTGGCTTGTGTGCTTACATTTCACCTAAGCCAATTCGTGAGCCCACCTTTTAAGTGATGTAGGTGAGGGGGACATTTCACCCCACGGATGCGGTTTAATAGGTTCGTGTTCCTTAACCTTTCCATACTTAGCTTAGAGGTTCATCTCGGCTTAATCACTTCGCCTCAAACCCCATTTCCCACGGATTTCGTCACCTTGCCAGCATCGGCAAGTCACCGCCGTTTCAGCTCACTTCTTCTCACAGCAGAAGAAGGTCATGCCTTATCTTTCTTTGGCATGCATTCCAATAATACTCGTGTAGCCTCATGAGGCTATCCGGGCATACACCACGTTATGTCCCATGACCATACCTGGTTAGGCTCCGTCGCAGTGTGAGTTGTAATAGGCCGAGAATTGGGTTTTCTCGTTGTTGTTCGCCTAGTGTTTTGCTTTTCTTCTTTAAGAATTCGGTACATTGTGGATTCTGATGCAATATAGAAGCCTTTATCGGCCAGCTTCGGTACAATTTGTGCGGGGCTTAAGTCGGCAAATTCGGCGCCATTACACACTTTAAGCACCTTAGCTCGTTCTTCCTTGCTGAGCTTGTTTGCGGGCGTCTTACGCCTCGCAGAAGGTCTTTTGTCCCTAGAGTTTGGGCCTTGCTCTACCCAACGTTCGTATGTTCGTTCGCTGATCCCCATGATTTCACAAGCGGGTTTCAGACGAGCCCCACTTCTTCGGGCTTCGTGGATAAGTTCAATGGCCTTCTTGCGGTCGTCGGCACAAGTCAATCTACCTCGGGGTCCCCCCAGATTGAGTCTATCTTTTTTTTTAGAACCAACAGTGCTGCTGCCTCGGCTAGAGCCTTTTCTTTGTACCGTAGTTCTTGTTCAAGTTTCGTGTTTTCGGCTTTTTGAACATTCAATGCTTGCTCTAGTTCTTTCGCTGGCTTTCTAGAGTCGAAAGCAGATTCAAAGATTTTATGCCAGCGTTTGACTTCCGTTGCATAAAGCCCAAGCTTGCGGCAGTATTCACCCAGTTCCTGCTCATTCATGGAGTAGGTTTCTATCACGATTCTGGCCTTATCTTCTTGTCGCCATTTATCCACCTTGGCGGGGCCGTTATTCGGTATTAACTGACCGTCTTCACGAGCTCTGCGCACCCAGCCATAGAGGGTGCTCTTGGGAATGTTCTCCCTTGCCGATATCTCACCAACGGATTTGTTCTCTGGAGGTTGCAACTCCCTTAAAATATCATCTTTAAACTCTTTAGAAAAACGTCTCTGTGTTGTCATATGGTTTCAACCTTTCTACAAGTATATCACTCACACGACAACTATCCTAACATACAGGGGTATCCATTCGCATACCCGACTACCATCACTTGTATTTGAGGCCAATCTTTCTTAATTCCTAAGCCTGTTTCTGCGAAGGGTTCCCCCGGGATGCCCACTAAAACAGCATCACCAAGCCTCAGCCCTTGTAGGGATATCATGAGTTCATGGCACCCTCAAGTTCGTGTTTCTTAATCGCATCACGTAAACACTCCAAGTAAATTCTCTTGACGTCCATGGCCCGGTCTGTTTCGGATCCGACTTGCTGCAAACTCGTAATCTCCTCAGCGAGCTCGCCTAGACATGGCAACTTTTTAAGAGGTAACCTAACTTCTGAAGAACCAACACTAATTAGGGATTTCTCCATGTTCCAACCCTCTTTAAGGGCCGCGAGGGCACCCTGAGCGATTCCACACCCTACCTCCTCTGCTTTTCTGAAAGTGCGAAAGTTCATAGCCTCACCCAGAGCGCTAGCATCCGCTGAATAACCGATATTAATGTTACCTGCAGCGCCATTTAGCATTAGTGTCGTGCACCCTGGATGATGCTCTGAGACTATATTCCTTACATACCCTGGATAGTCGGCACTATAAAGCAAATTCTCCGCTCCTAGGACCGTAGGATGTAAAGCAAAGTTGATCAGGCAACCTCTTAGATCCTCCCCCACAAAGAACCCAATCACTTCAAGCATCGGATCAGGGGTTTCTTGCAGAGTACGCCGATTCTTGGCGACTCCGCCAATTGCGGCTCTTCCCCTCTTAACCTGAACGTTCTCCATTTTGTCCTGGGCTTCTTACACAGCTTGGACAGACCCGCTGATAATCTTGGCGATTGTTCCCGGTTCCTCACTCTCGCCAAACCACTCTGTAACCATAGGACCAGAATGAGTATGCGTTGCACTTACCAGCACGTTTTCGGCGGGAATTCTGCTGATCTCCTGAACGCTTCTGCGCAACTCTGCCACCAGTTCGACAGACACTTCCAATAGATCGAGATTAATAATGACTACCTGCCTAGAGGAATCTGCCACAATCGCCACGTGGGCACAAAGATGATCATGGAGACCTTGCGACCCACCTCTTCTTGCTGCATAACCTGCTAAAGTAGCACCAATACGCGGAGTTATGCTAACTGAAGCAAAGCCCGCTTGTATTGCCATTTCTACATGCCTCCTTACACCTGCTCTTGACACTAGCTATCTTCATCTTCATCGACATACTCCAAGATGTCACCTGGTTGACAACCCAGTTCTTTGCACAACGCGTCTAGGGTCGAAAAGCGAATCGCCTTGGCTTTGTTGTTCTTCAGAATCGAGAGGTTTGACATGGTGATATCAATGTCTTGGGCCAACTGCGTGAGGCTTTTTCGTTTTTCCAGCATGACGCGATCAAGGTTCACCCGAATGGCCATGGTATCTCTCCCCCCTAAACGGTTAGCTGACTCTCTTCGCTGATCTCAGCAGCCATTTTGTAGATTTCTGCAACTACCAATATGATAAGTCCCAAGAAAAGCCTCCAGTAATCTGGCACAAAAGTGCCGGTTACTTCAAGACCCGGAACTGCGATGGCATTCGTGGTATAACGTACACCCAGGAAATCCGCGATCACTGAAATAACCCAGAACACGACAGTTGCAGAGCCAATGAACCGAATTCTTTTGGCGTTTGGCAGGGTCAAGAGTTGCTTGCGGGTAAAGGCTTGAAAGAGCCCTCGAAGTTGGTAAATTATAAACATCGATATGGGGGTCACCACAAATCCCACGATGCCCAGTGCCACCAGCAATCTGCCATTCGCTGGATTTGCATACTCCGGAGCAATCTTCAATGTCAGACCCCTAGATAACGAAATGCGAGTGCTCGCAAAATCAAGAAAGTCTGGATTGAATAGGAAACTCAAAAGCGAATACAAATTTAAAGCAAGAGTTAGAAAACTCACATACCAGAGCGCGTTAAATACCTTGGCAAGTTTCGAGACAACCGACTTCTGTCCAAAATACCTCATACTACGACCCCTCCTTCTCTTACCCCCAGTATATGCGCTTCATTTGCCGAATGTCAATATATAGTTACCGTTTATCGATAAGATATTTCCGCAAATAACGGCCGCCTTCACATTAAAGACGGCCCGAACAGACGCTAATAGACTTCCCTCTCCCACACCATCTGTCCCTCTATATAAGTTTGGGCAATGGATCCTTTATAACTGAAAGGCTCGCCATTGAGGACGACAAAATCAGCGTCTTTACCCACTTCCAGTGAACCCACCCGATCCTGGATACCCAGGGCCTTAGCTGGGTTGATGGTAATGGCTTTTAGTGTATCCTCTAAAGACAAACCATGTTTGTGGGCGATGGCTGCATACTGCAAAAAGTAGCGGCAGTTCAAAAAGGGATGATCCGTCATCAGGCACACGTTGACGCCATGCTTGGCTAAGATGGCCGGATTTGCATCGGTTATGTCTTTGGTCTCCACCTTGCTAGCGGCAGACAGTCCCGGCCCCACCATAGCGGTAACATTTTTCTTCCCTAAATAGTCGGCGATCAAATGTCCATCAGTGCAATGTTCAATCGTGCAATCAATATCCAACTCCTCGCAGAGCCTTACGACGGTAACGATATCATCATGCCGATGGGCATGAACTCTGAAGGGGATTTCTCTTCGAAGCACCATCAGACCAGATTCTAAATTGAGATCTTTGTCAAAAGGTTTTCCTTCGTCGCTTGCCTTCTGCTTCTTCTCGCCATAGGCTCGCGCATCTTTGAAGTACTCCCTGATCATGGAAGCAACCGCCATACGAGTGGCCGGAGCCTGCTTTTGCGCTTGCCCGTGGGCCCGCTTAGGGTTTTCGCCGGTGGCACCCTTGAGCCCAGTCGGATGTTTCACCACCATTTCATCAACGACACTCCCCTGCGTCTTGCAGGCAAATGCCAAGCCTCCTATGGGATTTCCGGAACCGGGCAAAATTTGGACGGTAGTAATTCCGCCTTCCCTCGCACCTGCAAAACTCATTTGCCTAGGGTTTACTGCATCAAGGGCCCGGACCTCACCCGTGATGGGCCTGACCGATTCATTTCCATCGTAACCAGGGCGTCCTTCTCCATCCCCCCACATTCCTACATGGGTGTGGGCATCTATAAGGCCTGGAATGATTACCTTGCCACTCAAGTCAAGAACCCGGTCCCCGTCGCAGATAGATAGATTCTTACCTATGTCCTTGATCTTCCCATGATCATCGATGATCATCATGCCATTCTCCAAAGCAGCACCTGCAACAGGATAGATCTTTGCCCCTTGCACAACTAGCATTGATTCATACCCCTTTCATAAACAATTTCTCCATCGATGATTGTCATATCTACAAAGGTGGTAAACTCCAAAGGATTACCCGACCATAGAACTAGATCTGCATCCTTGCCTTTCGCAATTGATCCCACACGCCCATCTACCCCGAGATGCTGGGCAGAAGCAAAGGTGATAGCGTATAAGGCTTTTTCATCGGCAAGGCCCCATTGCGTCGCGATACTCGCTGTCAGCATCAAGTTTCTCCCATCTACAACGGGATGATCCGTAATAAAGCAGAAAGGAATGCCCTCGCGGTCAAAGACGATGGGGGTCCGGAAATCTCTATCCTTATTTTCCACCTTCGAACCATAGTGCATGGTGGGTCCTACCCCGCAATGAATATTCTCCCTCTTAATGATATCCTTCACCAAATGACCATCTGTCACATGATCTAAGATTAACTTCACCCCGAACTCTTTGCAGATTCGGATAGCGGTAAGGATATCATCATGCCTATGGGCATGAACAATCAGGGGCACCTCCCCCTTGATTACAGGTAAGAGCGCTTCGCTGTCTTTGTCGCTTGGCCCGCTCTTGTCATCCCTGCCTAGATAATCCTTGGCTTTTTGCAGCGCTCCTCGTAAGGCCGCCGCATTACCCATACGTGTCGACGGAGATTTCTTTAACCCTCCATAATGGCCCTTGGGATTCTCCCCCAAGGCTGCCTTCATTCCAATTGGGTCTTTTAGGACCGCCTCATCTACAATAGTGCCTTTGCATTTTAAGGCAAGCCCCGTTCCCCCCAAGATATTTCCGCTACCCGGTAACACGCCTACGGTCGTAATTCCTGCACTGCGAAAAATCTCAAAGGACCGATCGTGCATGTTAATACCGTCGCGCACACTCAAACAGGGTGTTAAGGGGTTGGTCCCCTCATTGGTATCCCTACCCTCACTGCCGACTCCACTCTCCGACAAACCTAAGTGTGTATGAGCATCGATAAGCCCCGGTGTGAGTACCCTTCCCTTCCCATTTATGATCTTCTTACATGTAGACAAGTCCACGCCCTTCCCGAAGTCTTTGATTTTCCCTCCTTCGATCAAGATGTGACCTTCTTCAGTAGTCCCATCCGTAATCGTGACGATCCTGACATCCTTTATACCTAGCATAGGTCTCCTCCAATCCACAAGGCAATCTGTATACCACCAACTTTTCAACAAAGGAAGGGAGAACCCTGCAGTTGGCTATAACTACCCCGAGTCCTGCCATGATTTTGGAAATTGTCGATTCACGTAAAAATGACGTAAAGTGTATTTTTAACCAAGGGATGTGTATTTTTATGTAGAACCATAGAGAGAAAGTTTCCATGAGGGGGGTCAGTTCGTTGACTGCTTAGATGTTTTTCCTTTCTTTGGGTAAAAGGGAGGGAATTTCAAATCTATACAAAATAATCGGGCAAATCAATTTATAAGGAGGATGAGATTTTGAAGAAGCAATTGGTTGTTGTCATGTTAATCGTGTTGAGTCTGTCGGTTGTCGTCGCCGCTCAAGGCGCACCTGTGCGGGGCGGAACTTTCCGTTATGGAACTACAGTAAACCCCCGGGGCATGTTTAACCCCATTCTTTATACCGAAATGTATGATGCTTATGTTATCGATGTCGTCTACGACGGGCTCATCAAAATAGATGCTAATCTCCAGCCCCAACCAAACGTGGCCAAAGCATGGGAGATCTCGGATGATGGCCTAGAGATCACCTTCTACCTGCATGAGGGGATTAAGTTCCATGATGGTGTGGAACTCACGACAAAAGATGTAGCCTATACCTACATGACCATTCTTCATCCCGACTATACGGGTGTTCGCTTCGGAACATTTAACATGCTTGTCGGTGCCCAAGAGTACAAGGCTGGCACTGCAACGACCGTGCCCGGAATTGAAATCATTGACGATTACACAATCAAGTTTTCTACCGTTAGGCCACATGCTCCCCTACTGTCATCATTCAGCTATGGGATTTTACCGGCGCACTTGCTGGCTCACATTCCCGTTGGGGAACTAGAGACAGCAGCCTTCAATCTACATCCTATCGGCAGTGGGCCCTTTGAATTCGTCGAATTCTTAACAGACCAACATGTTACGTTTGTGGCTAATGAAGAGTACTTCTTCGGCAGACCCAATATCGATACTCTGGTCTACCAGAAGGTTGCCCAAGATACCATTCCCATCTTCCTGCAACAGAACCGAATTGATTTTATCGAAATCTCTCCTGATCAATTCGCCCAGGTAAACGACCTGCCACAGATCGATACTTATGTTTATGAAGCTTTGAGCTATGCCTATATCGCCTTTAACTTACGCCAAGAACGCTTTGCCGATGTGGCCGTTCGCCAAGCCATCACCTATGGTTTTGACCGGGAGCTTTATGTGGAGCTAATCCGAGAAGGTTTTGGCATTGTCGCCAATGCCCCGATGCCAACCGCTTCCTGGGCTTACACAGCAGGGGGAGTTGACCCCTACGAATACAACCCTGAACTGGCTTCCCAGATGTTGGCAGAGGCTGGTTGGACTCCTGGCAGTGATGGTATTCTCCAAAAAGACGGGGAAAAACTCGAGTTCGAGTTCTTGGTTCCTGATGGTAACCGCCTGACCGAGCAAATGGCCCTCCTCTTCCAGCAAAACATGGAAGATGTCGGTGTCAAAGTAAACCTCATGTTCATGGAGTTCAGCGCAGCAGTAGACCGCGTGGACGCCCGGGAGTTTGATACCTTCACGATGAGCTGGAGCCTTTCTGTGGATCCTGACCCCTATGGGATTTGGCACTCAACCTCTCTCTGGAATGATCCTGGTTTTTATAATGACGAATCGGATCTCCTCATTGAACAGGGTCGCGCCGAGGGGGATATGGAAAAACGAAAAGAAATCTACGCCGAATGGCAACGGGTAATCAATCGTGAATTGCCTTCCATGTTTTTGAACTACGGCGTAACGATTGGGGCTATCAACCAGAGGGTAAAGGGCATCGATACTGAGCCTGGTCCCTATGGTCCCCTAGTTGCCCGACAATTCCTCACCGAAATTTGGCTCGCAGACTGACGAACACTATGTGTTCGTCCCAGCCACTTAGATACTGATGGATGTATCATGAAACCGAACATCCAAATTGCATTTATCAAGGTGGAACAGCGCTTGCTGCTGTTCCACCTCCACTCTTGGAAGGTGATTACATGTGGAGGTACATCATTAGAAGAATTTTTCTCCAAGGTATCCCTGTTCTATTGGGATTCACCCTTTTACTGTACTTGATCATTACCATTGCCCCAGGAAGTCCCGTTAATCACTTACGGGGTGTTCCCGATCTCGATACCTCTGTCATCGCCCAGAGGGAAGCACAGTTAGGTATAGATCAGCCCTTTATCGTTCAATATGGTGGGTGGCTGGGACGAGTTCTACGCCTAGATCTAGGACTCTCCTTTGACTCAGCCAGAAGACCAGTCATCGATCTAATCAAAGAAAGAATGCCGGCCACCATCATTCTTTCCCTCTCTTCAATTATCCTTGGCTGGGGAATTGGGATTCCAGTTGGTATCCTGTCCGCCCGTTATCAATACTCTTTCTTTGATTATGTAGTCACCTTCTTTGCCTTTGTGGGGATCTCTATCCCCAGCTTTTTCTTTGGATTGGTGCTACTCTATGTTTTTGCGTTGACTTTCAATGCTCTGCCTGCAGGCGGCTTCTTCCTGGCCGGTGAACCCCACACTCTGCTAGGATACATCCGCTACTTACTGTTACCAAGCCTAACGCTTGGACTAGGCAGTATAGCTAGCGTCGCCAGATATATGCGCTCGAGTCTACTCGAAGTACTGAACGAAGATTATCTACGGAGCGCCAGGGCCAAAGGGTTGCGGGAGAACATTGTTATCTACAAACATGCCCTCCGTAACGCCCTACTACCGATTCTGACTTTGATGGGCTTTATGCTTCCCAGTATTTTTTCTGGGGCTGTAATTGTGGAGAACATCTTCGCCTGGCCTGGCCTAGGCTCCCTATCTATCCAGGCAGTCAACGAACGGAACTATCCAGTAATCATGGGAATTAACTTGATGTTTGCCGTTCTCATTTTCTTAGGTAGCATCATTGCAGATATTTCCTACGCGTTTGCCGATCCGCGCATAAGATACGAATGAGGAGACGGATGATGAATCAAATTTCTCAACCTAAAAAAATCTGGAGGCGGTTTTGCCGTAATAAGATGGCAGTACTCGGGCTCATTATCTTAATCTTTTTTGTGATGATCTCAGTCTTAGCACCATTCTTGACAGATTACGATCCCAATCGGTCGAATCTGCGTAATCACAACTTGCCTCCATCACAGGAACATC
>WPCH01224230.1_pt1 | contig 10328 bp, 9 predicted proteins | sample 5399881 | NCBI WGS metagenome assembly WPCH01 (sample SAMN12869468, study PRJNA574797) | sludge metagenome | isolation source: wastewater treatment of pH5 | place: China:Beijing | collected 2019-05-20 | reverse complement strand
GCTGCGGCGAGCACAGGGCGGGGAGGTCGGGCACCTGTTGGCCGTCGCACGTGTAGTCGTGGCCGTCGAAGCTGGGCTGGTTGCGCGTCGATCGCACCCGGTCGAGCAGGGCGGCTCGTGAGATGTCGTCGGGGCCGAGGTCGTCGAGGTCGGTGCCACCGTGGTGGACGGCGCCGCGGTGGTCGTCGTCGGCACCGGGCCCGCTGCGCAGGTGGGGTCGGTGAACGTGTCGTTGATCAGCGTGACCTCACCGTTGCGGGCCAGGGCCCGACCGTGGACCAGCACCCCGCTGTCCACCGAGACCGAGGTCAGGGCCAGGATGTTGCCGACGAAGACCGAACCCGAGCCGAGGGTGGCCGAACTGCCGACCTGCCAGAAGACATTGCACTCCTGGGCCCCGTTGGTCAGCACGACCCGACTGCCGACCTCGGTGATGAGGCTCGAGTCCGTCTGGAAGATGAAGACCGAGTCGGCGTTGCCCGCCCCGTCCAGGGTGAGGGTCCCGGTCAGGCCCAGGGCCCCCTTGCTGGGACCGGCGTAGACCCCGCCTTGCAGGAGGAGGCCGCCGAGGTCCGCGGTGGTCGTGGCGTCGAGCGGTCGGCCCGCAGCGTTCACGTACGCCGTGGTCAGATCGGACTGGGCCTGCTGGGCGACGGCGTCGGTGGTGTGGGTGGTGGCGGGCGGGAGCACGATCCCGGGCGGGAAGCCGGTGATCTCCGGACCCGGCCAGACCCCGAGGCTGCCGTCCAGCAGGCTCGGACCGGTGTTGGTCACGGTGGCGGCGCCGAGCACGGCGTAGTCCGCCGTCGTGGCCAGGGGGACCGTCGGCACGATCGTGGCCGACGCGTTGGTTCCGGTGAGGAACAGGAAGGCCGCGGCCAGGGAGAGGACGAGGAGGACTGCGCCGCTGCGGCGGGTCCCCCGGGAGTGGGTGGCCATCGGGAACTCGATTCATACAGGTGAGGCATCGCCTCCAGCAGCACCGTGCTCCAAGGGTGCTTGCGCCCCTGTACGTACGACCGACCGACTGGTCTGCTTGCGGACCAGCAAAGGGGTGGGATGTCGGCACCCCTGTCCCTCTCATCGGCCTCCTGGAACCGAACCTGAACCCCTGGGGCCCGTCAGTCAGTGGCAGCGGGTCGAGCCGGAGTCGCGGACGCGGCCGGTCTCGTCGACGAAGGACCACAACTAACTGCCCCGTGGTGGGGCCTCCTCAGAGGAACTTGGCTTCGATCTCCGCGAGGAACGCGGCCGCGAGGGCGACGAAGTCCTTCTCGGTGAGCCGGATCGGGTCGCCGACCTCGTGGTGCAGGACCGAGGTCTCGGGCTTCATCTTGATGGTCTTGTCCTCGCCCATCACGTCGCCGTTGCTCGTCAGGGAGGCGCAGAGCACCCGCACCTCGTTGAGGGGGTTGCCGTCCTTGCCCTCCTTGCCCCGCAGGCGGTGCGTGAAGTGGGTGTCGAGCACCAGGACCATGTTGTTGAAGAACACCGACTCGAAGCCCTCGAGGGCCTTCGACGGTCCGGCCGCCTTCGCCAACTTCCGGTAGGCCGCGACCTGGGCCGCCACCTTCTTCCGGCAGTCGTCCACGTACTCTTGGCTGTAGTTGCCTTCGCCGAGCATCACGCCGAACCTACCGGCTCGCCGCCCCGGGCGACGGCCCTTCGACCCGCCAGGTAGGGCCCAACGGCCCTGACCCCCGCAACCGGTGATTCGTACGGTGCACAAGCCCGAGGTGCGGGCGCGGAAGGCCGGTTGCAGTGCCGACAGCAACCACGAGGCGATCCCGGCGCTGGGTCTGGTGGGCGGTTCTCGCCCTCGGCTTGGGCCTGATCGCCGCCCCCGCGGTCTTCCAGATGTTCGACCGGGCCCCCAAGGGCGGCGACATGATCGCCGCCTTCGAGCCGTACATGACCACCGCCGAGATCGAGAAGTTCCAGGGCTACCTGACCGAGATCGGCACCGCCGTGGCCGAGACCCAGGATGAGCTCCTCGCGGCCGCCACCACCGAGGGGACCGACCCGCTGACCGAGGCGCCCACGGTCGCCACCTTGATCGAGGAGTGGCCGGGCATCGACGCCGACATGTCCGACATGTTGGCCACGATGCAGGACGACATCGACAACTACGAGGCCGTCGCCGCCCTGCCGCCGTTCGACCTGTTCCCCTGGTTCTTCGTGATCCCCGGCGTCCTCGTCACCGGGGTGGCGGCCTACGTGTTGATCCGCCGCCCGGCCGAAGCCCGGGTCAGCCGATGGGCGGTCGGCCTCATCGGCATCGGCCTGGTGCTTGCCCCCGTCGCCTTCCAGATGTTCGAGCGGGCCCCCAAGGGCGGCGAGATGATCGACGACTTCCGCCCGCTGATGACCCGTCCCCGGGTCCAGAACATCCAGGGCTACTTCGTGACCCTGGGCGCGGGTGAGGGCCAGCTGCGGAACGTCCTGGTGCCGGCCGCCGTGGCCAACGGCGCCGACGCCGCCGACTTCCCGGCCGTCGCCACCTTCAGCGACGACTGGCAGGCCATCGTCACCGACTTCGCCCCGATGATCGGCGTGATGAGCGACAACGTCGAGAACTTCGAGGCCGTGGACGCCCTCCCCGATTTCCCGCTCTTCCCCTGGTTCTTCGTGATCCCCGGCGTGCTCCTCGTGGTGCTGGCGGTCATCGCCCGCCCCGAGGGGTCACGCCCCGACACCCTCGACCCGAACACAAGGAGCTCATCATGAAGCGAAACCGATCCCTGCGCCTGGCCGCCCTCGCGGTCCTGGCCGCCTTGACGCTGCTGGCCGCCGGCTGCGGCGACGACGACGACGGTGATGACGCCGCCGACGACACCGCGACGACCGACACGGGCGCCGATGACACCGCCTCCGGCTTCGAGGGCGACTTGGTCGGCACCTTCGAGATCACTGCCGGGGAGTGCGCCGACGCCGGCGTGACCGCGGGTTCGTTCTTCCGCATGGTCCAGCCCGGTGGCACCGTCGAGGACGGCCCGTTCATCGACAACGGCGACTCCGTGTGCGGTGACACCACCTTCACCGTCCTGTCCCCCGGGACCGACGGCGGACTCACCACCGGCACCTTCCAGCCCGCGCCGGACCCGGCCTTCGACGCCGCCGGCAACGCCACCAGCGGGACGATCATCGCCCCCGTGCCGTTCTTCGGACTGGCCTTCTCGGCGGCCTCCGACGAGGCCGACGGTGTGACGGTCCCAGAGGTGACCGCCACCGACGGCGTGCTGTCCGGCGACCTGAGCGCCATCGCCGCCTACTACGGCGGCGAGGTCTTCAACCAGGGCGCCCCGAAGCCCGGCGGGGAGAACCCCGGACTGACCTCGGGCCCCACCGGCACCATCGACGCCGACACCGGGGCGTTCGTCCTGGAGTGGACGAGCCAGATCGAGGGCGGCGCCTTCAACGAGTTCAGCGGCGTGTGGCACCTCGAGGGCACCTTCACCGCCGCCTGATCCCTTCGGTTGGCCGGTGGGGTCAGATGACCCCGCCGGCCAGCAGGGCCACGGTCAGGCCGGCGACCGCGAAGCGGTACCAGGCGAAGATCGACAGGTCGTGGCGCTCCAGGTAGGTGATGAGCCACTTGATGGCCAGCACGGCCGACAGGAAGGCGAACAGGGCGCCGATGAGCGGGTTCACGACGCCGAACTGGTCGACCAGGTTGCCGCCGTCGGTCACCAGTTTGTAGCCGCTGGCTGCCGACAGGGTGGCGAAGCCGAGCAGGAAGCTGAACTCCACCGCCACCGGCATGGCCACGCCGACCAGGAGGGCACCCAAGATGGTGGCCAAGGACCGGCTGGTACCCGGCCAGAGGGCCACGCACTGGGCCAAGCCGATGATCAGCGCCTGCTGGTAGGTGATGGCGGCGAGGCGGTTGTGGCCCACCTCGGCGGCCACGCCCCGGTCCGGGATCCGCCCGGTCCGCTCCAGCACCAGGATCAGCGCGCCGCCGGCCACCCAGGCCACGACGATGGGCCAGGGGCCGAAGAGGGCGTCCTCGATCTTGTCGTCGAACGCGAAGCCGAGCGCCGCCGAGGGCACGAAGGCGATGACCAGGGTGATCAGCAGGTGCCGTCCCTCAGGGCTCCGGCCGACCAGACCGAGGAGCATGTCCCGGAAGCGGGCCCAGAAGAGCCCGAGCACGGCCAGGATGGCGCCGAACTGGATGGCGATGGCGTAGGTGTTGACCGCCTCGAGGCCGGCGCTGCCCTCCGCGTCGGGGAGACCCAGTAGGCGGGAGGTCACCAGCAGGTGCCCCGTGGAGGAAATGGGCAGGAACTCGGTGATCCCCTCGACCACGCCGAGGATCGCCGCCTGCCACCAGGACAGGAGGTCCTCGGTCGACGCAGCCGCGGTTCGCCCGAGCGAGACCGCCTGCGCGGGAGCGGCCAGGGCCAGGAGTGCGGCTCCGGCGACCAGGATCAAGGAGCCGAGGATCGATCGGCGGCGCAGGGACACGGCGGGGCACCCTAACCAGGGGAGGTCACCGCCGGTCCCCCTCAAGTGGGCAGGGTGTAGGTGTTCTCCAGCTCGTCCTGCAGCACGGTGGCGATGGTGGCAGTGGTGTCCACGACCAGGTCCTCGTCGAGGACCCGGGTCCGGAAGGTCCAGCCCTCGGGCAGGTCCAGTCGATCGCCCAGGCCGCCCAGGTCGTCCTCGGTCAGCGAGGGATCGACGCCCACGCAGTAGGCCTGCATCACGTACGCCAGGCCGTCGGGGTCGACCAGCTCGTGGACCGGGGCCCCGGCGTCGAAGAAGAAGACCGCCCCCCGGTTGACGTACCGCTCCACGTAGGGCCGGGTGGCCGGGTCATCACCCAGGTCGACGGTGGCGATGCGGCGCATGGTCAGGCCGTTGAAGTCCCGGAACACCGGATCCACCACCGCGACCTTCTGGCCCAGGCCGTCGAGCATCCAGTACCGCGGGCCGTTGAGCTTGACCGCCACCGCCTCCATCTCCTCGGCGATGGCGTCGGCATCCAGGGTGTCCCACTGCTCCTGGGGGCAGTCGTTGAGCATCTGGGTGCCGTACACCTCGGCCTCCAGGCCGCCGTCCCGGGCGAAGACGGCGAGCACCTCGCCGTAGCGGACACCCCGCATGTCGGAGATCAGGCGTTGGGGCGCGTCGTTCGTCATCGCCGAATCTTATGACACTCCGCGTGTCAGTTCACGCGTTCGGCGATGGTCAGCCGGTGCAGCTCCCGACGGTGGCCTTCGTAGCCGCCCGTGGCCGAGTGCAGGAGGCATCGGTTGTCCCACAGTGCGACCATCCCCGGCTCCCACCGGTGGCGGTAGGTGTTGGCCTGCGTCGCCGAGTAGCCGTACAGCTCACCGATGAGCAGGTTGGCCTCGTCCTCGCCCATCCCCTCGATCCCGATCGTGTAGGCGAGGCTGCAGAACAACGCCCGCCGCCCGGTCTCGGGGTGGACCCGGACCAGCGGATGGGTCTGGGTGGCCATCGCGTCGTCGGAGGCGATGATCGCCATCGAGCGCCCGGTGTCCCGGTCGCCGTACTGGCCCTGCTTCGAATAGCCCCGCCGGGCCGAGTGGATGCCCGTCAGCCCGTCGATCCGCTCCCGCAGGTCCTCCGGGAGCGCGTCGTAGGCGGCGTACTGGTCCGCGTAGAGCGTGTCCCCGCCCACCGGCGGGATGTCCACGCCGTAGAGGAGCGTCCCGGCCGGCGGTGAGGCCAGGAAGCTCCAGTCGGAGTGGTACACGTCGGCGAAGAGCGGCGAGGTCTCGTCGGCCTCCCGGGTCAGGGCCACGACGTGGGACTGACCGGGGATCGGCCGGAAGTAGGGGTCCTCACCGATGGGGCCGAAGGCCTCGGCCACCGCCTCGAGCTCGGCGAAGCCGAGCTGCTGGTCCGGGAACACCAGGACCTGGTGGGTCAGCCACTCCCCCCGCAGCCGGTCGGCGAGCGGGGCGCTGATCGGCTCCCGGAGGTCGATGCCGTGCACGACGGCCCCGAACGGCCCGTTGCTGCGTTCGACGGTGATGTCGGTCATGCTGCATGCTGCCTCACGACCACGAGATCCAAGGGATGGACAACGACATGAGCGACGACACCAACGAGCCCGAGGTCACCGTGACCGGCCTGGACCTGGATGGCGACGGTGAGCTGGACGGGGTCAACGTGACCGAGGTCCAGACCAAGGACGTCGACGGCGACGGCTTCGCCGACGTCGTGACCGAGACCTCCACCTCGGTGATCGACGTGGACGGCGACGGCCAGGCCGACATCGTCACCACCACCGAGACCACCGTCTATGACCTCGACGGCGACGGGGTCACCGATGTGATCCAGGAAGTCACCACCACGGCGGTGGATGTGGACGGCGACGGGGTGGCCGACATCGTGGACACCACGGTGGTCACCGCGGTCGACGTGGACGGCGACGGCACCTTCGACGTCGTCAACGAGGTCAGCGCGACGGCCGTCGACGTGGACGGCGACGGCGAGATGGACGAGGTCGAGATCACCGAGTCCATCTACACCCCCGACGACGTCGAGGACGCCGAGGGCTGAGCCTCAGGCGTGCCCGTCCAGCTCCGCCAGGCGCTGGGCCGTCGCCTCCAGGAGCGGGGCATGCAGATCCGGGTTCTCGTCGAGCAGGCGCTTGAAGTCCCGGCGGTCGATGACCTCGATGGTCATGTCGGTGATGGCGACCACCGAGGCATTGCGGGGCTGATCGAGCAGCAGCGCCGTCTCCCCGAAGAAGGAGCCGGGCCCCCGGGTGGCGATGACCTCGTCGTCCCGCCGCACCTCGGCCTCGCCCGACACCACCAGGATGAACTCCCGACCCGAGGCCCCCTGCCGGATCAGCTCCCGGCCCGCCGGCACGTCAGTTGTCGTCACCAAGCCGTCGACGGCCGCCAACTGCTTGGCCGACAACCCCTGGAACAGCGGGATCCCTGCCAGGCGCTCGTTGCCTGCTGACTGTCGCATGCGCTCCCCTTCCCCGGCGGCCTCGCCGCCCCTGCCAAGCTAACCGGCGAGATCTCGCTGCTCGGGCAAGACCCGGTCCAGCTCGTCGACGAGGCGGTCCAGCGCCTCCTCGTCGGACAGGGATGCACCCCGAGCGACGACAGCGTTGTAGCGGGTGTCCCCCAGTGTCTCCCGGGCGATGTCAAGACAGCGCTGATGCTCGTCGAGGTCGAACCCGGTGACCGACGCGGCCGGGCCGAACACCTCGCTCTGGAGGACCCCGGCGGCGACCGCGGGGCCCTCCATCTCGCCGAGGTCCGTCAACACGCTCACGAACGAGAGGAGGACGGTGATGATGCTCAGGCGCTCGCCCGTCTCCCGACAGGACAGGATCGCGGTGCGCAACCCGTCCAGGGCGCCGACGGTGTCGCCCGCTCGATGGCGGAGCGGGGCAACGAACGCCAGCGATGGGACGAGGGTGCCCTGGAGCGCCCCTGACTCGCAGATGGCGATGCTCTCCTCCAGCGCCGCCAGCGCCTCGGCCTCGTCGTCGTGCTTCAGCGACCAGCCGCGGGCCAGCGCCGCCAGGGACAGCACGGTCGGGTTCCGGAGCCGGCGCGCCAGCGCGGTGCAGGCTTCGGCATCGACCCTCGCCTCGTCGGTTCGGCCGAAGCCAGAGAGGCTCATCGAGCGGGACGCGAGCAGGGCCGCGTGGCCGTACTCGGCGTCGGGATGTGCATCGACGCCCACCAGGCCGTCCTCGAACACCCGCATGGCGGTCTCGATGTCGCCCAAGTTGACCGAGCTCGTCGCCGCGCACGCGTGCGCGCTCGTGGAGTTGTTCGGACTCGGCGGGATGCCGTCACGGATCGCCTCCAGCGACAGGTCCCGTGCGGCGACGAGATCGCCCCGCTGGTAGAGGTCCCACACCGCTCCAGACCGGATGTCGAACAGCTCGACCTCGTCCATCAGATCCGCGCGCTCGAGGGCCCGGACCGCCCACGCCCCGACGCCGGAGCCTCGGCGCATGGCGGCCTCGACCGAGATGGCCCCCACGATCCGGATCGCCACGAGGGCATCTTCGGCCTCGTCGCGATCCAGGCCCCAGTTCACCGCCACCCGGACGTTGTCGAACTCCTCCATGAGGCGGGTGCGCCAGGCGATCTCGTCCGGACCCCGCAGCCCAGGGCCGACATCCCGCGCGAACGCCAAGTAGTGCTCGGCGTGGCGGCGGCGCCAGTGGTCGGAGCCGCCGGCCGCATCGAGCTGCTCCCGGGCGTACTGCCGGAGCGTCTCGAGCAGGAAGTAGCGCGTCGTCCCCCCCGCTCGCTCCGCGACGACCATCGACTTCCCGACCAGGCCGGTGAGCGCGTCGAGCACGTCGAAGGGCTCGATGCCCTCGCCGGTCACCACCGCGGTGGCCGCCGCGCCGTCGAAGGTCCCGGCGAACACCCCCAGCCGGTCGAAGACCAGGCGTTCCCGCTCGTCGAGCAGGCCATAGGACCAGTCGACGGTGGCCCGCAACGTCTGGTGGCGTTCGACCGCGCTGCGCCGACCACCCGTGAGCAGCCGAAACCGCTCGTCGAGCAGGGCGGCGATCTCCGACGGACTCATGGCGACCGTCCGGGCGGCCGCCAGCTCGATGGCCAGCGGGATGCCGTCGAGGCGGCGACACACCTCGGCCACCGCGTCGAGGTCCGCCGTCGAGATCGAGAAGTCCGGCTGCGCGGCCCGAGCCCGCTCGATGAAGAGCTGGACCGCATCGGCCGCCTCGATGGCCCCTGCGTCGGCCCCCTCACCCGGTAGGCCGAGGGAACGCAAGGGGACCACCTGCTCACCGTCGACCGCGAGGCCCTCGCGGCTGGTGGCCAGCAAGCGGACCTCCGGGCAGGTCTCGACGATCCGCTCGGCCAGATCCGCCGCAGCGTCGAGGAGGTGCTCACAGTTGTCGAGCACGAGGAGGAGGTGCTTGGCGCGCAGGAACTCGACGATGCTCTCGGCCATGCCCATGCCCGACCGGCTCGGGACGCCGAGGGCCGTGGCCACGACCTGGTGCAGCGCGTCGGGGCTGTCCGCGGCCGCCAGCTCGCTCAACCACCCGCCGTCGGGGAAGTGCGGCAGCACCTCGGCTGCCACCTGCACGGCCAGGCGGGTCTTGCCCACGCCGCCGACGCCGGTGAGGGTCACGATCGGGGCCGACCGCAGCGCTTCGGCGATCTTGGCCAGCTCCTTGTCCCGTCCGACGAAGGACGTCTGACGGGCCGGGAGGTTGCCCGGGAAGGCGTCGAGGGATCGCAACGGTGGGAAGTCAACGGCCAGGCCGGGGGCCCGGACCTGGAACACCCGCTCGGGGCGGGCCAGGTCCCGGAGGTGGTGCTCGCCGAGGTCCTCCAGGCTGATCTCGACCGGCAGGTGGTCCCGAGCGAGCTCCTCGGTGGCGTGGGACACGACGATCTGGCCCCCGTGAGCCGCGGCCGAGACCCGCGCCGCACGGTTGACCGACGTCCCGAAGTAGTCGCCCTCCCGCAGATCCGCCTCACCCGTGTGCACACCCATGCGCACCCGCAACGGATCCGGCAACGCCCAGGGCTCCTCGGCCAGCCTCCGCTGGGCGTCCACGGCTGCGGCGATCGCCCCGTGGGCCCGGGCGAACGCCGCGTGCAAACCGTCGCCGGTGGTCTTCACCACCACCCCGCCCCGTTTCTCCACCGCCTCCCGCAGGATCTCGTCATGACGGGCCATCGCCCCTCGCATCGCGTCCGGCAGGTCCTCCCACAACCGTGTCGACCCCTCCAGGTCCGTGAACAGGAACGTGACCGTCCCCGTGGGCAGGTCGGTCATGAGGGTCCTTCCTCCAGGGCCGCCTCGATCTCATCGAGGAGGTCCAGCAACTCGCGACGGCTGAGCGGCGGGGCGGGTTCGGCCGGTCCGATGCCCTGCTCGGCCAGGAACTCGTCGACCATGGCGAACACCTGTGGCCGGGGGCGGAGCGGGCGGCGGGTGCCGTGCACCAGCTCGGCCCGGAGGCAAGCGGCGGCGTCGACCTGGCCGGCCATGGCCACAGCCAGCAGAAGGACCTCGAGGCAGTTGGTGAGCAGGATCTCCATGCCGAGCCGATCGCCGGTGCGGACCCCGGCCAGGGCCACCCGGGCGGCCTCGGTGGCGCTCCGGCCGGTGAGCCCGAGCCCGAGCGTGTTCGCGAAGACGACGTCGAAGAGCCCGCCGACGTCCTCCCAGCCGGGGTGGGCCTCCAACAACGCCACCGCCCGCTCGCGTTCGGAGGCCGCGGCGAGGTCGGCGGTGATGATCGGACCGGTGGCGCAGCTCAGCGTGGTCGCCAGCCGGCGCGGGTTGCCCTCGGCCTCGGCTTCGGTCACCAGATAAGCCAG
>WPCH01191517.1_pt1 | contig 10328 bp, 9 predicted proteins | sample 5399881 | NCBI WGS metagenome assembly WPCH01 (sample SAMN12869468, study PRJNA574797) | sludge metagenome | isolation source: wastewater treatment of pH5 | place: China:Beijing | collected 2019-05-20 | reverse complement strand
CACGGATTTCTTGCCGCCGATCACGCGCGTATCCAGGTTGTAAAGAGGTGATATTAATCCAAGTTAGTATATTATAACCCGCAACCTACATCATAGGTTTTCATTAAATTGCCATAGGAATGACGAAAAAACTGTGGTTTTGTTCCCACCAGCAGTTAAAAGCTACAGTGCGTATTAGACAACGTACCAGAATCCCAATAAGATAAGGCGATAGTCATCTCATAAGAATCATGGAGACAAATTTGCAAATTTTTCAATAAATGCAAGGGTCATCTCTTCAACGATCTCTTTTTGCTTGTCCAAAAGAATCAGGTGGCCAGATTCTTCCATGATGATCAGTTCTTTATCCAAAGAACCAATATTTTCATTGATGAGTACTGCACCTATTGGATTTATGGTGTCATCACGCGGACCCTGAAAAATGCGAACAGGTATATGAATTTGAGGCAGTTCTTGCCGCACAATAGCTTGAAACGCATATAAACTGGCTGCCGCTTTAAGGGGAAATGATGTGTAGCTTTGTTGAGGAAGTTGATCCATCGGCGGCTTTTTCTTCATCATTGGCTTGAAAGGCCAAAGGTACTTTGAAAGCCACAAATTATTGATTTTTAAAGCTGGAGCGAACAAAAGAATTCCCAGCAGAGAGGGGTAGAGTGCAGCGAGGCGCAGCGTCAATAAAGCACCCATCGATTCGCCGAGTACAAATACTTTTTGATAGTCTCTTTGCAGCTCCTTCAAGCTGCTTTCGGCTTCACCAAACCAATCCCTCCATCCTGTTTGGTTCATTTCTTCGGGTGATTTTCCATGACCTGGCAATAGCGGTGCTCTAACTGTGTAACCCTTATTAAAAAGGAAAGCCGCCATATCTCTGACTTCAACAGTGGTTGCAGTAAAACCATGCAAGCACAAAACAGCAACCTCGCCACCTTTCCAGTAAAAAGGGGTTCCATCGAGGTGGGGGTTTCTCATTTGGTTGTCAGTCATGATCATTACACCTCTCCGTTAGTTTTGGAATACACGCTGTTGCATAGGGGAGGATTGCCACCCGTCCGCCGGAGCTGATTGTATTATTGATTAAATCATCAATCTCCCTAACCGAGGAGAGTGGATTCAGTAAAAGTGATTTGGTTAGTGAAGTAGAAATAGATGAGTAAAATAATATCTGGTGTTTTGTTAATAGTCTAGCAATTTGAAACGCCTTATGCGGTCCAACGGAAAATTCGTTCTCCTCGAACTTCTTGATGACCTCTTCAGCACTATCGACATTTCTCATAAATTCAAGATACCCGTCAGAACCGACCCCTTCGATACATTCAGCGATTAGGATAATTTTTCCCGCGGGTTTGCAAAACAACGAAGCATGTGTCATCGCTTTCTGCGCTTGATACAGGTTAATGTCTTTTGGATATCCTCCTGCAGAAGCCACAACAAGGTCATAAAGACTCTCAATTGGTACCTGGCTGATATCATTTACGACCTTAATCCCTGCCTTTATAACATCGCGGGGTTTACCAAAGAATACTTTAACAATTTCCTTACGTTCATTTAAAACTGCATTAAGGGCGAGATTTATGCCCATTAATTCCCCAATTTCCTCAATGTCATTCCGTAATGGATTACGAGCGAAATTTCCCAGGACCGAGTGATTATCCAGCAGCAGCTTGTGGTTATGGTTAATTGTCTGCCTTCCTGCCAATCCTATAGCTGCCGATTTGACACCACCTGAGTAACCGGCGAAATGATGTAATTCAATGTCTCCGACGACGATTTTTAGGTCTTTATGAAAGAACTCTTTATTCACAAATACAGGGGTTCCGCGAAAAGTTTTGCCAATTTCGCATAGCTGGGTTTCGTCGTCTGAATTATGTGCGAAAATCTGGATAGTGTTAATAATCTCTTGTGACAAAATAAGTTGATATTCTTCCGGTTTCATCGGTACATGAGTACCTGAGGCGATAAAGATCGTAATCGCGGAGTTTTCAATTCCAAGCGCTTTCAATTTATGGAGCAGGGGAGTCAGAAGCAGTGTGTTAGGTACAGGTCTTGTCTTATCATTGATTGTGATTCCAACGTTCGTTGTCGAGGCGCAATGCTCTAGGATTGTATTATTGTCAACAGGCGAGTTTATTGCATCAGCTACAGCAGCTGATGGCGTAGGCAGCGGCTTATAAGTTAAGCCAGGAATAAAAATCTCAACACTTGATTTTTCTAGTGTGCAGATTATGTCAAACGTTTGGTTGCCGTAAGGAATTTTTACGATACTCATCTTCATACTTTATATCCCATTGAGAACTGATCTAATTATAACGACAGTTGAAAAATACTGAGACAAATCGCGTCAGGTAGGCTAAGTAAGTTTTGAATAATCGTTTTCAACTCACAAACTAACAAATAAGGTTTGAGAAGATATTCAATCAGGGGAGTCTCTTTGTGCTATAATGACTTTATGGTTTCGATAAGTACTATTATCATAAGCAATAACTAAGGTGATAGGAGAGAATAAATGGACTCTAATTACACCATTCACGATTCAATTAATTCGTATCTTTCTTCTGTTCAACTTGCACGCAGCCCGCGCACGGCGCGAACCTATAAAAACGCGCTTCAATTTTATTCTGACACACTTGTACAAAACGGTATTAACCCCAGTGAAACTCCAGTTGCCAACCTATCAGAAGATACCATTATTCTGATGACGGTTGCGCTTAAAAATCATGCTGCCACAACCGAGCGCTTATATCTCACCGCAGTGTCAGGTTATTTCCAATTTCTGGTTTCAGAGAAAGCTGCGGATATCAACCTTCCCAGAGTTCGCTTGTTAATTCAACAACGGGCCAGAAGACCCGGCCAGCGTTTGCCTCAGTTTCCAGCCTCACAAATCGATCTCATGCTTGAAAAAGCTGACCAGTTACTAACTGTGCCAACAGAAAATATAGCAGACCGCCTGGTAAACCTCCGTGACCGCGCTTTTATGTATACACTGGCTGATACAGGGTTGCGAGTTCACGAAGCCTGCAATTTACGCCGTGGTGATCTCGACTGGAACGAAGGTAAAGCAATGATCATTGGAAAAGGCAACCACGAAGACATTGTACGCTTTTCGACACGCTGCACCAATGCCTTGATGGATTATCTCAAAGAACGTTCTTTTATAGACGGGAATACCGGCAAACCGCTGTCTTCTTTGGCAATATTTGCCCGCCATGATCGTGGCGCGGGACAAAAAACCAAACCAATGACCACAACCACCGGCCGGAATATCATCGCCGCCAGAGTACTGGAGTTCATCGGTCCTGAAGCAGTCGGTACAATAACACCACATTCTTTCCGGCATTATTTTGTTACCCGAGTATTACGCTCATCAGGTAACCTGAAATTAGCACAAGAACTCGCTCGCCATAAAAATATCGCCGTAACCCAAAGATATGCGCATTTATCTGATGACGAGCTGGATAAGGGTTATTGGAAAGCAATCGAAGAAGAATAAAAAAAATCCCGCTGAAAGTCAGCGGGATTTATCTATGGACGAGTGTTGATTAGCTTACAACAACTACGTTGTTTGCCTGAAGGCCCTTTGGTCCTTTTTCGATAATGAACTCAACCTGCTGACCTTCTTCGAGGTTACGATAGCCATCACCCTGGATTGCGGAAAAATGCACAAAAACATCTTCTCCACCATCACGAGAAATGAAGCCATAACCTTTGGTTCCATTGAACCATTTGACTGTACCGACGATACGTTCTGACATTACTTTTGCCTCCTATAGCAAACTTACAAAAAATTTTGGATCTATTTCGTTCTGTCGGAGCAGTCAATCAAAAAACAGCCATGGCGCATTCGCTACAGGCTGTCTTTTTTTCCAATCCAGCAAGAACTACTTTGCATCCTACAAACCATATTATATACAATAATGCGAGCTTGTGTCAAGGGATTTTCAGACCAATTTTTATGCAATAAATTAGCCTAATGCTTGTTGTAGGGTTTCTTTGGCTTTTTTGGTTATTTTTCCTCGTTCTTCTGTATTGAGAATTCTTTTACGAATCCTAAAGTTAATTGGGGTAACTTCCAGCAGTTCATCTTCTTTCATGTATTCAATCGCCTGATCAAGCGACATCGGTTGCGGCGGTGTTAAACGGATCTCGATATCTTTGTTTGACGAACGCATATTAGTGAGATGCTTCTTCTTACAGACATTCACCGTTAAATCATCTGGTCGCTGTGTTTCACCTACAACCATCCCTTCGTAAACGTCAACCCCTGAATTGATGAATAATGCACCGCGTTCCTCTGCATTTTTTAATCCAAAGGTTGTAGACACACCAGATTCCCAAGCTACGATTGAACTGGACGCTCTGGTATTAATTTGTCCGCAATACTTATCATATCCATCGAAAATAGTGTTCAAAATACCAGTACCACGTGTCAGTGTCATAAATTGATAGCGAAAACCTAATAAACCTCTGGTTGGAATATGAAACCGCAAATGCACTGTGTTATCTACATTGTTTTGCATGTCAAGCATTTTCCCGTGCCGGTTTCCTAAAGCCTCAACCACTGACCCTACTGTCTCTGGGCTGGTTTCCACATGCAGCTCTTCAAACGGTTCTAATAAATCACCATCATCACTATTCTTCAAAATTGCTTCAGGTTTAGAGACTTGAAATTCGTAACCTTCACGTCGCATTGTTTCAATCAAAATAGCTAAATGCAGCTCTCCCCTTCCCGATACGAGAAAAGAATCTGCGCTTTCAGTATCTACTACACGCAATGCAACATTATTCCTGAGCTCACTATACAACCTTTCCCTCAGTTTACGCGAGGTACTCCACTTTCCTTCTCTTCCGGTAAAGGGAGATGTATTGACGCTGAAAGTCATGCGTACCGTTGGTTCTTCAACATGAATTGCAGGCAGTGCGATTGGGTTCTCAGCATCGGCAAGTGTTTCACCAATTTCAATACCTTCCAACCCCGCAATCGCAATAATCTCTCCCGCACTCGCTGTATCAGTTTCAACTTTATCAAGTCCCTGAAACGTGTATAAATATCTGGCTTTGTCTTTATGAATGTTGCCGTTTTTTTCTATTCGAGCGATTGACTGTCCATGCTTGATTGTTCCAGCATGAATCCTACCAACTGCGGTTATACCCCGGTATTCGTCATAACCCAGATTGGTCACAAGCATTTGCAAGGGGGCATCATAATCAACTACAGGTGCAGGAATTGTCTCCAATATGGCTGTAAACAAAGGGCGTAAATCATCTTCGAGCGCTGGAGTGATGCCTGCCTGTTGTGTGATGGCGTTGGCATAAATAATCGGAAAATCAGCCTGTTCATCTGTGGCACCAAGCTCTATGAATAGATCGAAGGTAAGGTTAACAGCCCGTTCAGCATCTGCGCCTTTGCGATCCATTTTATTGATAACAACAATCGCCTTATGTCCTAACTCAAGTGCTTTCTTTAAGACAAAACGAGTCTGAGGCATGGGGCCTTCTGCAGCATCAACCAGTAAGAGTACCCCATCCACCATATTCATCACCCGTTCAACTTCACCGCCAAAATCAGCGTGCCCAGGAGTATCTACGATGTTGATCTTAATTGGTTCTCCAGAGGATGGATCAGGAATGACAATTGCCGTGTTTTTCGCAAGAATGGTAATTCCCCGTTCACGTTCCAGGTCATTTGAATCCATAACCCGTTCCATTACTTGTTGATTTTCACGGAATACTCGTGATTGTTTTAACAACCCATCTACAAGCGTAGTTTTACCATGGTCAACATGCGCAATTATGGCGATATTTCGTATGTTTTCTCGAATTTGATTCACAAATACACCAGTCTCTATCCAAATTTTAACAGGGTAGAATATTATCAGACCGTACCCGAATTGAGAAGGGAGAAATTTCAGAAAATTGTTATAAAATTGCATTATGAGATTAATAAATTCTGATTCATCCACCAATCCACGCATCGGGCTGGTGTTAGGCGGTGGCGGCGCGAGAGGGTTAGCTCACATTGGAGTAATAAAGGTACTTGAGGAGAATCAAATCCCCATATCGTACCTTGCTGGATGCAGCATGGGTGGTTTAATAGGCGCCCTCTATTCAGTTGGCTATAAATCAAGTGAAATTGAAAAGCTTGCGATGAAGTTTTCGAATAATCGGGAAATGCTAAAGGTGATTGACCGTACCCCGACCCGCAAAGGGATTATTTCTGGAATAAGACTACGGAAATATTTTGAGAACTATGTCCCTGAGGATCTGCTCGCTTCAGACACATCCATTCCGTTGATATTAAATGCCGTGGATATCGTTACAGGAAAAGAAATTGAATTAACAGATGGGCGATTGATAGACAATATCATGGCGACCACTTCTGTACCTGGGTTCTTCCCGCCCGTTGAAATAGGACCCTATCGATTGGTGGATGGAGGTATGCTGGATGATGTACCAGTAAAATATCTTACAACCAAACCGCTCGATCTGATAATTGCTGTTGATGTTCATCAGAGTATAGATACATTTGATCTCTCAAACCAAGCTTCTCGTGAACACATTCCTCTCCCCATCCCTCAGTTTATGCAAAACCTCTATCGGGTGGAGATGATCGTAACGACCACATTGATTAAGAAAAATCTGGAGGAATATCCTCCGGATCTCCTAATACAGCCCGAATTGCCAAGCGATGTATCCTTATTCTTTGGCTTTAATAAAGCTGCTGAAATTATTGAAGCGGGTTATCAAGCAATGGCAGATAAGATGCCTGATTTAAAAACTTTGCTGTTTCAGTGATTATTTATTCATGCCGTATTTCAAGAATATCAAATAAACGCCGATTACGATTAAACCGACAGACCCGGTGTTCCCAATAAAACCGAGAGCATTCTCCGGACTGCCGCCAATGTATAAACCTGATCCGACCATAATTAGTATTCCGCCTGGAATTAATGGCCACCAGATGAAACGTTTGTCAATAATCTTTGAAATTACCGTGATCAATATCCAACCCAATGCAAACCAAGCGAGCATAATACCCGTTTTTTGAAGTCCACCGGGGGTTTCGGGGTTACTCCAGCCATAATACAAACCAGACCCAATGGTGATACAAAGCGTGCCTGGGATGATAAAACCGATTTTTCTTTCTACAACTCCCCACAGCAAGAAAACGATTCCTACCGCCAGCAGGCTGAAAAACACATAATCCAGTAATGTGTGCCGACTATAAATAAACTGGTAGGATAATGCCAATGCAACAAATGCAACAATTAATGCCCACCACCCGCGCATTTTTTTACAGAGTCGTAGAACGATAAAGATAGTTGTCCAGGTGAGGCCTTGGATGAGAAATGCTATGCCTATTCGAAACGCATACTCCCAACCGGGTATCGGGACCATCAAGACAAACAATCCCATCCAAAGCCCAGTAAGTATTAATCCGGCAACGCTTAGCCATATTCTTCTCTTCACAAACCCGTATACAACCAAAATAATACTGATGACTGCTGGTATGCTGATGGTAAACCAGATAGATTGATATCTTTGGTCAAGTATAAAAAACAAACCGCTAATAATTAGAATTATGCCAACGATAGGCGCATATTGAACAAGCCTGCCATGAACCGGTTTTGGATTATCGCTTTTCATACAAAAATTCCTTGACTAAAAACTAATTAATCCCAATTCTTTTGCCTTCAACACTGCCTGCATCCGATCACGAACATCGAGCTTGTTAAGTATGTTCGAAAGATGGTTTTTTACAGTGCCTTCGGAAATAAAGAGCATTTCACCAATCTCTCGATTGCTCGCTCCTGTGGCTACGATTCGAAGAATTTCAATTTCTCTGCGAGAAAGCGGTTCAGGAAGTAATTCATTTTCAGATTTCCTAAATGGTTTAGAAATCTTAGAAAATTCAGAGACAACCTTTGCGGTAATGGATGGTAATAAAAAGTATTCTCCGGCATAAGCCGCACGTATGGCTTCCACAAGTTTCTCGGAAGAAACATCCTTAAGCAAATATCCTACAGCACCTGCTCGTAAACCTTCAAATATGTTTTCATCATCATCAAAAGTCGTGAGTACGATCACCTTCACATCATTTCGCAATTGCAGCAATCTCCGAGTCGCCTCGACTCCCCCCAAAATCGGCATGGAGAGGTCCATCAATACAATATCAGGAGAATGGGTCACTGCAAACCGAATTGCTTCTTCTCCATTTGCAGCTTCTCCGATAACTTCGAAATCGTCATACACACTTAGAAGGTTACGCAATGCTTCGCGAAACAATGATTGGTCATCACAGATTAGAATTTTTATATTTTTCATGATATAGGTATCGAAATTCGAACTTCGAACCCTTCGCCGGAATGATTAATTATATTTACCTCGCCATTCAACAACCTGGCTCGTTCTTGTATCCCTAATAAACCAAAACCACTGTGAACTTCTTCAGCCCCTTGCCCATCGTCCCGTACTTCCAGAACTACTACCCCAGGTTGTGAATAATCCAGTTTTAACTCGACCCTTCCGGCATTGGAATACTTTTGTGCATTATTAAGGGTCTCTTGCGCAGTTCGATAAAGTGTCAGGTTAGCTTGCGGTGATAAGATTACCGGCTGTCCTTCAATGTGCAATGAAATTACCATATCAGGATTCCATGAATCTTCCACAAGCTGTCTAATACGGCCTGGTAGATCATCCAGGCTGATGGCATCCTTACGTAAAGCAAAGACAGAATCACGCACATCTACGAGCGCCTGTGAAGTCATTTCTTTTGCCTTTTTAAGCATGGCGCCGGCTTTTTCAGGGTTGTTGCTGATTAATGCATCTGCAGCGTTTATTTGCATACTGATGGTTGTCAGATAATGTCCCAAACCATCATGAATTTCTCTGGCGAAGCGATTTCTCTCTTGTGTGATTGTTAAGTCTTGTACCTGTTCAGCGTACTCACTCAGATGGCGGTTCGCCACTGATAATTCCTGGGCAAGTGTTTCCAACCTTTTACGGGCTTTGTTCTCGTTTACTGCCATCTGTGTGAAAATCAACACCACGATTAACCCAATAAAAAATATTGGAAGCGTTTTGGTGATTAATTGAAAATCGTGAGAATACGACCAAATGACCGAAATATATGAAATCAAAACACCGATGGTAACAATTATCGACCAGTTTTGATCCAGCGCAATAACTGCGTGCGCCACAAGCGGAAGCATGATCAATGCAGTAAAACCAGCTCCCTTACCAAAATAAATGATTAATCCGCTTATGATGAGTTGGCTGAAGAAATATAAAACCTTTATCGCCCCAGATTTGGTTGTTCTGACGTAAGAAAACCCATAGATACCATTAGTGATATAGGCAATACCCAATACAATAATAACCAAAATCATCAAGAGCGAATTTACAGGTGAAGTTCTGAATGCTGAAAAGAAAGCAATAAAAACGACCAACGCAAACGCCAGATCCGTTCCGGTATTTAGATTAAAGCTTGTGGGTGCATTTTTACGTTCCACTTTTTGGATTTCCTCAGCATCTCCATATCGTTCTTGATTGATTATAGCATTTCGAAGTTTCTATTTCATTTATTTCTATCAAAAGTCATATGCCTACGTTGATTTCAGCATACCAGGGAAAATAAACTATATCTTTTTGCACATTTCAATTCTCCATTGGTTAATTTATCATTTTTATCATCATTGGAGGAACCATGAAAATATTAATGGTGTACCCGGAGTTTCCCGATACATTCTGGAGTTTTCGACACGCATTAAAATTTATAAACCGGAAAATTAATAATCCGCCGTTAGGATTGATGACAATCTCAAGGCTGATTCCCTCTCCTTGGGAAAAAAGGTTGATTGACACCAACATTGACAAACTTACAGACGAAGCTATTCTCTGGGCTGACATGGTTTTCATCAGCGCCATGGATGTGCAACGCAAATCAGTAAAAAAGATCGTCAACCATGTTAAGAAATTTAATAAAAAAATAGTCGCTGGCGGTCCCCTATTCACTGGTGAATATCATGATTTTCCCCAAATAGACACTTTTGTATTGAACGAAGGTGAGATTACCTTTGTTGATTTTCTAAACGATTTCCAATCTGGCCGTGATCTTAAAAAAGTTTACGAAACAAGCGAATATGCAGATATCAAATCCAGTCCGCTACCCGATATATCACTCATAGATATCCATAAGTATGAATGCATGACGATACAGTATTCCCGGGGCTGCCCATTTCATTGTGAATTTTGCAATGTGACCGCGTTATTAGGTCATGTTCCTCGAATTAAAACCGTTAGCCAAATCATTGCTGAACTTGACCAGCTTTATA
>WPCH01119652.1_pt1 | contig 10353 bp, 11 predicted proteins | sample 5399881 | NCBI WGS metagenome assembly WPCH01 (sample SAMN12869468, study PRJNA574797) | sludge metagenome | isolation source: wastewater treatment of pH5 | place: China:Beijing | collected 2019-05-20 | reverse complement strand
GCATCTTCGTGGTCGGCGTGCCCGAGTTGGCGCACCGTGGCGGGCGGCTCCAGGGATCGGTAGCCGTACCAACCTCGACCACGATCCTGACCCTCGGACCGGCGGGCCTCGCCGAACACGGCGACGCCCGGAGCATCGATGACGCCCTCGAGCAGATGGCCGCCCACGTCCGATCCGCCGCGCACGGACGTCCACTGCGAGTGGGTGTCGGCGACGCCGACCGACCCGACCTTGGCGCCCAACTGACATCACGGCTCGAGGGAGTCGAGGGCATCGCTGAACTGATCCGTTACGAGATCGGCCCCTCGGTCGGCGCTCACTCCGGCCCCGGCACCGTGGGAGCCGTCTGGGCGCCGCTGCCAGGAGAGTGATCCACGACATCGCGGTCATCGACGCCAACCGAGAACCTCGAGCTGCAGGTTCTGGCGGGGCAGTGCCGAGTCCACAGCGATCTTCTCGCCGGGTCTGGCGCGGACCCGAAGGTCACCCCGCCGAACCAAGTCCCGCGACGATTGTCGATCGGTCTCCGCCGCTTCCAGCAGTCGAGCGAGGACCAAGCAAAGGCCGTCGGCTCACCGGAGCGCAGCACCAGCTGCTGCTCGCCATTCGAGGCCGCGGCGAGGCGCCCTCGATCAGGGAGGTGGCCGAGCACCTGCTGCTGCGACACCACAGCGTTGTCGAGCTCATCGACCGAGCAGTCACAGCCGGCTTGGTCGAGCGGATCAGCGATGCCCAAGACCAGCGGGTCGTGCGGCTACGGCTCACCGACACCGGGGAGGATCGGGTGGCGGCGCCCGCTGGCGTCCACCTCGAGGAGCTCTCCCGGCTGCGTCCCCGATCGACTCGCTCTGGACGGACTTGCCCACCGGGTAGCGGCGTTGCGGCCGTCAGGACGGGTGGTGCGGCGCGTCCCGACTGCAGGTCAGGTGCCGCGGGCGGGTGCCCATTTGAACCCGAACACGTGCTTGGCCATGCCAGCCATGAGCGCCGCCGCATGCGTCCTTGCCTTCTCGGCGCAGGGCCCGGTCCAGCTGTCGTCGATCGTCGAGCACCAGATCTGGTACCAGCGGTCGCAATGAGCCGGTTCCAGCTCGTGGAGGGAGTGGAGGCGCCGATGGGTGGCGGTGACCGAACCGTGGTACCGGTTGGTACCGAGCAAGATCCAGCACCAGTAGTCGATGAGGTTCGGGATGTGGATCGTCCAGTCGACTTCGGCGACTTCGTCGAAGATCGGTGCCAGCAGGTCGTCGAAGACGATCTCGCGGTAGAAGCGGATCACGAGGTCGTGGATCGCGGCCCGTGTGGACAGGTCCGGACGGCGGTCGGTAGCGGCGTGGAGGGCACGGTGGTCGTCGATGCCACTGAGCAGGCACGATGCATCCCCGCCCAGGTCGGCGGTCACGGTCGGGCCCCGACACGCGACCGTCCGACGAGTTGGGTGGAGTGGACGGCGGCGACGTTTCTCGCGAGGGCGAGTGCCCGCTCGGTGTTGGGGCCGACCCAGCCGAGCTCGACCGTGTCACCGAAGAGCTCGAGCCACCGGTCGAAGTGTGCTGGTGTGAACGGGGACCGGTCGTTGATGGCGGCGTGGGCGCGGAACGGGTTGCCTTGGTAGCCCTCGATGCCGAGCAGGGCCCGGCACCAGAACTGGGTGAGCTTGGGAAGGTGCTCGGCCCAGTCGACAGCGGCCACATCGTTGAACATCGGCCCCAGCAGGTCGTCCTGGGCGACGTCTTGGTAGAAGCGGCGGACCATCTCGGCGATCTCCACCTGGTCGTCGAGGTCGCGGGTCGGTGCGGGCCGTGTCGGTCCTGCGCTCATTCTGTGCTCAGTGCGTCTTCGAGGGCGAGGACAGCGGGGAACAGGACGTTGTTCTCCTTGTGGACGTGGAGGTGCGTGTCGGCTTCGACCTCGGCGAGGCCGCGGTAGAGGGCCTGGTAGCTCGCGCACGCGTCGGTGGGAGGCTCGAACCCGCCGGTGGTCCCGCGCAGTGTGGCGAGGAGCTCGCCGGCCCGGTCGTGTTCGAGGAGCATCATCCGGATCGGGTTGGCGAGGCTGCCGCAGTGGAACGTCGGCGCCGTAGTGGCGGCGGCGAGCTCGCGGATCATGGGGAAGAGGACCCGTTCCTCTTTCGTGAGGTGGGGTTCGAGGTCCTCGCGCAGCTCGGTGAAGGTGACCTCGACGTCGTGCAGTTCGGGGTGGCGGGTGCCATGGACGTCCAGGACCTTGTCGGTCAGCGCGGCGAGGCGGGGGAGCTCCTCGTGGAGGTAGCGGTGGTGGGTGGACTCGATGTGGTCGACGAGCGCGGCGGGGCTCATCGTCGTCCAGTCAGGTGCGGCTTCGGGCTGGACCTCTTCGAGTTCGGCGAGGATGGCGGCAGGGTCGAGGTCGCGTTCGGCGCAGGCCTGGTCGAGGGTGCGTTGCCCGCCGCAGCAGTAGTCGAGCTGGTGGTGCTCGAGGATGCCGGCGGTGGCAGGGTTCGCGTCGATGATCGCAGCGAGCGTCGGGCTGGTGGTCATGGTGTGCTCCTTGGTCAGGCGAGTTGGAGGCCCACGGCGGTCGCGGCGACCACGGCGAGGCCGAGGACGGTCTGGCGGATGCCGATGACCTTGGCCGGAACCGGTGTGGTCGCGGTCAGACGTTGAACGGCCATCACGCCGACCACAGCCACCGATCCTGCGACGACCGCCCGATCGGCGGCGACGGCCACAGCCGCGAGGGCGAAGGCGGCGACATCGGCGACGACCAGGTCGCTCGACGACCAGGGCCGGTGGTGGAGCAGCTCGATCTGGGTGCGGACGTGGGGTATGGCGGTGGTGGCTCGACCGGCCAGGATCAGCCAGGCCGCGACCGCTTCGGTCGTCGGGTGTCCGGCGGCCAGCAGGATCATGGCGGCGACCGAGCAGATCCCGTAGGTCCCCGCCAGCTCGGGCACGAGCCGCCGGCTGCGCGAACGGGTGTCGAACCACAACTCGGTGGCCACGAGCGGCACCGCGATCGCGGCGGGCCACCAGAACCAGCCCGACGCGGTGACCGCGGCCGCGACGACCAGAGCGACGACGGAGGCGACCTCGATGAACAGGACCCGCCGGGCCAGGTCAGTGCGGTCGAGATCTCGGTTGCGGTGCCGGTCGACGAGCACGATTCGCAACGGCGTACGGGCCAGGAACGCCAGGATCGCCGCAGCCCCGAGGCACATCCCGGCGATGCTGGGCGCAACGGCGAGGCCGAGCACGACCGGCTCCGCGGTGAGGCCCCATCCGCCGTGCTCCGTCGGGACCGCGACGCTACGCAGCGGTGACCGCCCAGCCTTGGCGGGCGAAGGCGCGACGGTGGACGCGGTGTCGGTCGAGATCGCGGCGGCGCTGGTCACCGTGGGGAGCCGATGGTGCTCAGCGGCGTTTCGGCGAGGTCGTGCAGCAGGTGCCCGCGAGCTTGGGCCCATGCGTCGTGGAGGGCGCACCGGCCTCCGCCGGTGCAGGCTCGATCCTCGAGGACGCATCGCGTGACGTCGGTCGGGCCTTCGACGGCCTCGACGACATCGAGCACCGAGACGTCCTCGAGCGCGACGGCCGCGGTGTACCCGCCGGATCGACCCGGCTCGGACCGCACCCACCCCTTGTTCACCATCGGGGTCATGGCCTGAGACAGGAACCCTGGCGACGTGTCGAGGGCCTCGGCCAAGTCGGAGGCCTTCCGGCGTCCGCCCCCCGCCAACGCGATCAGAGCACGGGTGGCGAGGTCCGTGCGCCTCGTAACTTCCAATCTCATACTGCAAGAGTATAGGTTTGGTGGCGTGCAAGAGACCGACGTTCGCCATGGCACCCGATCCCCACACGAGGGGCCGAGGCACCCGTGGGTGGCCGCGACCTTGCTCATGGTCGGCATCGTGGTGTTGCTCGTGGTGCTGGCACTGCCGGCGGTGGTCCGTTAGCGGTGAACGCTCCAACGCAGCTCACCAGCGGCGTTGATCGGCGCGGCCTAACGTCAGGGGCGGCGGGAGGTGCTGCGACGATGACTGCAAGCAGGCCCTTGGACCGGCGAGGAGTGACCTGGGGTCTGGTCGCGGTCGCGATCGTGGTTGCGCTCACGTTCCTCGGTAGCGACCAGTTGGTCTGGTTCGACGCGGCGTTGGTCGGCTACCTGTTCGGTCTCGTCTTCGCGGTGTTTGGCGTGACCTACCGCTACGCGGTGTGGCTGCGCCGCCCGGCCACCGCGATGCTGAACCGGCGGGGTTGGGACGCATTCCGGGCCCGCAAGGCGCGCAACGCCGCCGCGCTCCCGGCGCTGGTCGGCACCCAATTGTTGGCCCAGACCTTCATCCGACGCCGGTCGCGGATGCGCTGGCTGGCCCACCAGCTGGTGTTCTGGGGGTGCATCTTGGCCGCCCTGATCACGTTCCCGCTGACTCTGGGCCTGCTGCACTTCGAAAGCGTCGGCCAGCAGGCCGACCGCTACCAGGTGTACCTGTCGAAGGTCGGCACCGCCCAGTTCGACGCCGGCACCGTGCAGGGTTGGGTGATCTTCCACGGCCTCGACATCGCGGCGGTGTTGGTGCTCGCAGGGGTGTTCATCTTCCTTCGCCGCCGGCTCCACGACCCCGGCGCCCTCGCGGTGGAGCGCAGCGGCGACTTCCTCGCCCTGGCCGGCCTGTTCGCGGTGTCGGTGACCGGCCTGTTCCTCACCGTCTCGAGCACCTGGCTCCACGGCCAGTTCTATTCGGCACTCAACACGATCCACGCCCTCACCGTCATCTTGGGCCTCATGTACCTGCCGTTCGGGAAGCTGTTCCACATCTTCCAACGACCCGGCAACCTCGGGGTCGCCTACTACAAGACGGCCAACGCCGAAGGGCCCCAAGCCGTGTGCCGCCGCTGCGGTGAGGGGTTCGCCAGCGCCCAGCAGGTCGCCGACCTCCAAGAGGTGCTCCCGCAGGTCGGGTTCGACTACGGCATCGACGGCGGCGGCAACTACCAGGACACCTGCCCGCCATGCCGCCGGGCCGGCGTCACCTTGGCCCAGTCCGCACGAGTGGGAGGCTTCGGCTGATGGCCAAGATCCCGATCACCGAAGCAGCCCTCGTCGAGCGCTACGGGCCGCACCTCAACGAGGAACCCCCCGGTGGGTGGGACGCCGGCCTCGAGGTCGACAAGGTCGTCGAGACCCATTGCTGCTTCTGCGGTCAGCAGTGCGGCATCAAGCTGAAGGTGCGCGACAACGAGGTCGTCGGGTTCGAGCCCTGGTACGACTTCCCGTTCAACGAAGGGAAGCTCTGCCCCAAGGGCGTCAAGCGGTACCTCCAGGGCAGTCACCCGGACCGGCTCCTGCACCCGATGGTGCGCGACGAGTCAGCACCCGGCGGATTCCGTGACGTGTCGTGGGAGGAGGCGCTCTCCCAGGTCGTGAGCGAGATCCAGCGGATCCAGGCCACCTACGGAGACGACGCGTTCGCCATGCTCTCCGGGGTGTCGCTCACCAACGAGAAGAGCTACCTGGTCGGCAAGTTCGCCCGGCTCGCCCTTCACACCGCCAACCTCGATTACAACGGCCGGTACTGCATGGTGTCCGCCGGTGTCGGGAACAAGAAGGCCCTTGGCATCGACCGGGCTCCGAACCCGTGGAGCGACATCCCCCTCGCCGATGTCGTCTGGGTTGCTGGGTCGAACGTGGCCGAGACGTTCCCGATCACCACCAGCTACATCTGGCGGGCCCGAGACCGCGGCGCGAAGCTCATCGTGCAGGACCCCCGGGTCGTGCCGCTCGCAAGGACCGCGGATCTCTTCTTGCCGGTCCGTCCCGGCTCCGATTCGGCGCTGTTCGGTGCGGTGCTGCACGAGTTGATCCGCAACGACTGGCTCGACCACGACTTCATCGACGCCCACACCCACGACTTCGACCAGGCCGCCGCGGCTGCCGCAGAGATGCCCCCTGCGTGGGCCGCGGACATCACCGGGGTCCCGAGAGCCAGGATCGAGGAGGCCGCCGAGATCTGGGGGACGGCAGCGACGGGGATGATGCTGCACGCCCGCGGCATCGAACAGCAGACCAAGGGCACCGAGAACGTCCTCGCCGCCATCAACCTCGGGCTGGCGACGGGCAAGTTCGGCAGGCCCGGCTGCGGCGTGTCCACCATCACCGGTCAAGGCAACGGCCAAGGTGGCCGCGAGCACGGTCACAAGTGCGACCAGCTCCCCGGAAACCGGGACATCACCAACGCCGATCACCGAAGAGCGGTCGCCGAGGTGTGGGAGGTCGACGAGTCCGAGATCCCCGGCAAGGGCATCCCCGCGCAGGAGATCATCGAGGCGATCCACGACGGCTCCATCAAGGGCCTGTTGTCGATCTGCTTCAACCCGGCGGTGTCGTCGCCCGACAGCAACTTCACCGCGGAGGCGCTCGACAAGCTCGAGTTCTACTCGGTCATCGACTTCTTCCTGTCCGAGACGGCCCAGCACGCGGATGTCGTCCTCGCCGGGTCGCTCCACGAGGAGGACGAGGGCACGTCGACCAGCGGCGAGGGCCGCATCATCAAGATCAACGCCGCCGTGTCGCCTCCGGGTGAGGCCCGGCTGGACTGGGAGATCCTCCTCGAGATCGCCGAGCGGCTCGGCAGGGGAGAGCACTTCCGTTACGAGAACACTCACGAGATCTTCGACGAGCTCTGCCGGGCATCGTCGGGCGGTACCGCGGACTACACCGGCGCCACGTGGGAGCGAATCGTGGACGAGCACGGCCTGTTCTGGCCGATCCCCGAGGTCGGCCACCCCGGTACCCCTCGCCTCCATGAGGGCGGGATCTTCTCCCATCCCGATGGCAGGGCCCGCTTCCATGCCGTGCCCTACCGGCCGCCCGCCGAGGTCGTCGACGACGAGTACCCGGTGTGGCTCACCACGGGCCGCGTCGTCAGTCAGTATCTGTCGGGTACCCAGACCCGCCGCATCGCCAGCCTCGTCGAGCAGTACCCCGAGCCCCTGTGTGAGATCCACCCCAAGCTGGCCGACTCGCTCGGCATCGCCAACGGCGACCAGGTCACGGTGCGGTCCCGCCGCGGGGAGATCACCCTGCCGGCGGCGGTGGTCACCACCATCCGGCCGGACACCGTGTTCATCCCCTACCACTGGCCCGGCGACAAGGCGGCCAACCAGTTGACGATCCGGGCCGTGGATCCCTTGTCGAAGATGCCCGAGTTCAAGGTCGCCGCGGTCCACGTCGCCAAGGCAACGGAGCAGGCGGCATGAAAGCCACCCGCTACGGCATCGACGACAAACCCATCTTCGTCATCGACCCCAGCCGGTGCATCGGGTGCGAAGCCTGTGTCCAGGCCTGCGCCGAATGCGGCACCCACCGTGGCCAGTCGCTCATCCATCTCGAGCGGATCGACCGTGCCGTCAGCACCCAGACCGCACCGATGGTCTGCATGCATTGCGAAGACCCCACCTGCGCGCAGGTCTGCCCGGCCGACGCCATCAAGCAGACCGAGGAGGGCATCGTGCAATCCGCGCTCAAGCCTCGCTGCATCGGGTGTTCGAACTGCGTGATCGCCTGCCCGTTCGGCGTCCCCAAGTACGTCGCTGAGTTCGACCAGATGATGAAGTGCGACATGTGCACCGACCGCACCTCCGAGGGCTATGCCCCGATGTGCGCATCGGTTTGCCCCAGCGAAGCCCTCTGGTACGGCACCCCCGAGGAGTTCCACGCCAACCGCCGCGGTTCCATCGTCGACAACTGGCTGTTCGGACGCCAAGCCGTCCACACCAAGGTCTTCACCGTCGTCGACGACCTCGGCCCCATCGACGCCCTCGACGGGACCACCGGCACGTGGCTCGATGACCCGTTCGCCCTGGAAGACTGATGGCCGACGAACCCACACCCCAGCCGACCTGGCAACGAGACTTTCCCTACGAGTCCGCCGCCGAGGACGAGGTCACCCGCCGTGAGTTCGCCCGCTTCCTCGTGGCCGGTGCCGGCGTCATGGCCGCCGGCAACCTCGGCCTCGCCGCCTGGACCCAGCTGCGCACCATCAACACCGGCGAACCACGCGAATTGATCCCGCTCACCGATGTCGCCGTCGGCGACACCTACCTGTTCACGTACCCCGGCGACAACGACCCCGCGATCCTCCTGCGTCTCGCCGAAGACGAGGTCGTGGCGTTCAGCCAGAAGTGCACCCACCTTGGCTGCGTCGTCTATTTCGAAGCCGACGAGGACCGCTGGCACTGCCCGTGTCATGAAGGCAACTTCGACACCCGTACCGGCACGGTCATCTCCGGTCCGCCGCCTCGAGCTCTCGGCCGCATCGACGTCGAGATCCGCGACGACACCATCTGGGCCCTCGGCTACCACCCATGAGAACGTCCCAGCGCGACACTCGCGCGTCCTCCGCGGTCGCGGTCTACGTCATCATCCTCGTCGCGTTCCAGGTGTTCCTGCTCACCGTGGCGGTCGAGGCCTTCGCCACCGACGACGAATCCCTCGCCTGGGCCACCGCCGGCGTCTCGATCGCGCTCGCGGCGGGGTCGGCCGTGCTCTTGCGGTACCTGCGACCGTGACGGCGGCCGGGCCCCACAACATCACGGACAACATCCGGACGCTGTTTCCCGGCTACTTCGCCATGGTCATGGCCACGGGCATCATCGCCATCGGCGCCGCCCAACAAGACCTCACCTGGCTCGCCGAGGTCCTCTACGCCATCGCTGCGGTCACGTACGTGGTCTTGGCCGTGCTGCTGGTCTGGCGGTTGGTCATCGCCCGCGAGTGCCTCGCCGCCGACATCACCAGCCACGCCAAAGGATTTGCCTTCCTCACCACCGTCGCTGCCACCAACGTGCTCGGCAGCGCCTCGGGGGTCGTCCACAACCTGTGGACACTGGCCTGGGGCCTGTGGTGGCTCAGCCTCGTCCTCTGGGCATTCTTCGCCTATGCGACCTTGTTCGCCGTCGTCCTCAAGGGACCGAAACCCGGTCTTGAGAAGGGCATCAATGGCACCTGGTTCCTGCTCACGGTCGCCACCGAATCGATCGTGGTCCTCGGCGCGCTCCTCCTACCAAGGCACCCCGGCGATCTCCTCGCCTTCGCCCTCATCGCCGCGTTCGCCCTCGGCCTCGTTCTCTACCTCATCGTCATGACCATGGTGTTCCTGCGTTGGACCTTCGCCGAACTCGAACCCACCGAGGCCGACCCACCCGCCTGGATCGCCGCCGGAGCCGTCGCCATCACCGTGCTCGCCGGCTCCAACCTCCTCGCCGCCCGCGCCACTTCGGACCGCATCGAACGCCTCGCCCCGTTCATCGAAGGCATCGTCGTCCTCGCCTGGGCCACCGCCACCTTCTGGTTCCCACTCATGGTGGCGATCGGCATCTGGCGCCACCTCATCAACCGGGTCCCGCTCCGCTACCACCCCTCCTACTGGGCGCTCATCTTCCCACTCGGCATGTACGGCGCCGCCACCTACCGCATGCGCGCCGCTATCGACCTAGAGCCGCTCGCCTGGCTCCCCAAAGCGACCCTCGCCGTCGCCGTGGCAGCCTGGATCGCCGCGTTCGTGGGGCTGCTCATCCAAGGGCTCAACCGTCGCCCGCGAGTCCGTCGCGAGGGCCGTGCAGCGTCGACGGCTGAACTGTGAGCTCGGACGCCCGCAGCGCCGAGGCGGAACCTGAGATCGAGCGTGCTCGGGGCCCTCGAAGTCGAGGACCCCGAGGGATTGGACGCCGACCATGAGCAGACCGGCACTGCCGCTCGCTCATGACCCGAAGGTCGCACGGGCACGCCGTCCATGATCAGCAGCGAGGCCTGGGTGTGACGGACGTCGTGGAGCCGGATCCTGGTGAGGTCGGGTAGTCCGCGCAGGACCCGGTGGAAGAGCTGGCTGATCGACTCGGGGTTCGCGAACCGGCCGGCGAGGGTGGCGACCATCCAGTCATCGGCGCCATGAGGCAGCGCTTCACGGGTAAGGCGCCGCCGCCAGCATGAGGCCGGGTGCAGAGCAGCCAGCCCCGCGCCATCGGTTTGCAGGAACAGGCCAGCCGAAGAGGAAGGTGACAGATGAGCGCCGTTGAGCGGGGCGGCCCGGCAGTGTCGGGCCGCCCGGTTGATCTCCCGCACCGTTCGCGACCCGAAGGTCATCTGAACGCCATCGGTCCCCGCGGACGGCGAGGTTCCAGGGCATCGTTGGCACTCCGCGCCGGCTGTGGCCCTGGCGGTGATCCGAGTCATGACAGAGTCCCGCGGGGTGGTGGGGTTTGAGGGTGTGATCCTCGGTGTGTCAGCCCTTGAGTTGGGGCTGGTTGGTGTCAGTGTCGCGCGGCTGGTCGAGTTGGGCCATCGAGGCTTCTGAGAGGTAGCGGCGGGCGATGG
>WPCH01231514.1_pt1 | contig 10396 bp, 9 predicted proteins | sample 5399881 | NCBI WGS metagenome assembly WPCH01 (sample SAMN12869468, study PRJNA574797) | sludge metagenome | isolation source: wastewater treatment of pH5 | place: China:Beijing | collected 2019-05-20 | reverse complement strand
GAAGAATTAGAGAGATTTATAGCAAGTCATGTAGTTAGTGCCCTAGGTTAATCCTAGGGCTTGTTGGAGGTAGCGTATGATGTTTAGAGAGATCAGAAAGAACAAGTTCGCCTTATCTAAGGAAAAAGCCATGGACCTTGTGGAACAGGGTGAGTATGCGGTGATTTCAGTATTGGGTCCCCATGGGTATCCTTATGGTTTTCCCATGAGCTATGTGGTTCTAGACGGGAACATCTATTTCCACGGTGCTCAAAGAGGCTATAAAATGGATTGTTTACGACATAGTGATAAAGTCTCCTTTGCGGTGGTTGGTAGAACGAAAGTTGTTCCAGAAGATTTAGCAACGGATTATGAGTCCGTTGTCGTTTTTGGTCGTGCCGCCGAGGTAACGGGTTTAGAAAAAGAGCGGGCTTTGATGGCCTTGGTTTCAAAGTATTCCCCTGGCTTTGAAGAGAAGGGAAGAAAGAGTCTAAACAATGAGTTTGGCATTACTGCCGTTATCCGCATCGAGATCGAACACATTACGGGCAAAGGTTATATGCAACACGTGTTTCGACACATGGCCTTATATTAGTCCAAATCATTGACAGTCTTGGGTTTACTGTGATAGAATTTCTCTAATTAAACGTGATAATGGAGCTATGAAGGATTAAGTAGCGAACCATGGGTACTTAGAGAGCAGACTGGTGGGTGCAAAGTCTGTAGAACATGGTTTGGAAGGTGCCTTGCACCATCCTTAGCGAATTACACTCTGGAGCTTAAGCAGGCGACTGCTTCGGACACCATCCGTTAGCATGGGTTGAGGCGTGTGCTTTTCGAAGTGCGCGCAAATTAAGGTGGTACCACGAGTTCTCTCGTCCTTAGGGATGAAGAGGATTTTTATTTTTTAAGGGGGGCTTTGCTATGGCAAACGTATTTGATGTATTGGAAGAAAGGGGTTTTATCGAACAAGGGACACATCCCGAAGAACTTCGGGAGCTCTTGGAGAAAGAGTCCATAACGTTTTATGTTGGCTTTGATGCCACCGCATCCAGTTTAACTATGGGACATCTCATTCCGCTTATGAGCATGTTACACCTATACCGAGCAGGGCATCGGCCCATTTTCCTTCTAGGCGGAGGAACGACCATGATTGGTGATCCCTCCGGCAAATCCGATATGCGGCAAATGCTCACTCCAGAAACCATTAATGACAATGTGGAGAGTTTTCGCCGACAGTTCTCCAAGTTTGTAAACTTCGAGGATGGATCCGCTATTTTGGAGAATAACGCTAATTGGCTTTTGAATCTGAACTTCATGGAGTTTATACGGGAAGTTGGAAAACACTTTTCCGTTAACCGCATGCTTACCATGGAAACGTACAAGTCGAGACTTGATTCTGGCCTGACCTTCCTGGAGTTTAGTTACCTCTTAATCCAATCTTACGACTATCTTGAGCTCTTCCGTCGTCATAACTGTCGCTTGCAAATGGGTGGAAATGATCAGTGGTCCAATATCATTGGTGGGTACGAGTTGGTGCGCAAGGTGGAAGGGAAGCCTGTGTTTGGTCTTACACTGAAGCTATTGACTACCAGCGCGGGAACAAAAATGGGCAAAACAGAGGCTGGCACGATTTGGCTTGATAGTGAGCGTACAAGTGCCTACGATTTCTACCAATACTTGCGAAACGTGGATGACGCCGATGTAGAACGTATGTTGGCTCTTCTTACCTTCTTACCCATGCAAGAAGTTCGCCGTTTGGGCGCCCTAGAAGGCTCTGAAATTAACCATGCCAAAGAAGTCTTAGCCTTTGAAGTTACCAAGTTTGTCCATGGCGAAGAGGAAGCCGAGAAGGCCCAGATCACTGCCAAGGCGCTTTTTGCAGGGGGTGGAGTGGATGAAAACATGCCTTCAAGTTCTTTAGCGCACGAAGCTTTTGCAGAAGGCATGGATATTTTAACCCTGCTCACCGAAGTGGGATTAACCTCAAGTCGTAGTGAAGGACGGCGCTTGGTGCAACAAGGAGGCATAGTCCTCGGCGATGAACGAGTAGAAGAAATCGAACGCTTAGTGACTGCTCAGGATTTTTCTGATGGTGAATTGATCATCCGAAAGGGGAAAAAAGTCTACCGCAGGGTAGTTTTGCAATAGAAGTTGGGAGAAGGCTAGGGAAACCTAGCTTTTTTCTTGACCCAAAAGTAGTTATGGTTTAAAATAGTTTCACATGCTAATTGTTTAATGGCTGAACAAATGAGGTGAAAGTATTGTCTGATTCAGATCTGGTTATGGAATTAATCGAAACACTTGAAGGTCTAAAGCATTATAAGAATTGGTATCGAGGAGAGCCTTTGCCAGTGCGCAGAAGAGCTATGGTTCTTCTCATGTTTCTACATTACCATCTTGAGGAGGGAAGTCTCGGAATCCAACCTTCGGAGCTGGGTGATATTCTCAAATTGACCCGTCCAACGGTAACGTCATTGGTTAATTCCCTTGAGGAACATGGATTGGTAGAGCGTATTGCCGATGATGAGGATCGCAGAGTTGTGTTCGTAAGACCTACCCAACAGGGGGTTGCCTTAGTTAAGCAGACAAAAGGAGAGTTTTCCAAGAGTATTGGAGAGATCATGGATCACTTAGGTCAAGAGGATGGCAAAGAGTTGATTCGGATTATCCGCAGAGTTCGTCAGTTCTTAGAAAATCGGCAGAAAAATATGGATGGGGGCGACCCTTCATGTGGAGACTAAGATCATACTTTAAACCCTACCTTACCACAATCGTTATTGTCATGGTTTTAGTATTTCTGGAGGTCATGGCCACCCTTAGACTCCCTGACTTGATGAGTGAAATTGTCGATCAGGGTATTGCCAGAGGTAACATTCCATTGATCTGGAGGACTGGTGGGGTCATGTTAGCTGTGGCCCTGGCTGGAGTGATCTGCGCAGTCGTTGGGAACTACCTGGCCTCCAAGGCATCAACACGATTTGGACGTGACCTGCGTTTTTCGGTGTTCAGTCAAGTCGGAGACTTTGCTCCCCAGGAGTTTAACAAATTTGGAACAGCATCTTTGATCACTCGTACCACAAATGATGTACAGCAAGCGCAGCAGATGTTTCACATGAGCATGCGCATGGCTATGCGAGCTCCTTTGATGGCAGTGGGCGGTGTCCTCATGGTCGTAAGAAAAGACGCCAATTTGGCTGTCATCCTGCTTGGATTGATTCCGATCATCGCATTAATGGTGGGTTTAGTGATCGTAAAAGGTGTGCCACTTTTCAAGAGCCTACAAAAGAAGTTAGACCGAATTAACTTAGTGTTGAGAGAACAACTCATGGGAGTCCGGGTGATCAGAGCTTTTGATCGCGTATCCTACGAGCAAGAACGCTTTGATGACTCGAACCGTGATCTTACTGAAACAGCTCTCAAGGTAAACCATCTTATGGTTACCCTGATGCCTCTATTAGGTTTAATAATCAACTTCACGAACATCGTCATCATTTGGTTTGCCGCCAAGCGCATTGATCTTGGTATAATGCAGGTAGGTGATTTAATGGCCTTCTTACAGTATACCATGCAAATTTTTATGGCAGTCATGATGTTATCCATGTTATTTGTTATGCTTCCTAGGGCGTCGGCTTCTGCAGAACGGATTGGGGAGGTGTTGGATACCGAGGCTTCAGTTCGGGATCTAGACCGACCAGAGACTATCCAAACCAATCTAGGGCTCGTGTGTTTTGACGACGTGACATTTAGTTATCCAGGAGCTACTAAGCCAGTCTTAAGCAATATTAGCTTTACTGCTCACCCAGGAAAGACTACTGCTATCATTGGCGGAACAGGTTCGGGCAAGTCCACCATTTTGGATTTGATCCCCAGGTTTCACGACCCCGACAAGGGACAGATAACGTTAGATGGTGTGGACATTAAACTCCTCGAGCAGAGAGATCTACGTGCACGTCTTGGGTATGTTCCACAGAAGGCGGTACTCTTCTCGGGAACTGTTGCTTCCAATATTCGCGGCGGGAAGCAAGATGCCAGCGATGAAGAGGTTGCAGAGGCTGCCCGCGTAGCCCAAGCCACGGACTTCATTCTCGATCGCCAAGAGGGTTATGGAAGCCCCATCGCCCAAGGGGGAACTAACATCTCAGGAGGTCAGAAACAAAGACTGTCCATTGCTAGAGCTGTGGTTCGAAAGCCCAAAGTCTATCTTCTAGACGACACCTTTTCTGCCCTGGATTACAAAACGGATGCTCGTCTGCGTACAGAGTTGGCCAAGAGTGCAGCAGACGCTACCATCATTGTTGTGGCCCAAAGGGTTAGTACAATTTTGCATGCGGATCAAATCATTGTTCTTGACGAAGGTCGGATTGTGGGTAAAGGTACCCATCAGACCCTCTTAGAGGACTGTGAAGTTTATCAAGAGATTGTGGCTTCCCAGTTTGGGGAGGAGGTTGTGTCATGAGTAAAGAGACACCCAGAAGAGGTGGTCATGTAGGTCGCGGCGGTGGATTTGGGCCTCGGGGCATTGGAGCTCCCGTAGACAAGGCCAAGGACTTTAAAGGAACTCTACGGCGCTTGACGCGGTATATGGGACAACATAAATGGAGGTTGATTTTAGTCTTTGCGGCTACGATACTCAGTACTCTGTTTTCCGTATTGAGCCCGAAGATTCTGGGTCAAGCCACGACTATTTTGTTCGAAGGCATGATGTCTAGGCTCCAAAATGTCCCCGGTGCAGGCGTGGATTTTAGTTCTGTGGGACGCATACTGATGGTGTTAGCTGGTGTCTATGTATTTAGCGCGATATTTGGCTATATTCAACAAATGGTCATGGTTAACGTGGCCCAAAGAACTGTGTATGACATGAGAAAAGACATTAATCAGAAACTGGCGAGACTACCTTTGAAGTATTATGACACCACATCCCATGGAGATACACTGAGCCGTTTTACCAATGATGTGGATGTAGTCAGCCAGAGTCTACAACAAAGTGTTATCCAGATGATGTCCTCGCTAATTACCATTATTGGTGTTACAATTATGATGTTAACAATCAGTCCCATTCTCACTCTGTTTACTATAGGAATGTTGCCTGTGAGCGTAGGGATAAGTGCTTTTGTAGCTTCTCGATCTCAGAAGTTTTTTGTTAGGCAACAGAATATTCTCGGGGAACTCAATGGGCATGTTGAGGAAACCTTTACGGGGCATACTATTGTAAAGGCCTATGGTTTAGAGGGCGAGGTTAAGGACAAATTCAAACAGGTCAATGAAGAACTTTATGTTAATGGGTGGAAAGCTCAGTTCGTATCGGGAACAATTATGCCTCTGATTCGCTTCGTGGGCAACATTGGTTATGTAATCATTGCTGTGGCCGGTGGTTTGTTCGTAGCCCAGGGAGCCATGACCATAGGTGATGTTCAAGCCTTTATGCAATATTCGAGGCAGTTTGGTATGCCCATCACTGAGTTGGCCAGCATTGCAAATGTCCTGCAATCGACTGTGGCTGCGGCTGAACGAATTTTTGAGTTGCTAGACGAAGAAGAAGAACCTGCAGATGAACAAAATGCCAAGGAATTATCTGAGCCCAAGGGCGAAATAAAACTTGGTGGTGTTAGCTTCGGTTACAATTCTGGCCAACCTGTACTAAACAATCTGAATCTCGATGTCGAATCAGGTCAGTTAGTTGCTATTGTGGGCCCAACAGGTGCTGGCAAAACCACCTTGGTGAATTTACTAATGCGCTTTTATGATGTTAACGAGGGAACCATCACCTTTGATGGTCACAACATTCAAGATCTCAAGCGGGGCGATCTGCGCACGATGTTTGGCATGGTGTTGCAGGATACTTGGTTGTTTGAAGGAAGTATCAAAGATAACATTGCCTATGGTCGTAAAGGGGCCTCTGACGAAGAGATCGTAGATGCTGCCAGGGCAGCCTATGTAGATCACTTTATCTGCACCTTACCTCAGGGGTATGATACGGTTTTAGCAGAAGATTCTTCTGGTATTTCTCAAGGTCAAAGACAACTTTTGACCATTGCACGGGCAATTTTGGCTGATCCTACCGTACTGATTTTGGATGAAGCAACGAGTTCTGTGGACACTCGAACGGAACGACTGATCCAAGGGGCTATGGCTCGGCTTATGGAAGGACGCACAAGTTTTGTCATCGCCCACCGCCTGTCTACAATTTTAGATGCGGATCGAATTTTAGTCATTGACCACGGGGAGATTATCGAACAGGGAACCCATAAGGATTTACTTCAGCAAAACGGCTTTTACGCTGAACTTTATAACAGTCAGTTCATGGCAAAAGTGGTTTAGAGACGAGGTGTGTTTGTGTCACGAGTAGTGATTGGAATGTCAGGTGGAGTTGATTCGTCAGTTGCGGCTCTGGTCCTCAAAGAAGCCGGTTATGACGTAGTTGGAGTGTTCATGAAGAACTGGGATGAAACCGACGAAACGGGCTCCTGCACAGCGGATGCTGATTACGATGATGTTAGGCGCGTTTGCGATGAAATTGACATTCCTTATTATACAGTTAATTTTGAACGGGAATATTGGGACCGAGTTTTCGTTTACTTTCTCGAAGAGTATAAAAAGGGTCGAACCCCCAACCCCGATGTGATGTGCAACAAAGAAATAAAGTTTAAAGCATTTTTGGAAAAGGCTATGCAGCTTGAAGCTGAGTTTTTGGCCACGGGCCATTATGCCCGGATTGGCCAGGAAGCAGACATGTTTAATCTTGTGCGGGGTGAAGATAAGAATAAAGATCAATCCTATTTCTTATACACATTAGGCCAGAAACAGCTCTCGAAGACATTATTTCCTATAGGTCACATGACCAAGAAGGAAGTTCGGGAGAAGGCTCTGCAAGCTAATTTGAGTACGGCTAAGAAGAAGGATAGTACGGGGATCTGTTTTATCGGAGAGAAGGATTTCAAGGAATTCTTGTCCCAGTATCTACCAGCTCAGCCTGGCGAGATGCGCACACTCCAAGGTGAACTCAAGGGATACCACGATGGATTGATGTATCACACACTTGGTCAGCGCAAGGGTCTGGGAATAGGCGGCGCTGGTGAGCCTTGGTTTGTGGTCGGCAAAGACTTGCCCAGCAACACCCTCTTGGTGGCGCAGGGTCAAGATCATCCTGCTCTTTACACCCAAGGATTACATGCCTTGGACCTATGTTGGATTGCGGGGGAACCGCCAGCTACAACCTTTGAATGTACCGCTAAATTTCGTTATCGTCAGCCTGATCAAAAGGTTAAGGTTTATCTTGAGTGTGATGGTGCCAAGGTGGAGTTTGACGAGCCCCAGAGGGCTATCACGCCTGGTCAAGCAGTTGTCTTTTATTCTGGGTCCTTATGTTTAGGCGGCGGAACCATCGAAGAGGCGTTTTAGGAGGTAAGAGAGATGCTTGTGGGTACCTTACTTGTGCGGGTTCATATTCCCTCTGCCACCTCACTAAAAGATAAGCGCCAGGTGGTTAAGGGTATGATTGCGAAAATCCAAAATCGCTTTAATGTGTCGATCGCGGAGTTAGATAGTGAAGATCTTTGGCAAAGAGCTACTATCGGCGTGGCCATGATTGGTGATAGCCGAGAACACATAGAACGTCAACTACAGTTTGTTCTAAATTTCATGGATGCTGAACCACGCTGGGAGGTTACCCAGGTACATCTAGACTTGGATTAAAGGGTTTCGCGCTTTTGTGAGGAAATTGGTATTGATAAGATTGGAGGATGATGATGAAAGAAAAAATCGCCATAGTGACGGATAGTACTAGCGACATTCCTAAGGAGATCGTTGAGCAATATGACATTCAGGTTGTGCCCCTGCGAATTTTGTACAAGGATCAAGAGTATAGGGATCAGGTTGATATAACTTCAGAAGAAGTTTATAGCCGGTTATCCACAGAAGTACCTAGTACATCATTGCCATCACCTGTTGAAGTGCTGGCTCTATTCGAGCGTTTAAAGAAAGAAGGCTTTACACATGTCTTGGCCATTCACATTTCTTCGGGTTTGAGTGGAACCGGACAGTTGATCGAAAACTTATCGCATCAAGTAGAGGATTTAGTGATTAAAGTCGTCGATTCCAAGAATATCTCCATGGGCCTGGGTTATACCGTGATTGAGGCTGCTCGAAAGTTAGCTCAAAATGCTAGCTTTGATGCGGTGGTTACTCATGTGCAAGAAACGCTTACGCAAATTAGAGTCTACTTCGTCTTAGAAACCTTAGAGTATCTAACGAAGGGAGGGAGAATTGGAAAAGTCGCGGGTACACTAGGGCAAATACTAAACCTTAAACCCATTATCACAGTGAATGAAGAAGGGGTTTACACTACCCACGCCAAGGTGCGGGGAAGGAAGAAATCTGTTGATCGACTGTTTGAGACGATTAAAGACCATTTGGCCAAACCCATGCACAATGTAGCTGTTTGTCATGGTGCGGCTTTAGAAGAAGCGCAAGAGCTTAAGGATCGCATTAAGAAACTCGGTAATGTCGGAGAAGTGATTATGAGTCATGTTAGCCCCGTTATTGGCGTGCATACAGGTCCCGGGACTTTAGGGTTTGTTGTTTATAAGACAGACTAATAACACTGGGAGGTACGCGAAAATGACTGAGAAGACATCAAGATTTGGTGCGGTCTTAAGTCAGCCTACTACTCGTTTTAATCTAGCTGCAGCACAATTAGCAGAAGTGGCCGTAAAAAGAGGCGAAGGGAGGCTCTCGTCCACTGGAGCTTTATCCACATCAACCGGGAGATATACCGGGCGTTCACCAAAGGATAGATTCGTTGTGGAAGATGAGGTTACCCGTGATTCTGTTGCTTGGGGTTCTGTGAATGTACCGTTTAGCGAGGCAAGGTTTGAGACCATGTATCAGATGGTGTTAGACTATCTAGAAAAGCTTGATGAAGTCTTCGTCTTTGATGGATATGTGGGAGCGGATCCTGAATATCAAATGCCACTGCGAGTCGTTAACCAATATGCTTGGCAAAACCTCTTTGTACGCCAACTCTTCATTCGCCCTACTAGGGAGGCTCTTGCAGCCCATGAACCACAGTTTACTGTGATTTGCGTTCCTGGCTTAAAAGCAGTACCAGAGCGTGATGGTACAAGTTCAGAGGCCTTTGTTATTATCTCTTTCAAAAAAAGAGTAATACTCATCGGCGGTACGGCATATGCTGGGGAAATCAAGAAGTCAATCTTTTCGGTTATGAACTATCTGCTTCCATCAAAGGATGTTTTGTCCATGCACTGTTCAGCTAATGTGGGACAAGATAGTAGGACAGCACTCTTTTTTGGCCTTTCTGGAACCGGGAAGACCACTCTTTCAGCAGATCCCAATCGGCAACTTGTAGGTGATGATGAGCACGGTTGGTCCAAACGGGGGATCTTCAACCTTGAGGGTGGTTGTTATGCCAAATGTATTAACCTGTCTAAAGAACATGAACCTCAGATCTGGGATGCAATCCGATTTGGATCGGTATTAGAGAATGTCGTTCTCGATCCTTTAGATCATATCGCCGATTATAACGATGGTTCTCTAACGGAGAACACTAGGTGTGCTTATCCCTTAGAGTACATTCCAGGACGGGTGGATCCCAGTGTGGCCGGTCATCCAAAAGTGATTATTTTCTTGACAGCCGATGCCTTCGGAGTTCTACCGCCCATTAGTCTTTTGGAAGATGAGCAGATTATGTATCACTTCATATCTGGTTATACAAGTAAACTTGCAGGTACCGAAAGAGGCATCACTGAGCCTGAAGCAACATTCTCGGCTTGCTTTGGAGAACCCTTCTTGCCACTTAGCCCACTTGCTTATGCCAAGATGCTCAAAGAGCGCGTTAATGAATACGGTGCTAGAGTATATTTAATTAACACTGGTTGGTCAGGTGGTCCCTTTGGAGTTGGAGAGAGAATTTCTCTGAAGCACACAAGGCAAATGGTAACCATGGCTTTATCAGGAGAGCTTGATTCAGTTGAGACAAGAAGAGATCCTATCTTTGGTTTCCAGGTTCCCCTTACTTGTCCAGGAGTTCCAAACGAGATTTTAGATCCAAGACAAACTTGGTCCGACCAAGCAGCCTATGACGCAAAAGCCAAAGAACTGGCCAAGGCGTTTCAGAACAATTTTAAGAAGAAATACGAGGATTTAGCACCTGAAGTTCGTAAGGCAGGACCGGTTGCTTGCTAACAGGTGTTAGTTGGGGTGGAACATGTTTAAAGTAATTGTAGATGCCGACGCTTGCCCAAGGGCATGTCTGCAAGTATTGCAAAGACACAAAAAAGCCTTGAATTATCGTTTGTTAACAGTTGCCTCTGTTGATCACCGCATCGACAATCCCGATCTCATTATGGTCGGCAAAGGTTCTGATGCGGCTGACTTAGTTGTCATGAATCATACTGCC
>WPCH01294294.1_pt1 | contig 10399 bp, 12 predicted proteins | sample 5399881 | NCBI WGS metagenome assembly WPCH01 (sample SAMN12869468, study PRJNA574797) | sludge metagenome | isolation source: wastewater treatment of pH5 | place: China:Beijing | collected 2019-05-20 | reverse complement strand
ATATGGCTCCATAGGAGGATGGTGTTTTTCGTATTTTACCTTATGCTTTTGTTATGAATGAAGAAAGGAGGACGAAGTACATTTGAGGTTCATTGGCAGAAGATACATGTGCTATGGGCTGCTACTGGCACTGAGTGTTTTTTTCACTGTATGGCTTGACCCAAGACAATACGCTGGCGCTAGCATCTTTTGGAGTTTCTTGATCGTCCTTCTTATGGGGCTCTTCATCCGCCAAAGCCAGATAGTCCAAGGGGCCAAGCTCATCTGGGATAACCGCATCTTGGTGATCTCAGTACGTACCGGGACGGCTCAAGTGGTGGACGAAGTGGTGTTGTCAACCTTTGGTCTGTTGAGTGCCGGTTATATCTATGACTGGGGCCGTCGAGGTCTTTGGGGTATCCGACTTAAGGCCATTGAAGTTGATCGAAAGAAAATGTGTCTTTGCTTTGGCAATAAGCGTCATGCGATTCGGATCGAATTTCGGCACGGGATAGATACTAAAGAGAATATACTGGAAGTGACCGACAAACTCTGGCGAGAAACCGGTGTGAAGGCTACAATCCAGGGCTAGTGAAGGAGAACAATGCGATGAAGACTGGACGAATCAACCCGGTAGTTCTCTTGATCATTGTTGCATGTATGCTATTTGCCCTGTATAACAGTGTGAGTATCCTCTTGCTTGGCTTATTTGGAGAGACAACAGTTGGAACGCTGACCAGCTACAGTAGTCGTCGAGACGATATGAATGCAGGGGCAAATAATTCTAGAACCGTGTCTAAGGGATATGTTTTTACCGTGGGCGGAAGAGAATACCGGGGTCACTCCACATACAAAAGTGATGAAGCGTGGCCGAAGTTAAAGGAAGGCGAAGGACGCACTGAACGCATAAGCTATCTTGGACTATTACCTCGGATAAACAAGCCTACACACCTTGTTGATTTTGATGAACTTGGAGTAGGAGGGGTGTTTTTTTACCTTGTTACCATTTTGGGCTGTATGGTGTTGTTCTGTCTGCTAAAGCGTGAAATCAGACAAAAGTAGTTAAGAGTGGAGAGTGATAGAGATGCTCGAGGAACGCTCCTTAGTGGGTTGGTCGGATGTTGCAAATTCGCCTGAAATGGTGGAAGCCATAAAAAAGAATAAAAGGTCGTCCATGTGCTGGATCTGGGCCTTTGCCCTGCTATTTCCGGTAGGTTTTTTTATAGCAGGTCTTCTCTTTGATGAAATGCCCCTCAACGAGGCGTTAACCATAGGTATCGGTTTAGGTCTCTTTATAACAGTCATCAATCTATGGCGGATAATAGGCATGAATAAGCCAGTTTGGGAAGGCGTGGTCACGAAGAAGTTGGAGAAAAAGCGCTATAAGAATGATCGCGAAGATGGCTCCAGCCAATCGTATATTGAATACATTGTGCTGATTCGAACTGAGCGCGGCAAGAAAAAGAGGATCGTAGAGCGCCAGAGGGATCGAGACATGTATGACTATTTAGACGTTGGAGATCGTGTTCGGTACCACCCCGCACTGGCAACCTATGAAAAGTATGACAAATCTAAGGATGAGGTCATCTACTGCAATGTCTGTCGTCTCGGGAATTCAATTAATAACGACCGTTGTGATCGCTGCAAGAATCTGCTGTTTAAGTAAAAACTGGGGGGGATCAATGATGGGAAGAAACTGGTTCATGATTCCGCTTCTCGCTGTGTTACTTTTGTTTGGCACAGTCTCCGAGGTACATGGGCAGTCTTTTAAGCAGTGGGCCATAACGGCTTCGGCAAGTAGTGAATATGGAAGCGGAGATTGGTCGGCTAAGCAGTTGGTGGGTCAACCTAATGTCCACCCCAATTATGGGGATAGCAGGTATGCATGGACAACTGCATCTATGAATGACGGTTTACAGTGGGTAGAATTGGGCTTTTCGGAGGCCGTTTATATAGATTATGTGGAGATTTATGAAACTTTTAATCCTGGGGCCGTTGTTAAAGTAGAATTAGTGGACGAAGCAGGAGGCAGCCACCTTATCTGGGAAGGTACAGGGGGACTGGCTGCAACTACTGCCAGGGTATTTAGCATCAAAAATGGCATAGTTACAGTGCCCTGCAAAAGGGTGCGAATCACGCTAGATACGGACGCCGTAGGTGGTTGGAACGAGATTGACGCAGTGAGCATTACTGGTAGCTATAACTCTCCATGGCCCCAAGGAAAATCCGATATTATTTTTCAATGGGCAAGTGGCGCCAAAGCCAGTAGTCAATACCGGGAAGATCGGTGGACCCCTGAACACATGACTGGGATACCCGATGTATATCCTAAGTATGGAGACTACGATACAGCGTGGGTAGCCAGTACAAGTGACGGCGGTCAGGAGTGGGTGGAGCTTTTCTACGACGAGGCCGTGTACGTGAAGCGTATCGATGTGTATGAAACCAATCATCCAGGGGCAATTGTCAAAGCTGAGCTTATTGATGAAACAGGAAGGACCCATGTGATCTGGGAGGGTAGAGCTGAAGTCGCCCCACAAGAATCCCGCGTGTTCATGATCGAAGACATTAAAGTCGACATACCTGCTCGCCGTGTTCGACTTTTACTCCAAACGGATCAAGTGCCAGGTTGGAATGAAATTGATGCGGTGGGACTTATTGGTACTCGTTACATGGTAGAAGGGCCGATGCCAACGGATCCCCTCGCGCAATTAGCATCCTTAATCCTCCGACTCGGGAGGGCTGTTGAAAGGGGCAAGGAAAATCGATTAGCCGATTCGGGATTGCTCCAAGAACTAGAGGAGATTCTAAAGGACCTTTCGTCCATTCGCTTCTAAAGAAACGCCAATGGTACACATCTAACCCTTCCTTCGTGAAGGGTTTTTGTATGCCAAGAGAGTTCGCCACTATCTTTTTTCACCTACCACCTTTATTCATGAGTATATGACAGTCTATGGTCGGATTTGGCTGTCTGAGTGTTCTAATTCACTCTGCGCACTGCGTGTCAAGACAGGGGCAGTGAGATTCGAAATAGCGCAAGTTGTTCTGACAACTTAGTCGAGGTATAATAAGTTGTCACTTTCTTTAGTGATTGGAGGGCAGAAGTGATGCCGGAGAACAAAGAAATGCACCCTGAGCGTATGGCACGTTATGAGTCAGTAGCCTTAGCCATTGCTGAACAGATCGTGAAGGGAACCTATTTACCAGGCTCTTGCCTACATGGTCGTTCTACTTTAGCCAGTCTGTATCGAGTGTCGCCAGAGACAATTCGCCGAGCCACAGCTTTGCTGCAAGAACAGGGAATTGTCGAGGTTAAGCATGGTTCAGGTATCTATGTATTATCTAGCGACCAAGCGGTTGCCTATCTACAGGCAAATAGCGATCGACGCGATCTGGAACGGGTTATCGATCAGATGCATGGGTTAATGCAACAACAACAAAGAATTATTGAAGAAATGAATGATTTGCTCCGGGAAGTAGTAACTGCGACTAGGAGGAATTAAATGCTGAAATTAAACAACCTGACTAAGGTTTATCCCACTGATGGCGACCCCTTTCTCGCAGTCGACAACCTTAGCCTCGAAGTGGAGCGGGGTGAGTTTGTTGTCCTTATCGGGGCAAGTGGTTGTGGCAAAACAACAACATTGAAGATGATCAACCACTTGATCGAACCCACATCAGGTGAAATCTTGATTAATGATGTGCCAACACAGAGCATGAATGTGGTTCAACTTCGTAGAGAAATTGGTTATGTGATTCAGAACATTGGTTTATTTCCCCATCTGACTATTGCCGCGAATATCGAGATTGTTCCCAAACTCAAGAAAATAGATAAGCACAAACGGCGTGCCCGGACGCGCGAGTTGTTAGAGATGGTTGATCTCGATCCCGAAATTTATGAAGATCGTTATCCTGCGGAGTTAAGTGGTGGTCAGCAACAACGGATTGGTGTGTTGCGGGCCCTCGCGGGAGACTCTGATCTAATTTTGATGGACGAACCTTTTGGTGCCCTTGATCCGATTACCCGTGATCAATTGCAAGACGAAATGAAAGATCTACAACAAAGGCTGTCTAAGACCATCGTATTTGTAACACATGACATCGATGAGGCTATCAAGCTTGCTGACAAAATTGTGTTGATGAGAGATGGGGTTATTGTCCAAGCTGCATCGCCGCAAGAAATGCTGAAAAATCCAGCCAACGATTATGTTCGGGACTTTATTGGTGAAGAGAGGCTTGTTCCGAACGCTGATGTTACACCAGTATCGGAAATCATGCTCACTGAGCCACTGACAATCTCCCAAGAGGCAGAAGCCGCTGAAGTAGTATCAAAAATGCAAAAGCGCGGTTCAGACTTTGCTGTAATTGTAGATAGTTCGCGACGGTTTGCAGGCATAATTACAGCCCACGACATTCAACTCAAGAATATCAAAGGCAAATCACTACCGCGACTGTCAGAACGACAAGCACAAGCGATTTTGGATACAACCACGATTCGTGATGCAGCCTCCAAGCTTGCTAACGGAACACGTCTGCTATGTGTTGTCGACCGTAAGCAACGTCCCATTGGTCTTGTAAGCCGAACCGCACTTTTACGAGGGATTGTGGACCTCTGGGATGGATCAAAGAGTAATGACAATTCCCATTAGTAAGAATTGGAGTTGATACAGTGTTTCTGAAATTCACAGAAGTGCTAATCGATAGACGCACTGAAGTTCTATTTGCTATCCAAGAACACCTTGTACTTGTTTTCATCCCTGTCTTCTTCGCAGCAGTTGTCTCGATTCCCCTGGGAATCTTAGCTACCCGCTACAAATGGGTCGAAGTTCCGGTGATGAATTTAGCGAATATATTTCAAACGATTCCAAGCTTAGCGCTACTAGCCTTGATGATTCCTTTAGGACTAGGGATTGGTCAAAAGCCAGCATTGGTTGCCTTGTTTCTCTATGCTCTTTTACCCATCTTGCGTAACACCTATATTGGAATCCGCAATGTGGATGAATCTGTGCGAGAGGCGGCCAAAGGAATGGGAATGACCTATTTTCAAATCTTGTACATGATAGAACTACCGATCGCCCTTTCTGTGATTATGGGTGGTGTACGAACCGCTACAGTGATCATTATCGGAACTGCTACTTTAGCTGCTATGATCGGCGGTGGTGGACTCGGTACTTTCATTGTGACCGGTTTAGGCATGGTTCGCGATGAACTCATCCTCTTGGGTGCTATCCCGTCTGCGGTTCTAGCCCTGCTTGCAGAATTTGTACTTGGTAGATTAGAACGAGTTTTTACACCACGGGGATTACGGATTGCCCGTGATAGCTAATATCAAAGGAGTTGGAGAAAGTGTTAAAGAAGACATTAGCGTTTGCATTGATGGGACTTTTAATCTTAGGTGGTCAGACAATAGCATTGGCGCAAGAAACGATTACCATTGTCTCACCGAACTATGCAGAACCACAAATTCTTGCCGAAGCTGTGAAGATTATTATTGAAGACAATACCGACCTGACGGTTGATCATATCAGGAACTTTTCGAGTTCAACCTTGCTACACGCTGCTTTGACATCTGGCGATGCTCAATTGTACGTGAGCTATACTGGTACCCAGTTTGCTGGCGTGCTAAACATGGAAGTAACGGATGAATGGAAGGATCGGGAAAAGGTTCAAGCCTATGTCCAGCAAGAGTTTGACGCACAATTTGATGCCACCTGGTTTGACTCCTTTGGTTTTAACAATACCTATGCCTTAGTTGTTAAAAGGGCCTTTGCTGAAGAGCATGGAATCCAGACAGTTTCTGACCTTAAGGAGTATGCTGATTCCATGACAATTGCTATGGACAGTACGTTTAGGGAGCGAGCTGGTGATGGTTACAACGACCTAATAGACACCTATGGATTTGCATTTAACAGAGTTGCTAGCATGGATTATGGCTTGATTTACCGTGCAGTTCAAACTGGAGATATTGATGTTGCTGTAGCCTACTCCACAGATGGTCGCATTGTGGCAATGGACCTCATTGTCTTAGAAGACGATCTTCAGTATTTCCCCCCCTATGATGCCGCTGTGGTTGCAACAAACAGTTTGCTTGCAGAACACCCTGAGATCACTCGCTTAATTGAGCCACTTCTCGGTCAAATTGACGAAGCCACAATTGCCATTTACAACCAAATGGTTGATGTCGATTATGTGGAGGTGGAAGATGCCGCTCGGGCCTTGGTTGATGATCTCTACTACAATTAGAAACTAGCTTAAATAATAACGGGACTGCAAACAGTCCCGTTATTGTTTTTTCAATTCAAGACATTCTACTGAGTGGATACATTAAGCATAATTCTATTGACAAACAGAAAACCCTACTGTATAATGAAAAACAGAGTCAGAACAATGGATAGAAGGAAGGGTGACTGGATGTCAAACAGAAGTGTGCAAATTCTTTTCACAGATGAAGAGTACAAACAGTTGGAAGTGAAGGCTGTCAAACAGGGTTTGACGGTGCCTCTTTATATCAAGGGGCGCGTGCTCGAGCATAATGAGTTTACTAATAGATATAGAGATCTGTTAGCAAAGGTTGATGCCCTCTCAAGTGGTACTAAGTTTACCCTCAAGTCGTTGTTTGGAACAGAATGGACCATGTCGCGGGGTACAAAGCTAACATTAGGCAAAACCTACTTTAATCGTGTTCAAGACGGTACTATAACAAACGTTAAGTCCACAGGGAAAGATTCATCGAACGTAATGTGGTACGAGAAACTTTAGGGGGATAACCATGACTAAAGAACAGGAATTAATGAGTTTTTTGCATCAACGGGTGTTTGATCCAATTCTTAACTCGAAAACTGCTCCCCATAAAGTTAAGAGCGGGGTCAATCTGACGATTGCCAGGATGAACAATCTGAAAGCCGATAAGATGGTTCAATACTTTTGGTCAGCTTTGGCGGCGGAGAATGCGATTACCTTTTCTAAGCTGCTGAAAGACGAGGGTTTGCCACGATTTGAAGATGCTTTGGAGGAGTTTCGGGATCGTTTTGACGATAGATGGCTGAGGAGCTAGGGGTTCATGTTTGGAGATATATCGATTTGGTCTAGTGCGCTCAGCTGAGCGCTCTTTTTTCAATACGGGATCCAGCTGACTACCCAGTGCTTTACAGTGCCATCGTTGAGGATGTTGATGTTCTAATTTCAGGTGACAAAGATTTTCCCGAGATTGAAGTTGGAAAACCAGAAATTGTCACATCATCTGAGTTTACGTATTACCGCTTGATCCAGATCCTGCATGAGGGGGTCTAGAAGCGCTTAGGTGTCAATCCAGAATCACTTCCAGCGAAAGGGGGTTTTTTCAGCAATTATCACGGATCCATCACTGGTCACCGCTTGATGTGCTGATTAATTGCGGGGATACTTACATCATACAAAGACTCAAGCACGGTACTCTAGCGAGAGGGGGAGCAGATCTCAATCAAATTGGTGCATTATCTAATTCTGTTGACCTGGTCTGCAGTGGTCCTCTTTCCGGCTTCTCCAAAAATAAGTGGTTATCGTTGTGCTCCAAGACAGTGACTTTCTGCTCTATTGTTGGAATACTTTGTTTGTTGTGGGGCTCACGATTTTTGCTACGCTTTTTATCGGTTCTCTTGCCGCTTATGCCCTGGCGTTTTGGAAGGGACGGTCTTCGAAGTTCGTATATCTCCTGTTTCTGTCGGGGATTATGATCCCGATCAGACTTGGACCATCAATATCTTCCAGATTGTTCGTTCCTTAGGTTTGATGGGTTCTTGTACGGCTTAATTCCGGTCTATATTGCGTGGGGTCTTCCTATGGCGATTTTTGTGCTGACAACCTTCATTCAGGAGCTACCACGGGAGTTGATTGAGGTTGCAGAGATCGATGGGGCATCACGGCTACGCATCTACTACAATGTCATTCTTCCTCTGGTAAGGCCTGCCTTGGGACGGTGGCCATCATAAACTTGATTAATATTTGGAATGAAATCTGGTTTCCTTTAATCTTTAACCTGAAGGAGAGCCACCGTACGCTTATGCTGGGTGTCACATACTTTTTTGGAACCTACCAAACGGATTGGACAAAGGTCTTGGTGATTTTGACCTGGCCACCTTGCCCATCATCACCTTATATATCTTGTGCGTCTAAGCAATTCATCAAAGGGTTAACAGCCGGCGCCAAAGGATGACTCAGACACATCCGTTGCCGCTGGAGCAGTCTTGTCTACATTTGACGACAACCTAAAGGAACAGACTTAGGGTGTAGATTAGGCAAAAGACTCCATGTAACCTGGCGGTGACAACATCTAAATCGCGGAGTTCATGACTGCCTACTCTGCTTGTAAGTGATGCCGAGAGGGGTAGAGTCAAGAAAACCAAGAGGGTGGATGGTGTCAGGGCCAACCACCACACGCTAACGAGAATGCAGAGGTAGGGTAGAGTAACAAGAGCACAATATAACACTGCACAAGACCGCGCACCAAAGCGCACAGTAAATGTGACACTTCCTGCTGAGGCATCTTCCCGGAGGTCACGAAGTTCGTTTGCTGCCAAAATCGCAGTAACAAGGAGCGCTGGGGGTAAGCAAAGGATAATGAGTTTCCAGTTCACAAAGTTGGTTTGAGCTATAAAGGAGACCATGGGCAGCAACATACCCATTAAGAGAAAGACAACAGGCAAGCTAATACCCCTATGCTTATACGCAATGGGCGGTTTCGTGTAATAGATTCCACCTACGTAGCCTAGAATTGGCCAAATAATCATGGGCCAGCTAGTGTGGTAAGCGAAGAGAATCGCAATAAGCGCAGTGACTGGGGCCAAAAGCGAGAGTGCCCGCTGGACCAATATAACCCCATGCGGGTAGTCCCTTAGGATGGGAACTGCTTGTGGGCTCGCTGGTTGATCATGGCCAGAGGTCCAATCGTACAGGGAGTTGGTTAGATTCGTGGCGACATGGATGAGCACGGCTATGGAGAGGGTCAAGAATAGTACTCCAGCTCTAATGGGGAAGCCCGTTCGTCTTGCGAGTGACATGCCAAAAAGGACAGGTAGGAATGAGGCTCCCAGGCTAAATGGTCGTATACTAGCCCACCAGAGACGAATTGGGATAGGTTTGTTGTGTGCGAGTGTTGTAGTCAAGGTTCATGCCTCCCATCAATCGTGCTGCATTTAAGGTCCCCGGAATAAGGCGGAAAATACCAAGAGCCAACAAATGTGTTGTTTTAATGAGGCAGGATAAGCATCAAGTGTTTTGTGCCCAGTCCGTACAATTATGCCTCTTTATGGGGAGTTCATAAGAAGTGATTAGCAAAAACAAAATTGATATTTCGCGACTTTTAGCGCAAACTAGTAGTAGGGAAAGTAGGAAAAGTAGGGGATGCAAAAATGGAACTTGCAAAAGTGATGGCCAAGGGGCAGGTGACAATTCCGGTTAATGTGCGGAAAAAGTTGAACCTCAAAGAAGGCGATAAACTGATTTTCATTGAAAAAGATGGCAACATGGTAATCGCAAATTCTGCCATGATCCCGCTTCAACAAATCCAGACTGCCTTTGAAGGTGAAGCTGAACGCTTGGAGCTCAAAACAGAGCAGGATGTGGTTGACTTAGTTGACCAAATGGCCCCGGCTCTAACACGACTCGAATTGTCCTTACCGACTGCTACACTTAGCTTGTGATCGTTATTCCCGATGGCGACATCTTGGAGGCAGTGGTGCATTGGCTGATGTTGGCTAGTCTAGATGCCACGGACTCAGGCACAGGAGAACCATTATTCTGTAGCGAATTTTAATCCAGACAATTTCTGGGCCCGCGAAAAGCGGGCCCTTAGCCTAGATCAACAAGCCATGAAAACGCGGGCGCAAAGCGCGTTTTGATTGGCTTCAATGTGCCGCTCTGGCCTGAGAGTGCCGTTTTGCCCGCACATTTAGCAGAAATTAAACTGCTTTTGATCTGGTAAAACAAAGTGTTGATCTACAAGAAGAGGATTGGCAGGAAGTCGAGATCATTGGGTGGCTTTATCAATTTTACGTTTCGGAGAAGAAAGATAAAGTATTTGCGGGTCTAAAGATCACCAAGGAGAACATACCAGCGGCTACCCAGCTTTTTACGCCAAAGTGGATTGTGCAATATATGGTGAAAACTCCGTTGGCCGCTTGTGGCAGGAATCGTATCCAGAGTCTAAGGCTGCCGAAAGCCGGCGTTATTACCTAGAGCCAGTTGAACAAGAACCTGAAATTCAGGCCAAACTAGATGCACTGAAAAATCCCAATCCAAAACCTGAGGATATTACTGTCATGGAGAGAATCATGCAGAAAATGATACAATTTAATGAACCTCAACGGTGCTGTGCATAGAGGTATGCAAACTCACAAAGGGGTTTGCTGCCTGTATTGCTGTTTTTCAAGAATTACATCATATG
>WPCH01078544.1_pt1 | contig 10400 bp, 15 predicted proteins | sample 5399881 | NCBI WGS metagenome assembly WPCH01 (sample SAMN12869468, study PRJNA574797) | sludge metagenome | isolation source: wastewater treatment of pH5 | place: China:Beijing | collected 2019-05-20 | reverse complement strand
TTGTCTTGTTATTCAGTACGATTGTCAGCCGCCTACAAGTGCAACATTCCAAGGGTTCCAAGGTAACAATGTAATAATCCTTTCAGATTTTGATTGTTTCCCTGGATTAGCACGTATTGCCATCAATAAAATTAACGTAGTCTCTGTAAATTCTCCTGATTGTAATAATTTCTGTTGCAAACGTAAACACTGTAGAGACTGTGATCATGATTATGAAGTTTAGAAGAATAAAATTAAAATAATGAAATACCTTTCTTTTAATTTATAAGATACTTTTGTAAGAAAACACCTATTAATGAAAATAGGTGTTTTTCTTTTCCATTCCATTTAAATTGGTACTAACGTTGCTAATTTAACAATTACATGTGTTCCAGGACTAGACCAATCACGTGGATCTTGTGTCAAAGACCAAAGTACAATTTAATACTTACTTTTCTTGGCCAGAGTTAATACAGTTTCATTTACATAACCACCAGGTGGTCTAAAAAGAACAGCCCCTTTCATGTATTTACTGATTTGGGTACAGAATTCGCATCAGAAACAGATGTTAACGCGGTGAAAAAAGCAAATGCTCAATCTACAGCTCATAAATTAAACCGATCTAATAATCAACATTAATTTAAAAACACTTCTTTATGATTAGAGAAGTGTTTTTAGATGCAAATCAATACAGTTTGAATATTTCGAGTTTTTATTCTTTGTGGGTTAACATTATATGTAAAGAGACACAACTCCTTGCAAAAGTTAATATGCAATTATTACACACGAAAACGATTCCTTTATAGAGGAATTGTTTTTTGTGTGTAATACTAAATAATTATATTGGCGATGTGAAAAATATTTAGTATAATTACGATTGTATGACTAAGGCGATGGAGTTCGCCATAACCGCTATTTAATTAGCTAATGACTCCTACCAATGAACAAGATCACTCTTGTCTATTGGTAGGAGTCTATTTTTTTGGACAAAATATAAAAAGAGGTGAAAAAATGGCATATATTATCGTTGGGATTTTTGGAATATTAGGTGCGCTCTCTCGCTATCAATTTGGTTTAATAATTGATAGGTATTGGCATCAATCATTCCCTTTAGCCACATTATTAATTAACTTGATTGGATGTTGTTTATTGGGATGGCTTACAACCTATATTTCCCGTTTGAAAATTCTAAGAAAAGAGATTGTTACTGGCATTGGAACAGGATTTTTAGGGGCATTCACAACTTTTTCTACATTTAGCGTAGAAACGATAAAGTTAGTCAATCATTCGGAGTGGATTCAAGCGCTGCTGTATGTATGCATCAGTATGTTAGGTGGTTTACTTATGTCTGGAATGGGCTATAAACTAGGAGAAATTCAATTTATGAGGTATGAGATGAAACAAAACGTTTTACAAGCCAAAGGAGGAACAGAGTCATGACAGAGTATCATGCTTTATTGGTTGCCATTGGTGGGTTTTGTGGAGCAATTACTCGTTTTGGTATCAGCAATTGGTTTAAGAAAAGAAATAAAACCTCCTTTCCAATGGCTACATTTATCATTAATATAACAGGGGCTTTTTTATTAGGATATATAGTAGGAACAGGTTTGGATAAAAGTTGGCAACTGTTGGTGGGGACAGGATTTATGGGGGCCTATACAACTTTTTCTACATTCAAGCTGGAAGCTATTCAGCTTGGTACAAATAAAAAGTGGTTTCATTTCGTTCTCTATTTGGGAGCCACTTATACTATAGGTCTATTTTTTGCTTTTGTAGGAATGTATGTAGGAAAATTATAAACCTATAAATAAAACCAGCTGATAAAATCAGCTGGTTTTATTTATAATTCAGTTTTTGACTTCATAAGGTATGATACCAATATTTCCATGTCCAGAACCTGATATTCGTATGTGATAGCCCTCTCCTTTAGGTGCTCGTAATTTTATAAAAAAGCTTTCATTCGGATTATGGCTCCCCTTTACTTCAACTGAATCAAATACTTCATCGGATAAAAACTTCTTTTTTACTAGTTCATACTTAATTGTATGTTTTTCAGAATAAAGCGATTGAGAACCTTTGATACCAATTCCTTGATTTTCTACTGAAATATTAGGAATGTATGTAAATGGGATGTCTACACCTGTATGCCAATCATAGGAACTCTTTGCAATACTTACTGTGCATGCTATAAAGATACTCAATATCGCCAGAGCGAAAATACACACTTGTTTTTTTATCATGCTTCATCTTCTCCTTCAATCAAAGTACATGGCTTTCATTGAAAGAAATTTCTCTTTATTTATTTTGAAAAGGGTGTTGAAAATGGTTTAATCCCAATTCTTCCTCAATACGTAAAAATTGATTATATTTAGAAACACGTTCTGTACGTGCAACAGCTCCTGTTTTAATTTGACCTACCATCATCCCCACTGCGAAATCTGAAATAAATGTATCTTCTGTTTCGCCTGATCGATGTGAAATCATAGTTTGATACCCAGCTTTTCTCGCTATTTGAATGGTTTGTATCGTTTCCGTAACAGTACCAATTTGATTCAATTTAATGAGAATAGCATTACCAATATTCTTTTCAATTCCTTGTTTGAATATTGATGAATTTGTTACAAAAATATCGTCCCCCACGATTTGAATTGTATATCCTAATTTTGTTGTGAGTTCATTCCAGGAGTCCCAATCGTTTTCTGACAGGCCATCTTCAATTGAAATGATAGGATATTTTTGTACGAGCTGTTCATAATAAGAAACCATCTCAACACTAGATAAAGTCTTACCCTCAAAGTGATATTTCCCTTCTCTATAAAATTCACTAGCGGCCGGATCTAAAGCAATTGCAATATCTTTTCCAGATTGATACCCCGCGTCGTTCATAGCCCGTATTAAAAATTCAATTGCTTCTTCACTAGAAGATAGTCTTGGAGCAAATCCACCTTCATCTCCTACAGAGGTTACATAGCCCTCTTTAGATAAAAGCTCTTTTAGTTTATGATAAACGTTTACAATAGATTCCATTCCTAATCTAAATGTCGGCGCTCCTATGGGCGTAATCATAAACTCCTGAATATCAATACCAGAATCCGCATGCCTTCCGCCATTAATCACATTAAAGAATGGTAATGGTACACCAATATCCATCCCTCCAATATAACGGTATAGCGGAACTTGTTCAGAAGCAGCAGCGGCACGAGAAACCGCCATAGAAACTCCTAACATCGCATTAGCACCTAACTTACTTTTATTTGTTGTACCATCTAATTCAATCATCAATTCGTCAATTTCTCTTTGACGAGTAGGAGTCATTCCCCGGAGTTTAGGGGCTATGACATGTTGAACATTTTTTAACGCATTTAACACCCCATTTCCATTTAGCCGTTTTATGTCTCGATCTCTTAGTTCAACTGCTTCTTTTTCTCCAGTAGAAGCTCCTGAAGGTACAGTTGCCCTGCCGATTACTCCATTCGATAAGATACAATCGACTTCTACAGTGGGGTTGCCTCTGGAATCAAATATTTCACGAGCTATAAATGTTTCAATCGTTGGTTTCATAGAAATTCCTCCTACATATAAAGTGAAGTCCAATTTTGTATATGTTTTTATGTACAAAAAAATGACTCCTACCCATAGACAGAAATATTCCTGTCTATGGGTAGGAGTCATTAGCTATATAATAGCGATTATGGCGAACTCCATCGCCTATTATAAAAATATGGATTGTCTTACATGGATAGAGTATAACAAAAGATAAAGGCTTATACAAATTTTTTATCCACCTAATATGTTAAGGATTGTATTTTACAAGTCTAATTTGACATATTAAAGTGTTTAATAATTATCAAAATGAAAAAATGGGCACATGGGACTTACATACAGAATATGTATATACCAGGGGAGAATGCTGCTGTAAGGTTTCAAAATATATGATAGGGTGCAAATTAGCACATAGTAAGTTAGCTATATGTATGAAGAATCCCTAATTGAATAGGCGATGGAGTTCGCCATAACCGCTACTTAGCTAATGACTCCTACCAGTAAAAATTTACTGGTAGGAGTCTGTTTTTTTGTCAAGAAAAATGGAGAAAGGAGTAGATTTCTGGTGAATCCTAAAGTAAAAGAAGCTCACGAGAATTATATAGGTAATTTGTTTACACTAGGAGGTTCAACATTTTTTGTGATTGGTTTTTTCATAGCTGCGGGAGCGGCATATAAAACTTATAAACGATTAAGTAACAAGGAGTTGCAGGAATAAGCTTTAGCAAGCATAAGCTTATTTAGAATAAATAAAGTACATTCCGATATAGTTTCCCTTTTTATCAATTCCAAAAATCATTAAATTTAATTAGAGGATTGAATTTATGTAACACCTTTAAGATCTTGCGTTTATTATTTCTTGAGGGACATTTGTGCGGGTTACTTATTAAATCGTCCAGTATCTTCTTGCCGATTCCTGTTTTTTTTATAAGCCATTCTTCCTCTATCTTATGTTTATATAAAAATCTACCGAACGTTGTTTTTTTCTTTTTAAATTCCATTAAAATATTCACTCCTTATTTATGTAATTATGTGTGATATACAAAAAAATGACTCCTACTGATAAACATGAAAAAGCCTCGTTTATCAGTAGGAGTCATTAGCTATATATAGCGATTACGGCGAACTCCATCGCCTATTATGAAAAAAGTACATTTACTATATGTATTCCTATTCAAATGTTATTCTACATATAATTAATTTTCGTAAAATATGGTTATTTCTGTTAGAATGAATAGATTTTAAATACACTTTACAGAATATCGATAAATATGTAAATAAAAAATTGTTTTTTATTTATCAACCCCCATTTATGGAATTCTAACCCTAATTATGGTAATATACATGTAAATTTATAACTAACATTGTTGATCAACTATATAACATTCCCTATTAGAAGGTCCTGCTCCCCTAGTCAGGGCCTTCTAAAGTTAATAATAGTGCATTATTAATTTTAGACCGACATACAAATGCTATTTTCTTGCAATGAATATTTTGAAATTTTTTATATGTAAAATGAATCTATCCCATAATGAAAGTGGATAGATAAGTCCCAATTGATCTTCTATTAGATAAAATTCTGTCAACCATTCAGGTAGTTCACGGCCTATGTTGTTTGTTTTCCACAATTTAATTCGTTCTAATGCTAATTCAACACTCATCCGTACCCAACAATAACAATTGTAACTTTGACTGCTGTATCTCCACCTAAGGTGCCCTTCATGTTCAACTAAATAGGAAAAGCTATTAAAAAAAGGCTCTGTTTCTCCTAAATGACTGCAGTTTCTAACCCAAATTTTTGTGTTTTTAGGTAATAACGCTATATTAAGTTTATGACCTTTCCTCATTTTTAAAGGGCCATCGTCGTCAGTAATATTTTTTTCGTATTCACTTAAAAAACAAAAACAGCCTGACCACATATTGTCATTATATTTAGGTGTATGGACGTTTTTTTCTAGTATATCTTGATTAAATAAAGTTAGGTCGGTTACTTCAGTATCTATAAATTCAAATACATGATCGTATGTATCAGAATTATAAGGTTTGCAAAAAAAAAACTTTGTTATCAAATCGATAAATTTTCACATAGTCGAGAGAATTCGTATCTATTTTCATATACTTTACTCCTATATTATTTATAATTTCATGGATATCTTATAGTAAATCACTTCTTGTAATTTATTTATTTTGCAATTTATTTATTTTGAATTTTCTTTTATTTTGGGTTATACTAAGAAAAAGAGTCGAATCTCCTTTAGGCTATGTTATTACAAAAAACCAATTCTACCATACAAGAATTGGTTTTTTGTAATTTATTCACTATAAATCTCGCAACTAGTTTTTGGGTTGCTATTCCTAATTAAAATTCATTTGTGCTATACTTTTAAAGAGAACATAACAATGACAAGTCTCTTCTATGTATAAATAACTTGTCACTGTACTTTTCTCTTGTGTCTTCTTCTTGTATCTTGAAAGAGCCATAATCTCAGCCATTGGGGATTGTGGCTCTTTTGCGTTCTTAATATAATATACATTTGAAGGAACGTTCCTCAAATTTTAAAGTTGGTTATTTTTTCATGTTCAGTTGGTCCATATTTGAGAATTACATATAAAATATATTCTTCAAAAAATATATAAAGAACCGGGCAATTTATGCCTGGTTCTTTTAAACTAAATTTGAGTTTGGAGTTCATTAAATTTAGACGCAATCTCTTCTTTTTCTTTTTGCTCATCTTTTGGTGTATGCGTGAAACATACGGAAATATTCCTTGTACCAATAACCTTATGAGCATCTGGTAAAAGTTTTTCTGTCTTCGCTTTATTTTCTAAACTCCGTTTATTTCCATTTAGATCATTATTAAGGAAACTGCGAAAATAAATTTTTTCTTGCTCATTATCTTTACTGGTAGGATATGAATATGAACAAGCCAATCTATCTTTAAATTTAATACTAGCTTTTGTTGGAATAGCGTTATGTAGAGCCTTGAAAAAATCTAGTGGTTTAAAATGACCTTTTTTTGCATAATCAATTTCTAAGAATTTGCAAAGGTCTTTGTATAAACTAGCGTTTGGTCCTACTAATGGTAATGTAAATGACTTATATTCCCCTTTAATTTCGTATTCTAATGGTAATTCCAAAAATTCTCTAGTTCCTCTTTTAAATAAGCCCAATGTATATATTTTATTTGTAATTTCATCATACTTTATCTTATTATTTATATCTTTATAATCATACTTGAAAATTGCACATATTTCTAAATTGTTTTTATAGCGTATTCCATTTACAACCTGGTAATCAATTTTATGTCGTAACATATCTTCTGATAAAGAAAACAATCTTCCTAGTTTAAAGATTCCTCCCATGCTAATTCCCCTTCCGTAAATTAAATATACTTATTTTTTAGTAATTACGTGTACCTTTTTATTGTATCGTATAATTAGGAATTTTTTCAACACTTGTGCTGCATCGGCTATCAATGCTATACATTAATCCCTCCATTTTAGTAACAGGACAAGTACATAAGTATGTTTAATTTAGTTAGATTATGTAATAGGTGAAGTGGACATGAAATCAGTTGTTCTTTCTATATTAAGGTGAGGCATCTGTTAGGAAACTAATATAAAAATATCTGAGTTTTTTTGGAATAATTAGAAGGACTGTGGAGAATTTTGATAGAAATAACTTTATAAAAACGGAAGTGATTCTTTGAAAAAAATCATGTTTTTATTATTACTATTTATTGTTATTAGTTCCTCTATTTTTGTTCTTTCACATTTCAATAATACACATACTGATATTCCTTTCTCTACAAAAGTAACAAAAAATAATTATGGAAAACAAGATGGGATTACGATGTTTCAAGCTTATCAATTAGGACTAAAGGAAGCGAGGAAAATAGATGATGCATGTGAATTAATATATATCGGAAGTATTGAGGATGGAGAAAATAGTGGTCAAAATGGAAAAAAAGAAAATTGGAACATGATTCTTGGTTTATTAAATGAAAAAAACGATTAATAGTCTCAATAGAGAAAAGTAAATTAAAAAAGGCATCTGTAATAGAAGAATTAAATGAACCAACTATTAAAAATGAAGAAATTAAAATTGACAGTAACACAGCAGTAGAGAAAGCAATACAAGATTTTGCATTACTACCTGGACAAAATATGGTTGCTAAAGGATATCATTTTAGACTTTTTAAAGAGGAGAATAATATATTTTTATCAATTATAGGCAGTAAAAATCAAAAAGAAGAAGAGATATTTTTAGATGGAGTGACAGGTAACTATCTAGGCAGGACGCAGGTTAATTAATTAAAGGAGGTGACAAATTACGTTGTTATATTAGTTTTTTTAAGGGGGATATCAAATTGAGAAAATCTATTATTACTTTTTTTCACTTGTAACACTCTTTGCCTTGCCGGTTAGCTCCTTGGCAGAAACTAATCTAAATGAAAGTAATGAAACTGTAACTATAGAAGGGAAGGAGCTACTTGCTAATTATAAAAATGAGGTTGTAACAGCATATGTGGCTGCTTCAGGTAAGAAAACTTATCATGGTACAACACCACGTCAATATGTTACCGCTGCAGTGCATCCATATACATGTGGCAATGTTTGCTCTGGGACTAGATTTCCAAAAGGGACTATTATCAATACTAGCTATGCCTAATGGTACTGCAAAGAACACATTTGTAGTGGAAGATATGGGAGATGTATATTGCACAAGGGATATAACATACAATTGGTTTGATATTTATTTTGGAGTATCTAATACTAGTAATTATAATAATGCAGTCAATTTCGGTAAACAACCAATCAGCTACTCTAGTTATTAATTTTCTTGTTGAAAATTAATAACTGTTACCCCGCTTGGACTAACATTATAAGTAATTGTTACAACATGATTAGGTGGATTGTGAGCGTTGGTATATGTTTTATATTTAGCTACTACAATAAAGGTAAAAGTATATTTTTGGGGTCGCTCAATCTTTATAATTTTTGCATCCGTTAAACTATACTGATGATCTGGTCCAAGTTTACTTCGGATAGTTTTACTTGCGTAAGGAGCTAATAAAGTATTATAAGAATCATAAAAATCTTTATTGAGTATATTTTCTGCCTTTCCTTCTATTGGAGATTTAAATAAAACCAGTATTAAAAAACCACAAAATACCATTAACAGTTTCCGTTTAAACATAAAATCGACTCCAAACTCATTGTATAATATCGATTAGAGTGCACAAAAAAATAATGAATTATTCATTTGTAATATTTTTAATCAAATATCAATGTAAATTACGACCAGTTTTGCACTTATCTTAACTACTCTTTCCTTTTATACTTTTTGGTGTTATTAAAATAAATTTTGATCAGAAATTCTGTTATTCAAACTTTCTTATGCAACTAACAGGGGAGTTTAGTTCGTAGCTGTCAGTTGGTGAAAATTTCATTCTATTTCCGACAAAGAAAAAACCCAATGCAATTGCATTAGGTTTTAAATATTGGTACAAAGCGTTCGCCAAGTAACCGAGTCAATATAGCCTCATCTAAAAAGCAAATTTCGGTAGACCAATAGATATTAGAGGGCGACTAGCTCTGCAAGCTTGGCCGCTACTTCTGCCATTGACTCTTCTGAAGTGTTCAGACCGCTTCGTGATCCGAGTAAGGGACTGACTTCGCGGAGCGCTTCATATGTTGTATTGTGCACAATCGGAACGAGCCGCTCACCTGCGAGGAGTGCCGAAAGTTCTTTGTCGGCAATACCCTCTGTAGGGAGGCGGCGTAGCATCGCAGGAGTCACCAGCACAATCCCAACTCGTGAGTTCGCTAAGCCTTTGTCGATGGCACGAAGCAACGGCACACCGAGTCCAACGTCTTTCTCGCTGAACCAGACGGAGACACCATGTGACTCAAGTAGATCGTGCAGATCCTTGGCTGCCCCTTTCCGGTCGTCCCACGCATGGCAGAGGAAGACATCCCGAAGGTCAGGCTGATTTGCCAGGATTTCGACGTTGTTGCGGACTGGTGTAAGCGTCCGAACTTGTTCAAGCGTGTACAATATGGGTGAACCTTTTCCTGACCAGCTCGGTTTTGAACTGCGTACAGAACTTCCTCCGCTGCTTCGGCTGCCCCCACTTGTCAGGGACGAGGAGTAAGATGACGATGAATACGAGTTGTAGCCGCCATAACGCCCTCCTCTGCATGCTGGACAATTGGCTGCGGCACTCGCTGAGCTATGTCCCCTTACTGGAGCTGTACATCTAACCATGTTTCTACCTCCCTAATTGAATGAATATTCTTACAAATTATATCATTTTTCACCAATAAAATACATAAGATTTGAGATGCCCTACCTTTTATCATGGAGGGTATGTAATTCTTGTCTTGAGAGCATATTGTTTCTACCTTTCCTGTGAATTTGGACTCAGGGCATTGGATGTTTAGAAAAGAGAACGAATATGCGTAATTTTCTATTTTCATTCATGCCACGCTAACGGGAAACATTAGTTTAACGAGAAAAAGGCAGTAGTCACTATCATGTTCTTTTATTATCGGGCGCGATTGTTGAAGAAGCGATACTCTTCTTATTAAATTAAATGGGGCTTTAGTGAAATAAGGGGCATTAAAATAATCAAACTTTATTCCAAATCTACAACAATTCTGCTCATATATACGCTGTAAATCTTCAAGAAAAGATAAATGAATCGGATTTTATGATTTTAAAAATGAATGTCGTCTCTTTAACCCAATATAACGCTGACTAATCAGAGCATGCACTGACGTTATTATACTGATGTATATAATAGAAATCAATACTATGATAATAGGTAGATTTTCCCTCACCTTATTCGCTTTTTTTGATTTGAATATTATTA
>WPCH01067214.1_pt1 | contig 10400 bp, 14 predicted proteins | sample 5399881 | NCBI WGS metagenome assembly WPCH01 (sample SAMN12869468, study PRJNA574797) | sludge metagenome | isolation source: wastewater treatment of pH5 | place: China:Beijing | collected 2019-05-20 | reverse complement strand
CGATTAAATGTCTTTTTGTAGTAATCATATACTTTTCCTGCATTTACATGCGCATCAACTGCAGCTTTATCTTCGAAGAACTTAGATTTACTTTCAACTTCTTCTCCTGTATATCCAAGCCATTGTGAGAATAAATTAAACCAGTTCTCGTCCATATTTTCTGCATCAAATGTATGAACACCTTGTCCTCGTTTACCATCAAACAAGTTGAATTGTCCTGTTTTCGTATCTTGAGCAATTTCAAATGATTGTCTAGCACCTAATACTCCGTAACCAAATCCAGTAATGTTATCTACAGCGTTATATTTCTCAATAACATTTCCATTCGTTGCATCAACAAAATAATGCCAATACCCTGGAGCTGGTTTTGAAATCGATGCCTTAACTAAGTATGCAAGGTAGTAATTACCGTCTTTTTCATATACAAATAAATCTTTTTTCACACCATCATAACTCTTTACTTTACCAATTTCTTTCTCAATATCTGCCTTTGCAATTGTTTCTGCTTGTTCCGCAGTAATGCTTGCAGCTGCAGGAATATTTTTATCATCTAAATTCGGAATAACTTGTCCGAAGAATGCTTTTACATTATTCTCTTTATCAAGTGTAACAGTTTGATCAGAACCGTATACAGGAATGTTATTATGTTTCTCAACTAGCTTCACATGTGTCGTATCAGATTCAGCGTCTTTTTCTTCCCCAACGATATTAAAATGCTTTTCAATATTTCCTGCTAATTTAAACATATCTTTCTTACTCTCTAAGTATTGAAAGACTGTCTCTTTTTTATCTAGTCCTTCCGGTGCTTTCCATTCTTCACCTATGTATGCAGGTGTTTTAAATTCTTGATGATATTGAATTTTTTGTTCTTCCGCTTTCGTTGTCGTTGCCCCAAACGCTCCAAATCCCCCGGCGATAACAGTTAACACTAATGCTGATGAAATGACTTGCTTTTTCACTATAACATTCCCCATTCCCATAAAGATTTTTGACACTTTTATACAATTCTTATTTTCCCAGCTGATACCTCTACCTAAAATTTGAGAAACATTTTTCAGACAATTCCAATCAAAAAAAGAGGACATCTATCGGATGTCCTCTTTTCTATAAACCTTTTATTGTTTTTTCAATTCAATTGCTAAATAGTGTGATTGCTCTTTCGCTTGAATGTGAATATCTTCTTCTACAGATTCTGCTGCATCCCGCATAACAAACGTTTCACCATTTATTACACTGCTTCCTTCAATTTGTACAAGGTACAATTGACGGCCTTCTTTCACTGGAAAATGAATTTCTTTTCCAGCCTCTAATGATAAAGAATATAAATTCGCATCTTGGTGAATTTGAATTGGTGCATTTCCTTCTACTGAAGATACCATATGGAACCATTCATTTTCACGCTTGCTCCAATCAAATTTAAACTCACCATAGTTTGGTTTATGATCTGCGCGGTCTGGTAAAATCCAAATTTGTAATAAACGCAGCGTTTCATCGCCTAAATTATGCTCGCTATGAAATACACCCGTGCCAGCACTCATATATTGAACATGTCCACGCTCAATTGTTCCGCGATTTCCCATGCTGTCTTCATGTGTTAAAGCACCATCTACAACGTAAGAAATAATCTCCATATCACGGTGCGGATGCATATCAAAACCAGTTTGCGCCGCTACTAGATCATCATTAATAACACGTAACGCTCCGAAGTTCATGTTATTTGGATTATAGTAATTGGCAAAAGAAAAATGAAAATGTGTATTTAACCAACCATGATTTGCTCTGCCCATATTTTTATGATCAACTTTTCTAAACATATCCTTCACCTCATACTATCTCGAATTCGAGATTTATTTTAAAATTTTTTCTTACTGTAACTTTTTTAGTAGTGTTAATAATTGCTTTTGTTCCTCTATGTTTAAATTATGAAACTTCTCTGCTTGGAACGTTTCTTGAGGTGGGACGATTTCCTCATATAAAGCTCTTCCCTTTTCTGTTAAAGAAATATATTTCGTAGTACCCTCTTGTTCACGCAAAATCCACTCAAGCTGCTCCATTTTATTTAAAAGCTGCGTTACATTTCCTTTCGTAACAAATAGCTTATTTCCAAGTTCTTGCTGCGTTAAACGATTATGTCCTCCAACTTGAGCTAACACATCAAACTGGGCGGCAGATATATTCCATTTTTTCAAATGCTGATTCGTCTCACGAATACTCTTATTATAAAAGCGTGACAAACGAAACCATAATAGTAGCCCTAGTCTATCTTCTGTTTTCATTTCATCACCTCTCTCGTTTCATATCATTAGTTTAGAACTAAACTTAATAAAAGTCAAATACTTATTTTTAATAAGTACAAAAAGCACAGCGCTATTTCTCCACTATGCTTTACATTAACTTTCTACTCTTATATTCATCCAATTTCCTCTCCGCGAACTTCCTCGCATCTTTTTCAATCCACCGCTCTTCGTACCGTTCACTTCCCACATACAATATATCTCTCTTATGCTGCATCGCATGGCGGAATTCATGCAGTAGCGTTTTGAGAACTTGATCATACTCTTCCCACATACAAACGAAAATTAACTGCTTTTCTTTATGATAAAAACCACCTACTGGGAATAGGAACTCTTCTTCCTCTTCCCCTAATGATAGAAGCACATCATTTGCATCACACGTATCACAAAAAATAACGGGCGTTTTACATACTCCAATAAGAGAAAACAAATCCTCTCTCAACTTTTTGACATCCCAAGGAAGCTCCGAATCCAACACATACCAATTCTCTACCTGTTGATATACATTTTGAAACTGGAGTTCCATTTCTCTTTATTCCCCTTTCCAAGCACCCTTTTTCTATATGTATGCCACAATATGGTAAATATTAAACGTATTCTTTCATCCTTGAAAAAATGCCAATAAAAAAGGAATCTACGTCGACATAGATTCCTTTTCTGTAATCACTTTTTTTTCATCATTTTTTTTAATACAAAATAACCAATTGCACAAACAATAGCAGCAAGTGCAAAGTATTTCACATATGGCCCCGCAACTTTATTAATACTTTCCCACTCTGTTCCTAATTTAAAACCTAAATATACAAACACAATTGACCACGGAATAACAGCTAATGTAGTTAGCGTAATAAACTTAGCATGTGACATTTTCGCAATACCCGCTGGTATCGAAATAGCATGACGCACAACCGGAATAAAACGTGCGGTAAAGATAACGCCAGTTCCATAACGATTAAACCAATCTTCAGCATAATCAATATGTTTCTTCTGAATTAAAATATATTTTCCATATCGCTCAAGAACAGGTCTTCCTCCATATCGACCAATCCAATAAATGAATAGTTGTGCAATTACACCACCAATTGTACCGAACGCGACAGCGCCCCAAAATGTAATGCTTCCTGTTGATACTAAATAACCTGCATAAGACAATACGATTTCACTTGGAATAACCTCTAGCATTAATCCAAGCATAATTCCCCAATAACCAAGTCCTTCTAAAAAAACTAAAACCGAATGGATCAACTCTCCTAACATCATGTACCTCTCTTTACTGTTTTCATTACAAAAATGAAAGTACAAGCAGGAAATATCTTGTACTTTTATTTTTTAAAATTTAGTTTAGTTAGTCTTCGTATCCCACTTAAAGATTTTATTTAAGAATTTATATACATTCTTCGACTCTTTTGTCAAAAGTGGGCCTAAAATGGATAGTATAAGCACGTATAGTGCTGAGAATGGTTTCAGTACTGACATTAAACCACCGGCGATACCGATATTAGCCATAATGATGGAGAACTCTCCTCTTGAAACGATTGTTAATCCGATATTTGTTGATGCTTTATGAGATAATCCAGCTTGTCTTCCTGCAATCATTCCTGCTACAAAGTTACCGATTATCGTAAGAAGGACAGCACCTAACGTTAACCATATCGCTCCGCCTAATGAGAACGGATCAATACTTAACCCGAAGCTGAAGAAGAAAATAGCTCCGAAAAAGTCTCTAAATGGAACAACAAGATGTTCAATTCGGTCACTATGCTCTGTCTCAGAGAAAACTAATCCTAGAAGAAGTGCTCCAATTGCTTCTGCAACGTGAATTGTTTCTGAAAAACCAGCAATGAAGAATAATGAAGCAAATACTACAATAATAAAGATTTCATCTGAACTAATATTGAGCAATTTATTTAATAACGGCGTAGCCTTTCTAGCTACTATAAAGAATAGAAGCATATATCCTAAAGCAATTCCAATTGAAGTAAGGGCACCTAAGAAGGAAGCGTGATCTCCAAGTACTAAACCAGAAACAACTGATAAATATACAGCAAGGAATATATCTTCAAACATAATAATTCCTAAAATTAATTCGGTTTCATTATTACCAGTTCTTCTTAAGTCCACTAACACTTTAGCAACGATAGCGCTAGAAGAAATCGTAATAATACCCGCAATAATTAAGATTTCTAGTAATGGGAATCCCATTATAACTCCGTATAACAAACCAAGTGAAAAGTTAATTAAAATATAAATCGTTCCGCCAATCGCAATAGAGCGTCCAGATTTAATTAGTTTTTTCATTGAAAATTCTAATCCTAGATAGAATAGAAGGAATAGAACCCCAATCCGTCCAAGGAAGGAAATTACACTTGCACTTTCAATAAATTTGAGATCGATAACACCTATTGTCGGTGCATGCGGTCCTACTAACATTCCAAGAACGATTAGAAAAGGAATTACTGAGAATTTAAATTTTCCAGCAATTACTGCTGCAATTGCCACTAAAACTAAAGCTGTACCAACTTCAAAAATTAACGTATCCATCTAATCAGTCCCCCCTATTTGAAAGTAATTCATTAATGATTTTTTTAATTTCTTCTCTCTCACCTGAAACTACAAGCATATCTCCTTCTTCAATTACTGTTTCTGGTCCTGGATTAAATAGCTTCTTCATGTTCTTCTTCATAACCGCGATTATTGTTACGCTATATGTTTTTCTTATTTCAAGATCGCCAATTGTTTTTCCGATTGCTGGGGCTGTATTCTCCACTTTGAACCACTCAATCGCTAAACCTTCAAAAACCATCTCAACATTTTCTAACGCCCTAGGCTTATATACCATTCCACCTAATATTGCAGCGATTTGTCTCGCCTCTGAGTCACGTAGTGAAATACTTGAGATGCTTTCTTCATGATCTGAATCAAAATGATACATTTCTCTACGACCATCATCATGAATGACAATTACCATCTTTTCGTTACCTTTCGTAACGATTTGAAACTTATAACCAATACCTGGAAGTTCACTTTCTCTAATATTCATTTTTAGCTCCTCCATAACTTGTTTATTTTAATTTTCTGTTTTTCTGTCTTTTATTCATCCAATCAACTTTAGAAATTCTAACCACTCAGGATATTTGTGATTTGGAAATCTTTTATTGTAATAATAAGTGGACCCTAAAAAGATACTTAAAGATGTAATGATAAAAAATATATTACTTCTCATTTTCAAACTCTCAAGACTTACTTTCCATAAAGAATCTTCTTTCAAATTATCCCCACCTTCTCGCTTTAAATTTAGTTTTTTAAAATGTAAATAATTCTAAAAATATTACGATGTAACATAATCATAACACAAAAATGATTTAAGTAACATAATTTTTTAGAAAAATTGATTCTCGTATATTTTTTGCATATAATTTTCTTATTACGAAAAAAAGGAAGTGTATTATATGGTTGATATCTTTAGCAGATTCCTTGAGGTAACGAATAATATTTTATGGTCATATATTCTTATTGCAATGCTAATCGGCTTCGGTCTTTACTTCTCTTTTAAATTAAAATTTGTCCAAATTACTCATTTCAGTGAGATGGTCAGCTTAATTAGTAAAGGGTTTAATCGAAAAGAAAAAAAGAAAGATAGCATCTCACCATTCCAAGCATTTTGCTTAAGTGCAGCAGCACGTATCGGTATCGGAAACTTAGCTGGTGTAGCATTAGCAATTTCAATGGGTGGACCTGGCGCAATATTTTGGATGTGGTTTATCGCAATTATCGGAGCAGCTACTAGTTTTGTAGAATGTACACTTGCGCAAATTTATAAAGTAAAAGATGGAAGTAGGTTCCGTGGTGGACCAGCATATTACATGGAAAAAGGGTTAAACAAACGCTGGATGGGCGTCTGGTTTTCACTTCTTATTACAGTTGCGTACGGATTAATTTTCAATTCAGTGCAAGCAAATACAGTAACAATAGCGTTTGAAAATGCTTTTGGACTAGAGCGAACAATCGTAGGAGCTCTATTAGCCTTATTAGTTGCAGTTATTATTTTTGGTGGCATTAAGAGCATTTCACGTATTACAGAAATGATTGTTCCGCCAATGGCAATCGTTTATATCGGCGTGGCTATTTTTGTCGTTATTAACAACTTCAGTATGTTACCAAGCATTTTCATGGAAATCTTTAACGGTGCATTCGGTTTAGACCAAGCCATTGCTGGTGGTATTGGAGCAGCAATCAAGTTCGGAATTCAGCGCGGTTTATTCGCTACGGAAGCAGGAATGGGTAGCTCTCCTAATGCAGCCGCAACATCTGATGTATCTCACCCTGTAAAACAAGGGCTTGTTCAAGCATTAGGCGTTTTCGTAGATACATTCTTAGTATGTACATCAACAGCATTTATCGTATTATGTTCTGGACTTTACAAAGGATCAAATTTAGAAGGTATCGAATTAACACAAAACGCATTAAGTTCACAAATTGGACCGTGGGCAAGCACTTTCTTAGCGATTATTATTTTCCTATTCGCTTTCAGTTCACTTCTAGGAAACTACTATTATGGTGAAACAAATATCGCATTCATTAAAGAAAGTAAAACATGGTTAATGATTTATCGTGTTGCAGTTGTCGGAATGGTATTCTTCGGATCAATCGCTGCTCTTAAAACAGTTTGGAGTTTAGCTGATTTATTCATGGGACTAATGGTATTCACAAACTTAATTGCCATCTCATTCCTTAGCAAATTTGCTTACGCTGCATTAGTAGACTATTTGAAGCAAAAGAAACAAGGAAAAGATCCTGTCTTCGTTGCAAACTCTATCCCTGGCTTAAAGAATACAGAGTGCTGGGATGGGCAGGATGTAGAAGAAAAACAAAAGGCCGTTTAACAAATAAAAGCGAAGTGGCTCGTTCAGAACAGGAGGGTGTTGGAACTCCTGATTACGAGGCGCTTTTTGCCTCGAATGAAGGAGTGAAACAACCGACTGTTCTAGCCGCTGGAGCTGGATATCATTTAAAGCGAAAGCGGCTCGTTCAGAATCGCAGGACACTTCAAGCTCTCGACCTTGAAGCGCTTTTTGCTTCGAGCGAGAGAGCGAAATGACCGACTGGTCTAGTCACCGGAGCTGGATATCACTAAAAGCACAAGCGGCTCGTTTAGAACAAGAGCCATATCTCAAACAAAGGCCCTATTACTTCACCGTAATAGGGCCTTTTATTTACAACAGTTCATAATTTGTTCAAATTAATTCCAGCAAAAGGGTTGATTTATAGAGATTACTAGATTATAATGATTATAAATTAGTAATTGATATCACATAACAACTCAAAAGGAGATTGATCATAATGAACAAACAAGTAATCGAAGTATTAAACAAACAAGTAGCAGACTGGAGCGTTTTATTCACAAAATTACACAACTTCCATTGGTACGTAAAAGGACCTCAATTCTTCACATTACATGAGAAATTCGAAGAACTTTACACAGAATCAGCTACTCACATCGATGAAATTGCAGAACGTATTTTAGCAATTGGTGGCAAACCAGTAGCAACAATGAAAGAATACCTAGAAATATCTTCTATTCAAGAAGCAGCATACGGAGAAACTGCAGAAGGGATGGTCGAAGCAATCATGAAAGACTACGAAATGATGCTAGTCGAACTGAAAAAAGGCATGGAAATCGCTCAAAACTCTGACGATGAAATGACATCTGACCTACTACTAGGAATCTACACAGAACTAGAAAAACACGCTTGGATGCTACGTGCGTTCTTGAATCAATAATAGACTTTAAAGCGGAGGTGACTTGCTCAGAACAGGAGGGCATTGGAGCTCCTGACGAAGAGGCGTTTTTTGCCTCACAGGAAGGCGCGAAATGACCGACTGTTCTAGTCACCGGAGCTGGATATCATTTAAAGCGGAAGCGGCTCGTTCAGAACAGGAGGGTGTTGGAACTCCTGATTACGAGGCGCTTTTTGCCTCGAATGAAGGAGTGAAACAACCGACTGTTCTAGCCGCTGGAGCTGGATATTACTTAAAAGCGGAAGCGGCTCGTTCAGAGTCGCTTTTTTCTATGGAATGGTCGCGCGTGCTGGTACATGAAATTTATATCAACGATTTTCCCTATATATCGATGATTTTTCAAATATATCAACGATTTTTTCATTATATCGACGATTCGACATAGGATATCGACTTACCGACAAATCACGACAATATTAGCACCTCCCTATCCCTACTTTCATCAATATATTACAATCTCTTTTATGCTAAAATATAGGTAACACCCTTTAGTAAAATAGATCCAAAAAGCTTTTCCATATTCATCATTTACTACTTAAATGGCGGGAGTGGTTCAGTTGAAAGACTACTTAATTAGAGCATTTTTTGCATTAATAACAGTTGGGATTGTCTTACTTATAGCTAATATTTTCAACATACGTATCGAGGTGAAAGACTACGCTTTCCTCGTTGTAGTAGCAATTAGTGGCGGCTGGGGTGGCTGGTACTTGTATAAAAAACAAAGTAATCAAAATGATAAAGGCATTCCAAAGTAATACGGAATGCCTCCTTTTTATTTCCGTCTATAATAAATAATAAAATTCAAACCGCTAATACAAACTATCCCAATAAACATATCAAACGACACCGAATCTCCACCTAAATTATACTCATCCACAATAAAGCCAGACATAAACAACGTTATCGCGGAAACACCAACACACAATATCGAAATAAACCAAAGCGAAAACTCATTAATCAGCTCTTTCTTCTGTATTGAAACAATTAGCATAACAAGAATAGATGCTGCTAAAATACTTTTAAAAACAGGACGTAAATACACAAACTCCTCCATCTATTTCTCCTTTTTCAAAAACATTATATCTCAAAATTAACATATTTAACCAAATTAAAAACACATGCCTTTTCAAGATAAAATGACATGTGTTTCCAAAAATCTCTATAAAATTGTATTATGATAGTTGCTTCCACTTCGTTCCTAAAACAGGACGCTCGTAATTTTGTATTTTATGAATTAATTTATCGGCCGTCTCAGCTGAAACGATTAACTCTTTATTTGATGGATTCATAAATCCTTCTTCTGCTGCACGTTCAACCATTTGCAGAATTGGTCCGTAGAAGCCTTTTATGTTCAATAAACCAACTGGCTTATTATGTATACCAATTTGTGACCAACATACTGCTTCAAATAGCTCTTCAAACGTTCCATATCCGCCTGGTAGTGCAATAAAAGCATCCGCAAGCTCTGCCATTTTCGCTTTACGTTCATGCATCGTTTCTACTTCAATTAATTCTGTTAACCCTGTATGAACGATCTCTCCTCGGAATAGACCGCGCGGCATAACACCTGTTACACGGCCACCTAAGCGAAGAACTTCGTTTGCTACTTCTCCCATTAATCCAACGCAAGAACCACCATATACAAGCTCATAGTCGTTCTCAACAAACATTTTCCCTAACGCTATTGCCTGCTCTTTAAATTCTGGTCTCTCCCCTAAGTTGGAACCTGCAAACACACAAATCTTTCTCATCCTTACACCCCGAAACTATATATTGTTATGATACAATGAACATTGTACAACATATTGAGGGGATGAGAAAGAAATGGATATCGTTGCATTTCAAAGATGGGTTGAGGAATTTTATGAAAAACGAAGCTGGTCACAGTATAATGCCTTTATTCGCTTAAATTTCTTAACCGAGGAAGTTGGGGAAGTTTCACGAGTCGTTCGCGCTATTGAAATCGGCCGCGATCGCCCTGATGAAGATGCGAAAACAGAAGAAGAGCTAAAACAAGAACTAAAGGAAGAACTTGGTGATGTACTATCTAATCTTATTATTCTTTCGCAAAAATATGATTTAGACTTACAAGACATTATGGACGCACACGTAACAAAGCTTTCGAAAAGGTTCGAGACATCTAAATGAGAATATTATCAATTATGGTATAATATTCTTGTCACAATACTAAGGGGGATTTTATGTTATCTAAAAAATTGCACGACGCACTAAACGATCAAATGAACTTTGAGTTTTACTCTGCCCACGCTTATATGGCAATGGCTGCTTACTGTACAGCCGAAAGCT
>WPCH01046195.1_pt1 | contig 10429 bp, 8 predicted proteins | sample 5399881 | NCBI WGS metagenome assembly WPCH01 (sample SAMN12869468, study PRJNA574797) | sludge metagenome | isolation source: wastewater treatment of pH5 | place: China:Beijing | collected 2019-05-20 | reverse complement strand
ATATGGCACCCCAAATGAAGACAGTGATTTTGATCTCTGTATTGTTGTGGAAGGTGTCGGAGAAAGAAAAAGGGAAGTCATTAATCGTATCAATTGGGGTATTTATGATGTTATGGAAACACCAGTTGATATTTTAGTGTATGGACCAGAAGAGTTTCAAGAACGTGCTAGCCGTACCGTTACTATGGAACATAAGATTGCACTAGAAGGGAAGGTCCTATATGAGGTGCGAGACGTTCTCGAGTAAGCAATACGGAAGTATAAGCGACAACGAGGACTGTTCTTAATTGGAAAAACAATCAAAGCAATAAAGAACAGGATAACTGTTCAGATAAGTGGTAGGAATGAAGGAGTAACGCCCCGAAACTACCCCAGTGAGATTCCCAACTGCATACACTAGGCATAGCGTGATGTGGAGAGCAGGGTAAAATATACGGTCACGGTTCGTAGTGCACAACTGTATAACCGAAAGCCAACAGGAGTAATAAACCGGTTGGAACTAACCAAGTACCGTATGCTGTCAACCGACATGGTGAGAATGTGGTAAACCATTGACGAACTTGCGAATGTACGCCTCGAAAAGGACACGGATCAGAAATGATTCGGAGTCTGAAAACAAGACTTGTCTAATGGATTGGGGATATCTCATAATTAACAATCCTAACGTTGTTATAGGCAACGGAGCTAGACACGGGGTATAGCAAGCACCTAAATCGGAGGTCAAAATGACCTTTAAAACAATGATAGTCTGAATGGAACGTCGAAAGCCACCAACGTTGAGAGTAATCTCTATCGGCGGATACAGTTGAATACGAAATGGACAACCAAGGGAAGTATTCTTAATAGTGGTGAGAGTAGTGGCACGACCGTTGAAGGTTCTGTAATGGAACTGGAGGAACAGCCACAAGTCTATATAGTAGGAACTGAAATTTCATCTAATCTTGCATGGATTCTGGTAAGACTCAAAAGGTCACCAAAAATCAATTTGAGAGTAGGTGATAGACCATGAATGGCAATTCTAAGTCCGCGCCAAAGGGGAATAAACTAAGACACAACGAATACTACGGTATTCAACCTGTCCTAGATAACCTATACCAAAAAGCAACAAAGGGAAATTCTTTCAAAAACCTAATGTCTATCATTATATCAGACGAAAATATACTTCTCGCCTACCGCAATATTAAGGGGAATAAAGGAAGTAGAACTGCAGCTTGTGATAATGTAAATATAAAGAATATTGAGGGAATGGAACAAAGCTATTTCTTGAATGAAGTTAAAAGACGCTTTCAAAACTACCAACCGCAGAAAGTAAGACGTAAAGAAATTTCGAAGCCCAACGGACAAACCAGACCCCTGGGAATACCGGCTATGTGGGATAGGATAATCCAACAGTGCATCTTACAAGTCATGGAGCCAATCTGCGAAGCGCACTTCAGTAACCGAAGTTATGGTTTTCGCCCAAACAGAAGTGCTGAACATGCCCTAGCAGATGCATCAGTGCGAGTAAATAAACAAAACCTTACATATGTAGTAGACGTAGACATTAAAGGTTTTTTTGACGAGGTAAATCACGTCAAGCTCATGCGTCAATTATGGACATTGGGTATCCGTGACAAACAACTTCTGGTCATTATCCGAAAAATACTGAAAGCCCCAGTGCAAATGCCTGATGGCACAACAATGTTCCCGACCAAGGGCACCCCACAAGGCGGGATTCTTAGTCCTATACTTGCCAACGTCAATCTTAATGAATTCGACTGGTGGATAAGTAGACAATGGGAGACATTCAAAGCTAAAAAGGTAAAACCGAGATGCATGAGGGGAATTTGGTGCAATGACGTTGTAACGACACAACTCACCAAAACTTCCAAGATGAAACCAATGTACATCGTAAGGTACGCAGATGACTTTAAAATCTTCACAAACACACGTAGTAATGCGGAGAAAATTTTCAAAGCGACTCAAATGTGGTTAGAAGAACGTCTAAAACTGCCTATCTCAGCCGAAAAGTCTAAAGTAACCAATCTGAAAAAGCAACAAAGTGAATTCTTAGGTTTCACCCTCAAAGCTGTAAAGAAAGGTAAAAAGAAGAACGGTGACACACGATACATTGCAGTAACACACGTTTCCCCAAAAGCACTGGAAAAAACAAAACAAGATTTAGCAAAACAAGTGAGAAGAATACAGAAAACCCCAAACTCTAATGAAACAATTAAGAGAATCAGCATATACAACAGCATGGTCATTGGTAAGCACAACTATTATAAAATAGCTACGCATGCCTCCCAGGATTTCAGTAAAATGAACCATAATCTTGACCACATAATGTATAACAGATTCCCTAAGTCAACAACTGGAGGTAAAAGCAATACAAATGGATACACGAATATAGGAGAATATAAAGGAAAAGACAAAGGTATTAAACCATATCTAAAGTCAAAAATGATGAGATTTCTCATGAAACGTCCCATCCTACCAATCTCCTATATTCAACACAAAAACCCGATGATGAAAAAGCAAGTCATTAACAAGTACACCGCAGAAGGACGAGCCCTGATGCATAAAAACTTGGCAGACATAACCGAAGCGGAACTGAAATGGTTAAGAGAAAATCCAGTTATAAATGAACGGGCAACCGTAGAATACAATGACAACCGAATTTCTCTTTATGTCGCACAAAAAGGCAAATGCAGTGTAACAGGTGAGAAACTCTTACCTTGGGACATTCATTGTCACCATAAGCGATTATGGAGTGAAACAAAGGACGACAGCTACAAGAACCTTACCATCATCAAACCAAGTGTCCATAGACTAATACACGCAACCAAGATAGAAACCATAAACCAACTACTCAATGAACACAAATTCAATGAGGAACAGTTAGGCAAACTCAATAAATTGCGAAAATTAGTCAAAAACGAGGAAATCTGTATTTAATCACAAAATGAAGTGGAAATGAAACATGAATAACTAGCGTTGTTCGCTTAGAACTTATCATTATTTTGATGAAAAGAAAACTACAATATAGATGGACCGCGGTATGCCGTGAAAGTGGCACGTACCGTGCGGATCGGGGGAAAAGTTGGAGATAGCTTCAAAGACTTACCTATCGACAATAAATATTGAGGATCTAAAAGAGTGGGTATTTATTGCAAAATCTGATTTAGATTCTGCTAGTTACTTAACTCACATGAAGCCTTTCCCTACTGCAATTATTTGTAATCATAGTCAACAATGCGTGGAAAAACTTCTAAAAGGATTTCTTGCACTAAACGGTAAGACAGTTCCAAAAACTCATAACCTTTTAATGCTGCACAAATCATGTCGGAAATTAGATGAGGAATTCTCATTGATTTTAGAACAGTGCGTGCAGCTAAATGGTTATGCTACAGACATTCGTTATCCGTATTTTGAAGCACTTACTGTTCAAGATGGATTAATCGCTATACAACATGCTCAAAAAGTAATGAGCTTTTATATGGAAAAGTTAAACAAGTTGAATATACATGAAATCACAATTAATTAAAAATAGAGGATATACACAAAAGAGAGTGCCTATTAAATAGGGACTCTCTTTTTCTATCTAAAAACAGAGGAGGCATGCTCCATAGTAGTATGAAATGATACTTTGCTATGGAGATAACAATATAATGATGGATATATATAAAGAAATTAAAGAGGAAATGAAAAAAGTCTATTTATCTCGAGATTGTTGTTTTGTAGGTTACAGTGGGGGAAAAGATAGTTCTGCCATGTTGACGTTACTATGGGATGCAATTGCCGAGCTACCACTAGAGCAACGTACAAATCCAATTCATATCTTAACTTCCGAAGTTGGAGTAGAAACACCTGCTATGACGACTTATATCTCAAGGACATTACAAAAGATCCAGGAGAATGCAAATGAGCAAAACCTACCATTTGTCGTTCATGGTGTGAAACCACTTATGAAAGAATCATATTGGTATAAGGTAATAGGCAGAGGCGTTTTACCACCGAGCGGAAACAGTAGATTGAGATGGTGTACTGACTCTCTCAAGGTCAAACCGATGCAGCGAAAGATGAAAGAAATCTTAATAGCTTCTCAAACTACTACTGCAGTAGAATGCTTTGATGAATATGATGGTGTACTTATGCTGGCCGTTCGTAATGAAGAGAGCGCTCGAAGAAGACATAGTATTCAAAAGCATGAGATAAGTAATGATTCCTTATTTTCACGTCATAATGATATGAAGAATATCCTCTGCTTTAATCCAGTTAAATTTTTAACCGGTGATGAAGTATGGATGTTACTTTTAGATAGAGGGATACTGCCCTTTGGTGTGGATGTAGAAGAAATGAGCATACAGTATGGACAAGCTATGTTTGAATGTGGCATAAAAACAGGTGGGAAGCAGCAGGGAAATGCTTGTGGAGCTGCAAACTCACGTAGTGGATGTTGGACTTGCCTAATGATGAATGGCGAGGATAAAATGTTGACCCAGCTAATAAGTGAGGGCTATACGGACTATGCTTATCTACAATCCTGGAAAAGCTTCTTACGTTCGATTAGAAATGATATTCGGTATCGGAATGTAAAATGAATAGACGAAGCCTGCAAACGCTCCTTAGAAACGAAAATAAAAGGGATTCAGACTTATTTTCCATATATAATCATATTGAATATGATTATATTATGTTTGATCGTACAGAAAAGGGAGACTATGCACCAGGAGGACTAACAGTAGAAGGTAGAAGAATACTTTTAGAGTACCTACTTTATATTCAACAAGAAATGAATACGAGTCTTATATCTGAAGAAGAAATTGAGGCAGTACTACAAGGCTGGTATGACACAGATGGTATTCGTGTATATCGAGATGAATTGGAGCCAATACATCACGCATGTCTTGGTGAATTGGTGTTTAAACCTGATTGTACAATAAATGAAGAAAAAACGACGTCTCCATTCCCTGTGTTTTTCGTCGAAATTGATGTTCATTTAGGGAAGCAGGAGATATTTCGTTGGATGAAGAAACGACAGAAAGTTACGCAGCAGAGTTTTTTCTTTTTCCCTTCAAATTATTCTAATGATTCTGCAAAGCTTACATGGAACAAATTAACCTTTGTTGTATCTAGATTTGATATAACAGAAGCAAGAGATGCTGAACGCATTATACGTCAATGGTTAGGTATGACGATGTACCATGAAAAGGCAGAAGCACAACATAAGAAGATGCTTGTACAGCTGTTGATTCATTCTATGAAGAATGAACAATTATTTAATCCGGATGAATTAGAAAATACGAAGATCCTATATACTACAGAATTTATAAGTAGGCTCTCTCGATTGCTAGAAACAGAGGAGTTGCTATCCGAGGAGACTAATCACCTCTTTGCAAAAATACTTAAAGAAATGGCTAACGAAACATTTCTTATAGGGTGATATATAAATAATAGATATATTTAGAGAGTACCTATTCAATAGGTGCTTTCTATATTACAAAGGCAAGAGGAGATTATAATGGAATTCAAAAAACTTATGAAGTATATAGAAGAGAATAAGGAAGAACACTTTGATGAATTAATTAAAGAAAATGAAAACGCAATTAAAGAAATCGATAAAAAAATGAGAAGGAAACAGATTTTAAAAAAATAGTTACGATATTTACCAAAGAACTATTAGGAACGTATAAATATAGGATTCAAGGAGGATACTTATGACTGAAATTAGTTTCAAAGACAGATGTATTCAAATTCTAACCACAATTCCAACAATAGTATTTTTTATTTGGAGCATGTACTACTGCTTTCAGCTATTTGTAGGAAATGAAATACCCGGAGTAACTCCTATTACAAAGTTTATGCTTGGGTTGATTACACTGTTCATGGGAATTGGCGGACTTATTAATTTAACTAAGCCTAATGTAGATGCTGTTGAGTTCTCCGTAAAGACACTTTGCGGGTTACTTGCAATTGTCTTTATATTTTTTGCAGAGAAATTTGTCGACATCGCAAAATTAATTAGTGAGTCATTGTAAACAAAAGACAGCAACACAAGCGTTGCTGTCTTTTATTTATGTATTGATTTTAAAAAGAACATTTAACTGTTTCAGAGTGATGAAGTTTTGAAAATCTTAATTACTTAAAAATTTTTGAATAACTTTTTCTTGTTCCAAATCCCAATCTTTTCCGCTTTTTATATAACATTCGTGCTTAATGGTTAGTTGAGTGTATTCATGCGAAGTAATTTCTTTATTAATTACAACACCACCACATTTTTTAGCAATTCGTTCGGCTATATCTTTATCTATAAAGAGAAATGCCACTTCTTCATCTTTTACAAACTCATAATTAAATGAAGTTTCATCGTATGGTATTCTGTGCAATCCACCTGCATAAAACAATTCTCCTAATTTTACTAAACATAAAGTTAAAGTGTTTTGCATAACATATATTCCTTTCTCGTGCATTTTTCTCATTCCTTTAAATACTTTTTGTGATGGACTTGTTCATCTAGAGCATTATTAACAGCTTAATCTTAAATATTGAAAATATCTTTTCAATGATATTTTAGTCTTAAAACCAATTCTATCAATTAATTCACTTTCAGAAAGTCCTTGCTTAATAAGGCGAAGAATAAATGTGTTCCTCATCTGCTGTGCAGAAATACGCCTATCTAATTCTGCTCGTTTCACTTCAAGTCGAATCATCTTTTGTATAGCAACCTCAGACAAAGCTTTTGGTGCATCATTTTCGTAAACCCATCGATAAGTACCTCGATTAAAATCAAATGCCACAAATAGAGGATTATCTGTGTGCTGTCGAGGTCTTACAGGTTCAGGGATAGTCGAATAATATTTGTAAAGCTGTTGTGTAGCTTCGGCTGTTAAGAAGATGGATCTAGTATCTCCGTTTTCTCCTGGAACAATTAAAGTGTTCCTAGCAAACTGTATATGGTTCATATTAAGCGATACAAGCTCTTGCAAAGACAAACCATAGTTTACTATTAAATTAATTATACAAGCGTTTCTATCCATGATTAGAGGACGGTATTTAGCTTGTCTTTCTGTTAATCCCTTAGTTGATAGAACAGTTTGTTTTAAAAGCGCCTCTTCCAATTCGGTAATAAAATCATTGTCATTTAGTGATTGATCCGGAATTAAAGAGAGATGAATATCATCTAATGGACTAACTATACCTAAAAACATGTGTAACCTCTTTAAAACCACCCATATCCTGTGCCTTGTTTTAAGAGAATATTCTCGTTTATTTTCTAACACTGAGAAATAAGATTGATAATCATCTACGGATATTTCATTCCATGATTTTATATGTAAAAGCAACTCATTTTCATTCAACCATCTATAAAAATCTTTAATATCGTATGCATAGCGTTGGATTGTAGAATGTTTTCGGCCTTTTTCACTTAAATATGTAGAGAACGCTTCTAAAGTTTTTTCTAAGTTAATTGTCTCATTCAATATAGTCACCTAATTTCTTTGGATATATTATAACAGAAAATAAGTGAAAGACCTGCTACCGCCCTTTGCTACGCACGGTTGCTGGCATATCCAAAAAGCAAACGGACAAACAACCCTTTGCTTTTTGGATATGTTGTTTATTAGTTATAAAGCCAGATAAATAGAGTTATCATAATACTCCAAAAAGGCACTACAAAAACTAATCCCCAAACAATCCCTTTAAAAAATCCAATCTCGTTATAGGTATTCATTTCTATGTAAGTTGTTTCTTTTAGTGTAGCCATGTGTAATCCTCCAATATAAATTGTTTATTAAAATGAAAAAAGGACAAACCTAGTCCTGGTAGGGATACGTAGGTTTGTCCTTTTGTATGAGGGTAATGATCGGTTTAATTACCATTATTATAACGCAATTTACAAATATTTTCAATTAGGTCGGACATCTTATTAACAATTATACTAGCTATATTAAAAATCTATTATAAATATATACCTTATATAAAAAAAGAAATAAAGATAAAACTATTATAGGTTATCAAAAACAGGGGAAATATCTACTCCCACAAGGGAAAATTTCATGTTAGAACCTAAAAAATCATAAATAGCAGAAAATGTATTCGTAAATTCAATGATTATTAGACGTTTAATTCTACAAAAAAACAGAAAGGAATTACTATATTTCTACATGAAATCAGAAAGAATTTGATACTAATCGCATTATATATATTCAACCCCGTAAATAAGAACTTTTTTACTTATTTTAGTAATCAGGTTAATTCTAACCGTCTAATTATCCACATTTTATTCAGATTAGGCTACTATTTTTGAACATAACTCACTATTTACACATAACTCACATTTTTGTTGATGATTTTTATTAGATAAATACAACAACATTAGTAATAACAATGATTTTAGAAGGATTATATCCACATTGGATCATATTTGTCCTCATATCCACTATTTTTATAATTTTCCTTTTGATTTTTTGTAGGTATTATGGGATAGGTTTTAATACAGTAGAGGAATACACTCTAGTATTATGTGGAGAGTTATGCATTGATAGAATCAAAATTGTATAGAAGTGCATAAAAAAAGACTCCATTTTACATGAAGTTCTTTCGATTTAGTATTTATAAATAGAGTAGTAGGAAGGTGTTACTACTCAAATAAACACGAATAGCCCTCTACTTTTGTTTTTTTCAAAAATAGAGAGCTAGTTGCTATTATTTTATTTTCATTGCGGTTAGCACCTGATCAGGAGTGGTTATTGTTACACCAGCACGTACTAAACGTTCAAAGGTACGCATAAACTCTAGTAAATTAAACTGTTTTGGTAGCTCAATCACACGCAGCTGCTCTTGCGGTAGCTTATCAATTTCTTCAATAAACCATTCACGTACATCACTTGGAATTGTGCGTTCTTTATGGCCGCGTACTTTTAATTTTTCGCGCATTTCAATTTCTAAAGCAATATATGCATGGAGATTCACACCTTGATCATATGCATATTTTCTAAATAACGTTTCTTCCTGATATTTTAAATAATTACGGTGATAAGATTCTTCCGTCACAGGTACCGCAAATTTCTGCTTCAGTAGTGTATGCACATTTTTAAACATCTTCTTAATGTTGTGAAGAGAGTACATAGAATAATGTAAACCGAAATTAAAGACAGCTTGCTCACGGTCACTATTTCTCTCTTTTGGTATATGTTGCGCAATAAGAGGGTAGATACCTTCTTTCGCTGCAGCATCAAGGATTTGATATTGAGATGTTTGATGCAATAGTTTTTTCAATGTATATACAATTTTCGTTGGATATCCTTCTTTTCGATCAATCATGTCACGGAGTCCGCGAATTACACTGCGGATTTGACGATGACAAGTATGCTTTAATACATGAATGAACTTATTCATGTCTGCAGAAAGTTCACCGATATTCATCTCCTGTAGAACTGCTTCTATAAACTTCGCCTTGCGAGCATAGGTAGTTTTTGGTGTAAATGGATCCCTGTGTTGCTCTTCTCCAGATTCTTTTGTACATAAAAAGTCCGAATGAATAGATAAATATAAGGTTGTATATCGTTTTGTATGCTTTACCCCTTTTTGCATTTTGCAAATTTTGAATAGGGGATTCCCCGTACATGGTAATGCCGTTGTTAATTCATCGATAACGGCACGGATTTGATGCGGATATTTTTTATGTAAGAAACGATACATCCCACCGAAGTGAGTTTTGTTGCCTCTTTCGTCCTGCTTGTCCAAAGAACGCTTTAATGTTGTTTCTGTATGTTGTTGCATGGCGATATCTAAGAATAGTTTCTTAGCCGCTACAGATAGCTTAAAGAAAGCCTTTGTAAATACAACAGGACTAATATATACGTATGGATTTGCTTTTCCTGTTTCCTCATTCATAAAATGAGTCAGCTTGATAGTATATCGGCCATCTACTCCGTTTTCAATGGAGATAATGTTATGTAAGTTTAATTTCTTTAATGCAATATAGAATTGAGAGTGTTGGATATAAGCAAATTCTTCTTTGTATTGCTTGTAATCTTCCCACATCATATGTATTGTTACATTTGGAATAACACCATTAGTAAAGCATTTCTTATGTAGATATAAGAAAACTTCGAGATCAGCATTCGTAATGCCGTATAATTTATGTTTTCTTCCTGTTTTTCCTGCAAGTGCAGACATTGCGCGACGTGAAAAAGATGGTTTGGCTTTTTCGACAAAGCCTTCTACGTCAGCAATACGTTCTTCGTATGTCATGTGCTGCAGAATATCTTCTAAATATGTATCTTTATAGCTGTAGTACTTCTCCTCAAATGTTTCCACAAATTTTTGCCAAGCTTTTAATGTTACTAACACAGCATTGGTTGTTTCCCCATTTAAGCTACGTTGATTACGTATCACAAATGATTTTCCCATCTTTTTCACCTCCGTTCTACAAATTCAGAAA
>WPCH01329813.1_pt1 | contig 10434 bp, 11 predicted proteins | sample 5399881 | NCBI WGS metagenome assembly WPCH01 (sample SAMN12869468, study PRJNA574797) | sludge metagenome | isolation source: wastewater treatment of pH5 | place: China:Beijing | collected 2019-05-20 | reverse complement strand
CCGGTATTCCTTCGTTGGTGAGGGCGTCCAACACAGTAGGCTCGAATGGTGAAAGACTATAGTCATGGCGATTCGTCGTCCGTTTGAACGAAGCCACGTCACCTACAAACGGTCTGGCAATAACGCGTCCCACTGCGTGTTCACCCTGGAGGATAGCACGTGCAATCTCACACCACTCATACAGCTGGGTTAAGGGCACAACTTCCTCATGTGCAGCAATTTGAAAGACGCTGTCTGCTGAAGTATAGACAATGGGAAATCCAGTCCTCATATGTTCCTCGCCAAGTTCTTCAATGATGGCAGTGCCTGATGCGGGATAGTTACCCAAAGTCTTGCGACCAATCTGTCGTTCAAAAGCTTGGATCACATCCGAAGGAAAACCATTAGGATAGGTTGGAAATGGTGTCATTACACTCAAACCTGCTATTTCCCAATGCCCTGTGGTTGTATCCTTACCTTTGGAAATCTCGGCCATTTTTCCCCAAGCTCCTTGAGGTGCATCCACTCTAGAAACACCTTCAACTGGAATAATATTACCTAGACCCAGTTTTTTTCCGTGGGGCATCCGAAGCCCACCAACCTTTTGCGCCACATTTGCTAAGGTATTACTACCTTCATCTCCATAAAGATGCGCGTCAGGTAATGCACCAACACCAACGCTATCTAAGACAATAAGTATAATTCGTTTCAATTCTCTTCCTCCTTTATAGCCCTAGGATGTGTTCTTCCATAGACATCGCGCAGATGTCCTTTATCTAAATGGGTGTATATCTGCGTAGTTGTTAAATCGGCATGACCAAGCATTTCTTGAACCGAGCGCAAATCAGCACCACGGCGTAACAGATGGGTAGCAAAGGAATGCCTCAGCATATGTGGGGAGATGTTTTTTTCAATCCCCGCGACCTTGGCCCAAGCCTTGACGATTTTCCAAAATCCTTGCCTGGTTAGACGATTGCCACGACTATTTACAAACAAGGACCGCTCCCGGTGGTTTTTTACAAGCCTCGCTCTGGCAAACTTCAAGTAGTTAGAGGTAGCCTGCAATGCATGAGTACCTAAAGGAATGATTCGCTCTTTATTTCCTTTGCCCAAACAACGAACAAATCCAAGTTCATCAATGTCGCCTACATTGATATTGACTAATTCAGATACCCTAAGACCACAGCCGTACAATACTTCTAACATGGCACGATCACGATAACCTGAGGGTTTGTCCAACGTAGGGGCATCCAAAAGAGCTAGAACTTCCACTTCACTTAGGATCAGCGGTAAGTTATGTGACAATTTGGGTGCTGACATATAGGCACAAGGATTATCTTGAACCACTTGTTCATCCACTAAATAGCCAAAAAAGCTACGTAAAGCTGATACTTTGCGTGCTCGAGAGCGCGGAGATATAGAAGCTTCTTCTAAGGTTTTGAGGTAAACGGATATATGTGAGAGTGTTATCTGCTCGAGTGCAAGATCTTTCCTGGTGCAAAATGTATAAAACTGACCAAGGTCTGTTGCGTAGGCTTGTACTGTATTGTCCGACAGACCCTTTTCTATGCGAAGAAAGGAGTAGTACTCCTCCAAAATATGGGACGATGTCACAGAACTCCCTCCCGTCAGATAAAAAACCCACTGCCTATTTGAGCAAAAATAGGAGTTAAATAAGTCTCGATTAAAGCAGCTAGCACAAATAAGAGTCCACTACAGATTGATAAGAACGTGGTACTAGCGAACTGTCCATAAATGCCGTCCTTGGACAGACCAAGAAGTGTTTTGAGGGCATTCCCCGAAAAAGACAAGGCTCCACCGGCTCCTATTAGTATGGCCGGTACCACCAAGAGATTGTGAGGTAAGATGCAAGTGGTGGATAGAATCAACCCTTGCACCATGGTCTCTTGGACTAAGAAACCCACCGTAAATCCCAGGACAAAGCCCCGAATAAATACAACAGCCAAAATTAAGGGTGCTCCAACTACGGTTAGACCCAATAAGAAAAGCAAGCCCGTGGTCTTTACCACATTGTCCATCATACTTTGGTAGAATACTTGACCCCTCGGAAAGGCTTGCTGGTTATTATCGGCCAAAGAAGCATATACCCCTGATAGGTAATTGGCTAGATCGTCCTTCTGTAGAGGAGATAGTTTTTGGGTTGCTACAGCCCCAAATCCCACACCCGTTACAAAAAGCAAAAGTAGTGCCACGTACAAAGGAAGATGTCTTAAAAAATACTTTCCTACTAACTCACCGAAGGCTCCTGCTAGAAACATGTTCTACACCTCTTCTAAAAGCATTATCTAACTTTATGCCATGTTAGAAGAGATTATGTTATAGCAAGTGAGCGACACTGTTAATGCCAATACATTCCCAGGAACAGCGGCGTCCTGTCTTGGAGTGTACCAGCTCAGAAAGGCCCGTATTGCTTTGATGCAGACAGTAGGACTTTTCCACCGGAATGTGAAGAAGAGTAGCGATAATTAATCGCAATGCTCCCCCATGGGAAACAACTACAATCGTCTTGGCTGCATCTTGGCTAGTTTGTTCATTGAGAAAACTCAAGAAACGCTCCACAACTTCACTAGGTAGTTCTCCCCCAGGAATTCGTGTTGTCAAAACATCTTCACGACGAGACTGCCACAGAGCAGGATATTCTTTCATAACTTCGTCCCGAGTTTTACCTTCCCATGCTCCAAAGGACATTTCGCGCAAGCGAAAATCCACTGAAGGAGTCAAATTGTGCTGCTTGGCTATGATCTCTGCAGTAACAAAGGCTCGCTTTAGATCACTGGTATAGACAAGGTCAATGGTTCGCTTACTCAAAAAATCCGCCACTCTTTGGGCTTGAATCAAGCCTAAGGAAGATAGCGAACTATCTTTTTGGCCCTGATAACGCCGTTCCTGGTTCCAGATAGTTTCCCCATGTCTCACAAAGATAATTGTCGTCATCGCTTCACCTCTCTTTGACGTTCGTTACGCGACCATATTTTCCTCCTCCACCTGGTAGAATTGTTAAGGTGCCTTGGCGAAGGGCCATAATCTGCAGTGCGATGTGGGGTCCTGCTACATTAGAAATGGTATCTAAAGATACATTATACATAATGTCGATTTCTGTTCCTAAATTGTCAATCAATCTTCCATAGCTTGCAGGACCAACACCAGGCAACATGCGCAGGGGTACGTGGGATCTGTAAGGAGGCCTTTCGAGACTGTGATTCCAATCCATTATCTCGCAGATACGATCCCAAACACCATAAACCATGGGACGACCGCAGTTAGGGCAAGCAAAAGTGGGAACAGCCTCTTTAGCTAGGACCTTGCAATTGTTGCAATAACTGCGATAATACTTCCCTAATAGAGGGTCCATACCATGTGTAGCTATAACTCCTTGACCGCCGTGTTTCAGGGCCTTGGACCATTCTTTGAAATTGACAGCTGATACATTATAGATTGTAAACTCCCTCCCGATGTTAGCGAGAGAGTGTGCATCAGAGTTTGAGATGTAGGTATAGTCATGAGTGTCTTTAATTCTTAGAGCCATATTAGTGTTAGCGCTAAGACCTAGTTCCAAACCTTGAAGCAAGTGGGGATCCCGAAACATCTCGCCAAGTTTTCTCACACAATTGCCATACACACCCTTGTGTGGCGTAAAAGCATGGGCGGCTAAAGCAACACCCCCCATGCTCACTACCGTCTGTAGCCATGTGTCAGCACTGACTTTCAGTCTTTGCGTGGATAGTGATGGATTCGTTATCCACGGCTCGAGAGCTGTTGCGTAGTCATGGAGGTTCTCAAGGTCCGGGAAGAATGCTAAAAAATGGGCTTCTTTCCCTGTGGTGTGAGCTATTTCTACTTCGTGGCCAAGGAAGAGCGTGCAGCCCTCCCAGTTATAACCACCGCCCACTATGGGCTGTAGTAACCCTTTTTGCTTTAGCTCCAGCAGATCCTTTAGGACTCCACTACAGGCTGCGTCTACCAATCCCACAAGCTGGATTCCCTTCTGTTTACACGCTCGAGGGATATTCTCCAAGTTTAGCTGGGGTGAAGCCGTTATTTTCACAGACCTTCCCTCGTTGGTCCTGCCTACATGAATGTGTAGATCTCCATGGACTAGTGCCACCTCTTTTCCCCCTATTCCTTTATCAAGCGAGACACATATAAGGCCCCTGCCAAGACACCATGAAAAAACAAGGGATCGTCCTTCAATCCGCGCCCCATAGTTGAAAAAGGGAGTCCAGCCTGAAAGAGCTCCTCAAAGCTCTCTTCTGTCTGCTCCCAAATTACTTTGTGCCTAGGCATAAGCTCCCGAGCATCTGCAGTTTCTCTAAAAATCCCTTGAAAAACCTTGGGGAAAGGTACATAGATTGATGTTTGCACCACCCTACGTAGTACCGTTAAGGTATGATGACTTAAGCCTCGATGCCGTCCCCGCTCATCCCTTTCGCTCAAACGAGGAATGGCAATGGCTGTGCCCCCTAGTTGGGCTACGGCGTTTAGAAAGACCCCTTGTTCAAGGGCAGTCGTTCCCCATGTTGTATTCGTGCCCACCACGCCAGGACCCATGAGGACCACAGCAAGATCTGCCTTTGCAACATGTTTCGCAGCCAAGAGCGCACTGTAGATATTAACAGCCTCAAAATCGCCGCCAAAGGCATGCCCAAACGTAATGATTTTGTGGATCAGTCCTTTGGCTTTGAGAACACCAACGATCTTGCTGACGGCAAGGGGTAGTGATGCCCCATCGCTCATTAGGTACACTAAGCGTTTGTTCTGTACTTGCCGCTGAAAAGTCCAAGCTAGAGGCGCCAACATACTATGGAGGCTACCCACTGCAACCGGTAAACCATGGAGCGAGTCAGCTTTTGCCATTACTTCATGGTAGGGGCTATCCTCCTCTTCTACCGACAAGACTCGTCCCTGTAGCGGAGTATAGCGGAGCTTCATAATATGCCCATTCTTAGAAAGACTACGTTCCCGCCCAACTATGGCGAGAACGTAGTGCCAGCCCCCAGTACCAAGTTGCAGGTTAACTGCTGTGGTATTGAGTAAAATCCGATCACCCGGTTGACACGTCCCCGTGAGCTCCGGATAATTTATGGCCTTAGACTTTTCTGAACCAAGCAACACCACGAGTTCTTGTCTACCCTGGAAACTTCGTACGATCTCAACAATTCCCCACCGCATCGCACATTCCACACCAAAAGCCTCCCCTTGGGTTTTACTATTGGTATGCCCTTCCACGCTCTAAAGCTTGCATGTTCAAGGGAATAAGGTGGTGATGACGTTCTGAGAGTACCTCTTTAAGCGCTGCTTCAATACTTTCGGTCTTAACTAAGTTCGTAGCTTCGAGGAAAGTTCCTAGCAGGACCATATTGGCGACGCGAGCATTGCCCAATTCGTCTGCGATTTCATTGGCTGGTACACCAATAACCCGAATATCGTTTCTTTCAGATTTCTTGTTGATCAAGGACGAATTGTAAAGCAAGAGCCCACCGCTTCCAACTTTTGGTGCAAAACGGTCGAAGGAAGGAGCGTTCATGACAATGGCCGTGGAAGGTACAGTAACTAAGGGAGAGCCAATCTCCTCATCACTTACCACCACGGAACAGTTACAGGTTCCACCGCGCTGTTCTGGACCGTAGGACGGAAACCAGGACACGGCCTTATCTTCGATCATTCCAGCATAGGTAATCATTTGACCCATAACCAAGACGCCTTGGCCACCAAAACCGGCAATAATAATATCAGCCATTCTAGTTACCCTCCTTTGCCGTAACATCTTTATAAACACCTAGAGGATAATGGGGAATCATATTCTCTTCGAGCCACTTCATGGACTGAACGGGAGTCATCCCCCAGTTTACGGAACAAGTAGAGAGTACTTCCACCATGGCAAAGCCCTTCTTCTGTTGTTGCATCTCAAAGGCTTTTTTAATAGCTCTTCCAGCTTGTAAAATATGGCGAGAGTCATGGCTCGATACCCTGGCTAAGTAAGAGGGGCCTTCTAGCGTTGCTAGTAACTCGCACATTTGGATTGGATAACCCATTTCACTTACCGTCCTGCCCCGAGGTGACGTGGCAGTCTTTTGTCCAATCAATGAAGTTGGGGCCATTTGCCCGCTTGTCATTCCATAAATGGCATTGTTCACAAAAACCACGGTGATGTTTTCGCCACGGGCGGCTGCATGGACAATTTCAGCCATACCAATAGATGCTAAATCCCCGTCACCTTGATAGGTGAATACCATTTTTTCTGGTAACACTCTTTTGATACCCGTAGCCACAGCTGGAGCACGACCATGGGCTGCTTGCTGCATATCACAATTGAAGTAATCATAGGCAAAAACAGAACAGCCTACACTGGCCACCCCGATAGTTTCCTCCAGAATCCCTAGGCTATCAATGGCTTCACCCACTAAACGATGGATTATTCCATGGGTACAACCAGGACAATAATGCATCGGTACATCAGACATTGCTTCAGGTCTTTGAAAAACCGTTTTCACTAGTTGACCCTCCCTTCAAGAATATCTCGAATCTTCGCTAGTACATCTTCAGGAGTTGGAACCATGCCCCCTAGGCGGTTGCTGAGGTGGACAGAGCTAACGCCGTTGACAGCTAAGCGCACATCTTCAATCATCTGACCTGCACTCATTTCTACGGCTAAAAACTTTCTGTCAGGCTTGGCTAGAGCTCTGATCTGCTGCTCAGGAAAGGGGAATAATGTGATGGGTCTGAATAAGCCGACCTTCAAACCTTCTTTCCGAGCAAGTTCCATGGCCGAACGTGCCACACGGGCCGACGTTCCATAGCCCACCAAGATTAGGTCTGCATCCTCTGTACCCACTTCTTCCCACCGGGTTTCTTCGTCCTTAATGCGCTCATATTTGGCCATGAGTTTGTTAAGTTTCTGTTCAAAGGACTCAGGAATAATGTCCAGCGTGTTCACTACATTGGGTTTTCGGTTCACTGCGCCAGTTGTGGCCCATGGTTTTTCAACGGGTGCGCTTTCATAGCTCTCTGGAAATACAACGGGCTCCATCATTTGGCCTAAAATTCCATCACTAAGAATCATTACAGGATTACGCCACTTATCAGCTAGATCAAAACCAAGGGCCGTTAAGTCTGCCATTTCTTGTACGCTGCCTGGGGCTAGAACGATCAGTCGATAATCACCGTGTCCGCCACCCTTGACAGCCTGGAAGTAGTCACCTTGGGCTGGTTGGATTCCTCCCAAACCAGGTCCGCAACGGACGACGTTCACAATTACGCAGGGCAACTCGCCAGCTGCAATATAGGAGATACCCTCCTGTTTCAAGCTAATACCTGGGCTCGACGATGATGTCATGACCCGAACACCTGCTCCAGAAGCACCATAGACCATATTAATGGCAGATACTTCACTTTCGGCCTGTAGATAAACTCCACCGCGAAGGGGCAACTGATCAGCCATGTAGGCGGGAACCTCATTTTGGGGTGTTATGGGATAGCCAAAAAAGGCCTTACACCCTGCCCGAATGGCAGCCTCGGATAGGGCTTCATTCCCTTTCATTAACGTTTTTGCCATTGGATCACTTCCTTTCGGGACTTTGTCTTTTTATAGTCAATACCACATCAGGACAAATAACAGCACAAAGAGTACATCCAGTGCACCTTTCGGGGGCAAATGCTTCAACGGGATGATAGCCCTTGGTATTAATGGACTTCCCGATCTTCAGAACATCGTGGGGACAGGCAGTAATGCACAAACTACACTCTTTACAAAGTTCTTCATTTACAATCACTTGACCTCTAGCCATCAGTTCACCTCCCCTCCCATACACATCTTCAATCTACGCTTTTAATATTCTTGGGCTTTTTCCTCACCTGTTAAGACTCGTAGAGCACCAAAGGCTAGAGCTTCCAACTCATTTTCGCCAGGCATTACTGTGACAGGAGCGATAAACCGAACCCTCTGTTCAACCTCCTCCACCAGTTCGGTCGAATAGGCGAGACCACCCGTTAAGACTATTTGATCAACTATACCGCAGAAGGCTGCACTAATCCTGCCAATTTCCTTAGCAATTTGATAGCACATTGTTTCGAAATAAAACTTTGCCTTTTCATCTCCACTTTGAATGCGAGCCACGATTTCTCGACTATCGTTGGTGCCGAGGTGGGCTACCAACCCAGACTTGCCAACAAACTCCTTCATAAGCTCAGCTTTTGTCAAGCCATGATCAAATACGTAATGTACCAAACTCTCGGTAGGCAGCGATCCAACCCGCTCTGGCGAAAAGGGACCTTCCCCTGATAGGGCCTGGTTTACATCAATAACTCGCCCTTTCTTATGCGCCCCAACGGAAATCCCGCCCCCCAAATGAGCAACTATCAAGTTGACGTCTTCGTAACGTTTTCCCAAGATAGCCGCTACCTTTTTGGCACTTGCCTTCTGATTGAGGGCGTGAAAAATGCAAATTCTCTCCATACTAGGATTGCCACTAATCCTGGCAACGGGCTCCATTTCGTCTACGACTACAGGATCCACAATAAAAGAAGGAATCTCTAGACGTTGACTTAAGCCATAGCCTATAAGAGCGGCTAAGTTAGAGGCATGTTTCCCGTAGTGGCCTGCAGCCAATTGATTTACCATGGTATCATTAATTGTATAGGTACCACCGGGAATGGGGGCCAACAGACCACCCCTAGCTACAATTGCAGTAAGTGATTCTAAGGCAATGCCTTCACTTTCTAGCCACTTTACTGTGACGCCTTCCCTAAAATCCTTCTGGTCGGCAATATCAGAAAACCCTGCTAAATCACTGCTAGAGTGATGGATACTTGTGGTATGAGTCTGGGTATCATTCTTGAAAACAGCCAGTTTAGTGCTTGTAGAACCGGGGTTGATGACTAAAATGATGTGGTCCATGAAACTCTCCCCTCTATTTTCTGGCTAAGGCCTGGCAAGCCACTGCAATAGCATTCAGCTTACTTTCGGAGCTATCAGCCCGTGACGTCAAAACAATGGGGCACGTGGCCCCAAAAATCACACCAGCGATAGAAAGGCCTCCCACATAGGACAGAGACTTATAAAGCACATTCCCCGCTGTAATTTCCTGAACCATGAAGATATCGGCCTCACCTGCAACATCACTCTTAATGCCCTTTTGAATAGCTGCCTCCCTAGAGTAGGCATTATCAAAGGCGAGAGGTCCGTCTACTGTAGCCTGTTTTGTAAACTGACCCCGTTTAGCCATCACTGTCAGACAAGCGGCGTCGAGGGTATCTTGCATGTGTGGATTCACAGTCTCAACAGAAGCCAATACAGCTACCTTGGGGTTTGATAAGCCAATGGACCAGGCAAACTCAATGGCGTTGTTCAGAATCTGCCCTTTTTGCGTCAAATCCGGTTTGATATTCATAGCCGCATCAGTGAGAAGTGCTAGACGACCGGAAGGCAATTGGATGATAGCGATGTGACTCAATAAAGCTTGGGCTCGAATACCCCACTCTTTATTCAAAACAGCACGAAGTATAACATTCGTACTAAGATCACCTTTCATGAGGAGATCGCTCTTACCTTCGCGAATTAGACGCACAGCTGCGGCCGAGCCTTCTTCTGGTGTTGTCGCGGGTTGCAGTTGAAACCCCCGGAGATCAATGGATGCGGACTTGGCAGCAGATTCGATTTTTTGAGTTGGTCCCGTTACCACAACTTCGTGCAAAAAGCCTTGATCCAGTGCATCACGGCAAGCCTGTAATACGCCACTGTCAGGTCCCCACGCCACCGTTAGACTCCGTTTGGGACCACTTTTCAAACTCTCCTTTAGACTTGCAAATCCCATGGACAGCTCTCCTTTATGCTAAATTCTGGTTAGGTTTATCGCCATGTGACACTGGTGGGAAAGGATTTCCGGGGTAGAGAGAAATAGGACCCACAAAGCCAATCCGCATTTTAAGGGGTTCAATGAAGGACTCATATTTAACCAACTCACCCCCAAGTATAACAGCATCCACCTGGCCTTTGAAAACGGTTGCCAATGCACAAATTTCTTTACTAATCTGATAAACTAGGGCCTCCCTGATAAGGTCTGCTTGTTCACCTTGCTTGACCCAAGCATCCTGTAAATCCTGGACACCTAAGTAGCCTGCAAGGCCTCCCTTTTCGTGGAGTATGCTGAGAACTTGCTGTTTTTCGCCATATTCCATGCAAAGGTCCAAAACACTATCGAAGGGCAACCCACCACTTTGTCTTAAGGCGAAGGGTCCTTCATCCAAACTTTGAAGGACCTCCACAACCTTTATTCCAGCTAAGGCACCGATTTGGATCTCTTCATCAAGATAGGCAACAATGAACTGCGACACGTCTACATCTATCCCTCGTTTTCCAGCTTCTTGGCAAACCAAGGACTCAAAAACGAAGGTATCTGCTTCACACCTTCTCTTTATTACAGGTGTACCCGTAACATA
>WPCH01016622.1_pt1 | contig 10437 bp, 8 predicted proteins | sample 5399881 | NCBI WGS metagenome assembly WPCH01 (sample SAMN12869468, study PRJNA574797) | sludge metagenome | isolation source: wastewater treatment of pH5 | place: China:Beijing | collected 2019-05-20 | reverse complement strand
GGGCCGCGGCATCCGCCGCGGTCTGGGCCCGGGACTCGGCCAGGGCCCGGCTCCCCAGCGCCCCCAGCAGCAGGGCGGCCCCCATCGCCGCCGCCATGATCACCAGGACCAGGGGCAAGGCCTGACCCCGTTCGTCGCTTCGGCGCACGAGCGCCTCCTCGGTTCCATCCGGTCGCGGGGGAAGCGACAAAACGGATGCTTCTGGCGCCCGATTGAGGCGTCATCGCGCCGCAATCGGGCGCCAGAACGGGATCAGTCGGACTCGGAGGGCTCCGGAGGCTCGTCGACAGGGAGGGTCGGGGGGGCGGCGGGCTTGGCGGTGTCCTCGGACTCGGTGAAGACGGGGGCCACGGCCACGACCGTCTCGCCGTCCTCGAGGCGCATCACCCGCACGCCGGAGGCGTCCCGGCCCTGGGAAGAGATGTCCTTGACCGCGGTGCGGATCAAGGTCCCCTTGGAGGACACGAGGATGACCTCGTCGTCGAGCTTGACCATCCGGCCGGTGACGACCGGGCCCTTCTGCGGGGTCATCTTGAACCCCTTGACGCCCATGGTGCCGCGGCCCTTCCGGGGGTACTTGTCGATCTTGGTCCGCTTGCCGTAACCGCCCTCGGTGATGCAGAGGAGGTCGGCCCCCGGCTCACTGACCGCGCAGGACACGACGGCATCGCCCTCGCGCAGCTTGAGGCCCCGCACGCCGGCGGCGGTCCGACCCATGGGCCGCACCAGGTCCTCGCTGAAGCGGACGGTCTGGCCGCTGCGGGCCACCAGGAAGATGTCGGTGTCGCCGCCGGTCTGGATGACCCGGACCAGCTCGTCACCGTCCTTCAGGTTGATGGCGATGAGGCCGTCTCGACGGGACGAGTCGTACTCGGTGAACTTGGTCTTCTTGACCTGGCCGTTGGCCGTGGCGAAGAACAGGAACCGGCTGGTCTCGTAGTCGCGGGTGTCGATGATGGCCTGGATCTTCTCGTCCGGCTGCAGGGGCAGCAGGTTGACCATGGCGGTGCCCCGCGCCGTGCGGTCCTTCATCGGGATCTCATGGGCCTTGAGGCGGTACACCTTCCCCCGGTTCGAGAAGAACAGCAGGTAGGCATGGGCCGTGGTCGAGATGACCTCGGTGACGTAGTCGTCGTCGCGCAGCTTGGCCCCGGCCACGCCCCGGCCGCCGCGGCCCTGGGTGCGGAAGGCGTCGGCCTGGACGGTCTTGATGTAGCCCGCGGCGCTGTAGGTGACGACCAGCTCTTCGTCGTCGATGAGGTCCTCGAGGTTCATCTCACCGGGGTCGTGGGTCAGTTCGGTCAGCCGGTCGCTGGCGTGCTTGTCGCGGACCTCGCCCAACTCCTCCTTGATGACCGACCTCAGCTTGCCCTCGTCGTTGAGGATGGCCTCCAGCGCGCCGATGGTCTGCCGCAGCTCGGCCAGCTCCTCCTCGAGGTTGGCCCGGCCCAGGCGGGTCAGGCGCGAGAGCTGCATGTCCAGGATGTGGTTGGCCTGGATCTCACTGAACTCGAAGCCCTCGCCCATCAGGCCCTCGCGGGCGGCCGGGGTGTTCTCCGACCCCCGGATGAGGGCGATGATGGCGTCGATCATGTCGAGCGCCTTGATCAGGCCCTCGACGATGTGCTCCCGAGCCTTGGCCTTGGCCAGGCGGAACTCCGAGCGGCGCCGGATGACGTTGACCTGGTGATCGATGTAGGCCTGCAGGGCCTGGACCAGGTTCAGCGTGCGGGGCACGCCGTCGATCAGGGCGACGGTGTTCACCGAGAAGTTCGTCTGCAGCGGGGTGCGCTTGTAGAGGTTGTTCAGGATGACCAGGGCGGGAGCGTCCCGCTTGAGCTTGATCTCGAGGCGGATGTCCTCGCCGGCCGAGGCGTTGTTGATGTCGGCGATGCCGGTGAGCTCGCCGCTGTCGACCAGCTCCTTGATCTTGATGAGGACCTGGCTGGGGCTGACCTGGTACGGCAGCTTGGACACCACGATCATGTCGTTGCGCTTGCCCTCCTCGATCTCGGCCACGGCCCGCAGGCGGATGGAGCCCCGGCCGGTGCGGTAGGCGTCGAGGATGCCCTGGCGGCCCATCATCAGCGCCCCGGTCGGGAAGTCCGGGCCCTTGATGAACTGCATCAGGTCATCCGGTGTGGCATCGGGGTGGTCGATGAGGTGGTTGGTGGCGTCGATGACCTCGCCCAGGTTGTGGGGCGGGATGTTGGTGGCCATGCCCACCGCGATGCCCTGGCTGCCGTTGACCAGCAGGTTCGGGAAGCGGGCCGGGAGCAGCGACGGCTCCTGGAACTCACCGGAGTAGTTGTCGACGAAGTCCACGGTGTCCTCGTCGATGCCGTCGAGCATCGCCATGGCGATCTCGGCCAGCCGGCACTCCGTGTAGCGGGCGGCGGCCGGCGGGTCGTCGGGCGTGCCGAAGTTGCCCTTGGGGTGGATCAGCGGATGGCGCAGGGAGAAGCTCTGGCCCATCCGGACCAGGGCGTCGTAGATGGCCGAGTCGCCGTGGGGGTGGTACTTGCCCATCACGTCGCCGGTGACCCGGGCGCACTTGATGGTGGGCCGGTCCGGGCGGGCGCCGAGGTCGTGCATGCCCCACAGGATCCGACGGTGCACCGGCTTGAGGCCGTCGCGGGCGTCGGGCAGGGCCCGGGACACGATGACCGACATCGAGTAGTCCAGGAAGGAGCGTTCCATCTCCTCCTGGATCTCGATGGGCTCGAACTCCTCCTCGAAGAGGGTCTCGTCGGGTGGAGGCGTCATATGTCCAGGAACCTCACGTCCTTGGCGTTCGTCTGGATGAAGTGCTTGCGGCTCTCGACGTCGTCACCCATGAGCACCGACAGCACCTCGTCGGCGATGGCGGCCTGTTCGACCGACACCTTCAGCAGCGTGCGCTTGGTCGGGTCGATGGTGGTCTCCTGGAGCTCCTCCCAGTCCATCTCGCCCAGGCCCTTCAGCCGCTGGAACTCCTTCTTGTGGTTGGGGTTCTGGGCCATGAACTCGTTCTTGGCCGCATCGTCCTTCAGGTAGATCTTGTCCTTGCCCACGATGGTGGAGAACAGCGGCGGCTGGGCGATGTACACGTGGCCCAGCTCGACCAGCGGCTTCATCTGGCGGAAGAAGAAGGTCAGCAGCAGCGTGCGGATGTGGCTGCCGTCCACGTCGGCGTCACAGAGGATGATGACCTTGCCGTAGCGGATCTTCTCGGCGTCGAACTCCTCGCCCAGGCCGGCGCCGATGGCGGAGATCAGGGCCTGGATCTCGTTGTTCTTGAGCATCTTGTCGATCCGGGCCCGCTCGACGTTGAGGATCTTGCCCCGGATGGGCAGCACCGCCTGGATGCGGGGGTCCCGGGCCTGGGTGGCCGGGCCGCCGGCGGAGTCGCCCTCCACGATGAACAGCTCGGTCTCGTGGCTGTTGCTGGACTGGCAGTCCCGGAGCTTCTCGGGCATGCCCGCCCCCTCAAGGGCCGACTTGCGCCGGGTGGCGTTGCGGGCGTCGCGGGCCGCGGTCCGGGCGGTGGCCGCGGCGATCGACTTCTTGACGATCTTGTTGGCCTCGGCCGGGTGCTCCTCGAGGAAGTCACCGAGCTTCTCGTTCGTCGCCCGCTCGACCAGCGAGCGCATGGGGACGTTGCCGAGCTTGCCCTTGGTCTGACCCTCGAACTGGGGGTCCTGCAGCCGCACCGAGATGATGGCGGTGAGCCCCTCCCGGATGTCCTCGCCGAGGAGGTTGGCGTCCTTCTCCTTCAGCAGGCCCTTGGCCCGGGCGTAGGCGTTGACGCGGTTGGTCAGGCCCTTCTTGAAGCCCTCCACGTGCATGCCGCCCTCGATGGTGTTGATCCCGTTGGCGAAGCTGTGGAGACCGTCGGCGTTGTAGCCGGTGTTCCACTGGAACGCGATCTCCACCTCCATCGTGTCCTCGACCTGCTCGAAGTAGCCGACCCGGCTGAAGAGGGCCTCCTTGGAGGCGTTCACGTGCTTGACGAAGTCGACGATGCCCCCGGCGTAGCGGAAGACGACGGGCTCCGCCTCGGGGTCCCGGTCGTCCTTGAGGCGGATCTCGAGGCCCTTGTTCAGGAAGGCCATCATCTGCAGGCGCTCGACCAGGGTCTGGGCCCGGAACTCGACCTCGTCGAAGATGGTGGGGTCCGGCCAGAAGCGGACGGTGGTGCCGGTGCGGTCCCGGGGCGCCTTGCCGGTGACCTGGAGCTTGGTCTGGAGCTTGCCGCCCTTGGCGAAGTCCATGAAGTGGCGCTGGCCCTCGCGGTCGATCTCGACCTCGCAGCGCTCGGAGAGGGCGTTGACGACTGACACGCCCACACCGTGGAGCCCGCCGGAGACCTTGTAGCCCTCACCGCCGAACTTGCCGCCGGCGTGCAGGACCGTGAGCACGGTCTCGGCCGCCGACTTGCCCTTGGCCATCTTGTCGGTGGGGATGCCCCGGCCGTCGTCGCGGACCTCACAGCCGCCGTCGGCCAGGAGGGTCACGTCGATGCGGGTGCAGTAGCCCGCCATCGCCTCGTCCACCGCGTTGTCGACGACCTCGTAGACGAGGTGGTGCAGGCCGCTGGGACCGGTGCTGCCGATGTACATCCCGGGCCGCTTGCGGACGGCCTCCAGGCCTTCCAGGACGGTGATGTCCTTGGCGGAGTAGGACGATGCTGCCTTGGCCACGCTGCCACGATTCTTTCGGCGTCGAGAGGGAGGGAGAAGTGGTCGCCAGCCTACCGGCAGGGGGTGACTTTTCCGACTGCGGACTACACCGAAAGGATACGTAACCGCGTGAGCGTTCGGGCTGCTGTTCGGGGGGTGCGGCGCGCGCGCTCAGGCGTCCCGGGACTCGGCCTCCGCCAGGCGGTCGTGCAGCCGCGACCGGAGCTCGTTCGTGTCCACCTCGCGGTAGGCCCGCCGCCGTCTCACGACCACGAAACCGGTGGCCGCCACCCCCGCGAGGCCGGCCAGGCCCAGGATCTTCCAGAGCTTCACGCTCCTAAGGTAGCCACCCATGGCCCCCCGGACCCCGAAGGCGATCCCCCTCGCCGAGGCCGCCGAACTGACCTCCACCGGCGACCTCTGGCTCTTCCGGGGCAAGAGCCCCGCGGACCGGGCCATCCGGCTGTTCACCAACTCCCCCGTCAACCACGTCGCGGTGGCCCTGACCCTCGACGACCTCCCGCCGCTGCTCTGGCACGCCGAGTTGGGCATGTCCACCGAGGACGTGTGGGCCGGCGAGCCCCAGCGCGGCGCCCAGCTGCACCGGCTGACCGAGGCCGTCCGCACCTGGGTCGACACGTACGGCCAGCGCCCCTACTTCCGCCAGCTCGACACCGTGGTCACCCGGGACATGGAGGACCAGTTCCTGCGGGTCGTCAACGAGTACGACGGCCACCGCTTCCCGCGCACCGGCAGCCTCGTCCGTCGGGCCGCGCTGGGCCGGCTCCGCCGGGGGGTGCCCCTGGAGGACATCTTCTGTGCCGAGCTGGCGGCGCTGACCTACCAGCGCATGGGCCTGCTCGGCTCGGAGCGCCCGCTCAACTGGTACGACCCCGGCCGCTTCTGGTCCGGCGACCGCCTCGAACTGGCCCCCGGCGCCGTCCTCGGCGAGGAACTCGAGGTGGTGGTCTAACGGCCGGGCCGGTCGGGGCAACGCCAGCTCGTCGGGCTGCACGGAACGACACCGCGGCAACCACGGGGGCGGGTCCACCTGCCGTCGGTCGGCGGTGCCTTCAGGCCTGTCTTGCCACCCTCCGTGGCCAAACAGAGCCTTCTGATCCGACCCCGCCGAACTGGCGCCTGATCCTCCGCCTATAGGCGGTAAATCGGGCGCCAGAACGGCAGCTGGTCACCGCGCGTGAGTTTCCGACGGCCGAGCGCTCGATTCGCCCCCGACGACGGTCAGCCCGACCCCACGCCCCCGTGGTTGCGTCGTTGTCGGTGGGACCCGCCGGCGATCAGTGGCCGTGTTCGGCTTCGGCGGCGTCGGCGTCGGCCTTGGTGACGTGGACGGTGCCGTCGGGGTGTTCCGGGGGGCTGTAGAGCGAGTAGATCTTCAGGGCGTCGGCGCCGGTGTTGACCACGTTGTGCCACACCCCGGCCGGCACGATGATCGCCCAGTCGTCCTCGACGTCGTGGGTCTCGTCGACCCGGTCCTCGGTGGCGCCGAACTCGGCCCGACCGGTCCCCTGCTCGACGCGGAGGAACTGGTCGATGTCGTGGTGGGCCTCCCAGCCGATCTCCCCACCGGGTTCGATCGACATGACCGTGAGCTGGGTGTGCTCCCCGGTGAACAGCACCGTGCGGAAGTTGGTGTTGTCCAGCGTGGCCTTCTCGACGTCCGCGACCCAACCGAGCATGTGACGACCTCCTCGTGACGACTGCCCCTCAGGCTACGGGCGATCGAACCGAGCCAGAGGCGGGAAGGGACCCGTCACCCCGGACCCTCGTCCAGCCGCAGGCGGCCCTCGACCACCATCCGGAAGCGGCCCCGGCCCGTCTTCTCGATACGCACCGGGGCCGCCCGCTCGTCGAGGCGGCGCTTCAGGAGGATGAGGCGGCTCTCCAGGTTGTCCCGGTACTCGGGCAGTTCCAGGGACGGATCGAGCCGCACCTCGCGGTTGGTGAAGTCGACACGCCCTTCGCGCTGGTGGTGACCGAGCAGGGCCCACAGGATGCGGCCGGCCACGCCCTTGATCAGGTACTCGCCGTCCAGGAACGTGCTCCCGTCGACGGGGAAGAACCGCACCTGGTGCACCGCGCCCTCCGGTGACACCGGTTCGCGGATCGACGAACGATGGCCCTCACCGTCGGCCTCCTGGGCCCGCTCCACCTCGACGGCCCCGGCGATCATCGTGGCCACCACGGTCAACACGGCCTCGTCGTCCTCGGTGAACGCCGCCGCGGTGGTGGACTCCACCACCAGGACCCCGACCAGGCTCCCGAGCGCGAGCGCGGGCACCGCCACTCGGCTCTGGACCTCGGGCAGCCGGGGTACCGGGAGCTCGTGACCGGGACCGATGCCCGCGGCCGAGCGGCGCACCGACTCGGAGTACTTGCTCATCTGGCGCAGGTTCCCGATCCGGGTCGGCGATCGACGGGCCGCGGCCACCCCGACGGCGCCCTCGCCGATCACCACCTCTGAACCGATGCCCTCACCGGCGAACCCGTGGGCGGCGATGGTGAAGAGGCGTTCCTCCGCCTCGTCGACCAGCAGGAGGAGGGCGTGCTCGTAGCCGAGCAGGTCCCCGACGCCCGTCACCGCGGTGTCCACGAGCGTGTCGAGGTCCGGACAGCGGCCGAGGCGCCGGCTCAGCTCGGCCAAGCCGCCCACGCCCGGTGCGGTGGGCACCACGGCGTCGTAGGGCCGGGGGACGCGCCGCCCCGACCGGGGGATCCGCTCGACCGCCACCACGCGGTAGATGTCCGCACCGCGGAGCGCGAACACGTCCTGCATCCCGGACAGGGCCGCGAGCTCGTCGACGTCGCGCCGCATCTGGTCGAAGACCGGGCCCCGGCGTTCGTGGCGCTCGTACTCGAGGAGCAGGCGGTACTCCTCGTAGTCCGCGGGATCGATGGCCAACACACTGGCGCGGGGGTTCTCGACCAGGTTCTTCGACGTCTTGGAGAAGAACTGGTTGGAGAGGGCCACGTGACGGTCGTCCACCACGCGGATCTTGGACAGGTAGGTGACGTTGGGCGTGCCGTCGGCTCCCGCTGTCGCGATGACCGCCGGGACCACCCCCTCGAAGCACCGGCGGAGGTCAGCCAGGGACAGCTCGACTCGATGCTCGCTCTCTATGCCCCTCTCGATCCCGCTCACGGCGCTTCGGCCTCCACCGCGGCCCCAGCGCCGGGCCCGGGGGTCTGGTCATAGAGCGCTTCGACGGTCACGGTGCAGGCGACGTAGGCCGCGGGGACGATCTGGTCGAGCAGCTCGCGCGGCTCGCCGTCGGTGGCCTCGATGTCGGCGAAGAACGCATCGCAGTAACGCGCGGCGCGCGCCCGGTCGGCGCCGGTCGCCGGCGCGATCGCCTCGACCCGTCCCTTCAGCTGACGGCTGTGCAGGGTGCGCACGTCCGCACCCGTGCAGGCGATGCGGGGGTCCTCGCCCGCCAGGTTGGCCAGCGTCGCGTCATCCGCCCCGTCGAGCAGCAGGCGCAGCCGTCCCGTCTCGGCATCGAGGACCTCGATGCCCCAGGCCCGTCCGGCATGGGGCGCGGTGTCGGGCCCGACCGTGCCCACGATCAGCGCGCAACCCCCCTCCAGGAAGGCCGCCAGCTCGGCGGAGAGGACGGGTCCCGAAGCCATCGGGCCGAGGTTAGGAAGTTCTGAGCAAAGGGTTACGGAGCATTGAGGACCGTTGCCCCCGCCGGTGGCGCACCGTGGGTCATGACACCGACATCCACCACGGAGGACCACCATGACCGTCACCGACCAGCCCACCGTCCTCGAGGCTCCCGCCTTCGAGCGGGTCGCCTTCGACCTCTACCGGGACATCCACAAGGGCATCCGCGCCGACCTCTTCGCCGTGACGGCCGAGGCCGGCCGGCTCGACCCGGCCGACCGAGCCGGTCGCCACGCCCTGGCCGGCCACGTGCAGGCCACCGTCGACCTGCTGGTCAGCCACGCCGAGCACGAGGACGTCCACATCGACCCCGTGCTCGAGGGGCACCGCCCCGACCTGAGCGAGCGGATCCGCGCCGACCACCTCGCCCTCGACGCCCGCCTGCTCGACCTGGTCGCGCTGGCCGCGGAGAACGTCGACGCCACCGCCACCGAGCAGGCCGGGCGGGGGCACCGCCTGTACCTCGACCTGGCCGCCTTCACCGGGACCTACCTGGCCCACCAGGACCTGGAGGAGCGGGTGGTCATGCCGGCCCTGGCCGAGGCCGTCGGCGTCGAGGCCCTGCTCGGCATCAACGCCGCCATCGTGGGCAGCATCCCCCCCGAGGAGATGGCCACCTCACTGGCCCTCATGCTGCCGGCCATGAACATCGAGGACCGCGCCGAGCTGCTCGGCGGCATGCAGGCCGGCGCCCCGCCGGAGGTGTTCGAGGGGGTGTGGGGCCTCGCCGGCTCGGTCCTGTCCCCCGTCGACCACCGGGAGCTGGGCCACCGCCTGGGCCTCGCCTGACCGGAGCGCCCGGGGCCAGGGGGGTCTGCACCCCCCCGGTCCCGGGGCCTCCACGGTTCCGGGCCCTGGCCCGGCGGGGGATGATCGTCCCGGTGGGACCGGTCGGCTTCGTGGCGTGGCAGGGGATCCGGCGACGGTGGCCGACCCTGCTCCTGCTGACCGTCGCTCTCGGCCTGACGGGCGCCGTGGTGCTGGCCTCGGTCGCCGGCAGCCGCCGCGGGCGCGAAGCCCTCGACGAGTTCATCGAGTTCCACCACTACGGGAACCTCGAGGCGTTCGTCGACCCCTCCCTTCCCGTGGATGACCAGGTGGCGCTGCTCCAGGCGATGATCGAGGCCTCGGGCCAGGAGCACTACGCCCTGCGCTCGCCGGTCATCACCGCCGTCCTCGGCCCCGACGGATTCGACGGCCCCGGTACCGATCTCCTGGTCCCCGAGGCCTACATCGCCGACCTTCCCGTGGCTGGGGTCAAGCAGTCGCTGGTGATCGAGGGCGGGCTGCCGCTCGAGCCCGGCGAGGCCGCCGTCAACGAGACGTTCGCCCGCCGCCGCGGGGTGGCGGTCGGCGACACGTTCACGTTGGCCTTGTTCCGCCCCGAGGACACCGACCGCGTCGGCAACGGAGAGGACGTCTCGCCGACCGAACAGGTCGAGGTGACCGTCGGCGCTGTCGTCCGGGAGCCCGTGGACCTGGCCCGCAGCCCCCAGGCCCAGCCCGGGACGATCTTCGAGTCCGACGAGGCCCGGGTCCTGCTCGAACCGACCTTCTGGGCCGAGCACGGTTCCCGGAGCGCCAACTACGGCATCGGGGTCTCCCTCGAGGTCCCGGCCGCCGATCTCGACGCCGTCACCGCGGCCATGGTCGCCGTCGGGGGGGACGACGCGCTGGTGAACGCCACGGGGTCCGAGGAGCTCGGCAAGGTGGAGCCCGTCGGCGACGCCATCGACCTCGAGTCCACCGCCGTCCTGGTCTCGGCCGGGGCGGTGCTGGTCTTCGGCCTCGTGCTGCTGGGAAGTGCCTTGGCTCGGGCCGCCGGGGAGGACGGTGAGTCCCGGGCGACCCTGGAGGTCCTCGGCCTGACCGCCCGTCAGCGGGCGACGATCCAGCTCTGGCGGGGCGGCCTGGTCACCGCCGCGGGCACGGTGCTGGCCGTCCTCGGGGCGATCGTCGCCTCGTCGCGGTTCCCGATCGGCCTCGCCCACGACGCCGAGATCGATCCGGGCCTGGACCTCGACACCCCCGTCCTCGTGCTCGGCGGCCTGGCCTTCGCCCTCCTCGTCGGGGCCCGCATCCTCCAGG
>WPCH01035910.1_pt1 | contig 10443 bp, 11 predicted proteins | sample 5399881 | NCBI WGS metagenome assembly WPCH01 (sample SAMN12869468, study PRJNA574797) | sludge metagenome | isolation source: wastewater treatment of pH5 | place: China:Beijing | collected 2019-05-20 | reverse complement strand
CGCTGCGCCTCTATCGGGACAACTTCCGCCCCTCCGAGGTGCTGGAGCGGCCCCACGCCATGGTCGGCCTGCCGGTGATCGCCGCCGAGAACGACGCCCACGCCGAGTATCTGGCGACCACCGCCCGCCAGAAGTTCCTGGGCATGATTCGCGGCCAGCGTACCTGTGCGAAGCCGCCGGTGGAGCACCTGGAGATGACGCCCAGGGAGGAGATGCAGCTGCAGCAGTTCCTGGGCGCCGCCATCGTCGGCGGCCCCGAGACGGTGCGCGATGGCCTCGAGGCCTTCCTGGAGCAGACCGGCGCCGACGAGCTGATGCTCAACACCGACGTCTATACCCTGGAGGATCGTCTGAGAAGCTACGAGATCGTCGCCGAGGTGTGGCGGGGGTGATGCCCGACGGATGCTAGGCGACAGGCCCGCCGCCGAGCACCTCGCTGATGCACTAGCAGAGTGCACCCTGCCTCCCCGCCTGCACCATTCTGGTGCCGCCCTCTGCCGCGTCGGCATACTCGATCACGCCGTACCACCCCAGGCCGGCATAGGTTTCATACCCCGGCGTCCTGGCAAAGGCCACCAGGCGCCCCTCTGCCAGCCCATGCCCTCGCTCACGCCCGTCGGTCTCCAGGGGGTAGCGCTCACCGAGGGAAGCACGCCCTCGAGAGTCGGCGATGATACGGTGCTGCGCATCCAGCAGCATCACTCCGCTGAGGGCCTGCTCCTCGTCGCTGAGCCCCACCCCCTGCACCACCGCCTCGGCCTGCGGCGCCCAGCCGAAGAAGATGCCCAGAGTGCCCAGCACCTCGCCGTCGTGACGGCCGCCGCAACGAATGGCGGTGGCATAGGTGGCCACAGGGGCCTCGTTCAGCGCGGGTTCCCGAGCGATGTCAGCGACGCTATAGTCGTCGCCGTTGGCCGTGGCCAGGGCCCGCTGGAACCAGGCCTGATCGGCCACCCCATGCCCCACCACGCCCGGATAACGATCCGGCCGTCCGTTGGCGATTACCCGGCCCTCGCGGTCGGTGATCCACAGGTCCAGGTAGACGGTATAGGAGCGCAGGATGGTGGCCAGACGCGCGCTGGCGTGGGCCAGGCGGTCCACGGAAGGCGCCTCGGCGGCCTCGACGACGGCACTGTCCGTGGCCCACCAGCGCACGTCACAGGAGCGCTCGAAGAGATTACGATCGATGATCTCCACGGCATTCAGCGCCAGATCGGTGAAGCGCTGGCCGCGCAGCTCGGTGAGCATGGCACTGCCCGCCTCCTCGATGCGTTGCGTCTGGGCCTCCACCTCGGCGCGGAACTCCCGAGCGATACCGCTGATGCTACCGGAAACACGCCCCATCTCCCCTGCCACAACGCCGAAGGCGGCGCCTGCCGCCCCGGCCCTGGCCGCTTCGATGCGGGCATTGAGCGCCAGGATCTCGGTCTCACGCATGATCGACTCGATGGCACCGACCTTGTCACGGGTAGTTTCGGCGATGGCGTAGGCCAGCTGGAGAATACGGTTGTCTTGCATGGCGGGCGTCCTTCTGGTGGGATGCAGGCGAGATCGGCGTCGAGCGCCGACTGTCTCAGCCCAGGCAAAGCAAGAAGCGGGCCAGACGCTCAAAGAACGAATCCGGCACCTCGCGTTCCAAGGGGGCATACAGCTCACAGGAGTCTTCATGCACGACCCCAATGATCCGCGCCACAATATCGCCTGGCGCACCGCCCAGCAGTGGCAGCAGCGCGCCCGCCAGAGCCGGGGCGGCGGCCTGCTCGACAGCCTCAAGATGCTGCTGGCCTGGCTGCTGTTCGGCGCCATGATGATCGTCGCCCTGGTGCTGGGGCTCTTCTTCCTGCTGCTGGGGTGGGCGCTGATGCCTCTGCTGCGCTACCGGCTAAAGAAGCGCATGGAGCAGATGCGCGCCGACCAGGCCGAAGATGCGGGCGGCGGCTTCCACTACCGTGAGACTCGCTATCGCGAGACCCAGGGCGCAGACGGCAGCTACCGCGAACAGCAGGTGCTGGAGGGGGACTACGAGGTAAGAGAAGACGAGCGTCCCGGAAGCGAGCGGGACGCCCCACGCTAGCGGCTCCGCCGACGCCAGAACGAAGATGACCCGCCTCGGCGGGTCATTTCGTTCGTGATGATGGCAAGGGAGCGTCGACGACTCAGTGACGCCGCAGCGCCTCCAGCGTCGCCGCGTTGGGGCAGAAGCCGCACGCCTCGGCGGCCGGCTCGCTGGCCAGCACCCGCTTGCAGCGGGCCTTCTCCGGGCAGCGCGAGCAGACCCGCTCCAGGTCGCGGCGCACGCCGGGGCCGGCCAGGATGGTGTCGGCATGCTCGACGCCGTACACGTCCATCATGCGCGGCAGCTGCTCCAGGGGCGAGCGCTCCCCGGACCAGAAGAGCGATTCGTCGAGGCGTGCCAGCCCCAGGTCGCGCAGCCGCAGCTCCTGCTGGTCAGCGTCCCGGGCATTCCAGGCCTGGCGCTGCTGGCGGCAGCGCCAGGCGTGGGCCACGCGGCGCATGGCAGAGGTGATAGCGAGCATGGGGAACCCCTCGTTGGTAATTCGACTCCCCCAGCCTAGCCCACCTCAAAAGGCCAGGAATTGATCCGCATCAGCCCTTTGGCCTGAGCACCGCCACCGGGCAGCACGCCTCGTGGAGCACCTCGTGGCTGACGCTGCCGGCCACCACCTGGGAGAGGCCGCTGCGCCCGTGAGTGGTCATCGCCAGCAGGACATCGCGACTGTCGGCCAGGTAGCTGACGATGGCATCGGCCGGATCACCGTGAAGCACCTCCCAGTCCGCATCGATATGGTGTTCTCTCTCCAGCCGCCGCGCCAGGCCGTGTACATAGCCGGACTCCATCACGTCCCCCGAGCCGCCCTCCCCCGCGGCGGCGGCCATGGCGCTGGCGTCGATCACCTGCAGCAGCTGCAGGCGCGCCCCGAAACCCTCGGCCAGCGCCACCGCATGGGGCAGTATCGCCTCGGAGAGCGCAGAGCCATCCACGCAGGCCATGACCACCTCCACTCGGGCGTGACGCTCGGGCGCGTAGCGGGGCCCGCACAGCAGGACCGGGCGACTGGCGCGGCGCACCACCCCGGCGGTGACGCTGCCGATCAGCATCTCGGGGACAGGGCGACGACCGTGGGCCCCCATGCACAGCCCCACCTCCTCACGGTCCGCCAGCTTGGCCAGGGCATCCTTGGCACTGTCATCGACCACCACGCCGATGGCGATATTGTCGGCCTCTGCCCCCAGCTCGCGGCCGAGGCGTGACGTCAGGGCCTCCCGGCGCCGATCAGCCTGAGCCCCGTCGGCCACCACGGAGACTATCTCCAGGGGCGTCCCCCGCTGGGCCGCCAGGCGTCGCCCCAGGGCCAGGCCCCTCAGCGAATCATCAGTCTCATCCATGGCTACATAGAACGTCTGCATCTGGACTCTCCTCATGGGTACGGGGCAGCGGAGTGCCCCGAACCGTCTGTACGTGGCGCCTGGCGCCTATTGTTGTTTCTCGGAAGCCGCCGCAGTGGCATCCCGCCGCGACAGCGTGAAGGGGCGATGCAGCAGCTGGTAGGCCAGGGCCCCCACCACCACGCCCCAGAAGGCGGAGCCCAGGCCCAGGAAGCTGATCCCGGAGGCGGTGGCGATGAAGGTGATCACCGACGCCTCCAGGTGATCTTTCCGGGCGGCAAAGGCGCTCACGTTGCTGGTGATGGCCCCGATCAGCGCCAGCCCCGCCAGGATCGCCACGAACTCGCCGGGCAGCGAGGTGAAGAGCAGCACGATGGTCCCGGCGAAGGTGCCGCCGATCAGGTAGAAGAGCCCGTTGGCCACCCCGGCCACGTAGCGCTTGTCGGGATCCTCGTGAGCCTCCCTGCTGGTGCAGATCGCCGCGGTGATGGCGGCCACCACCGTGGTGATCCCGCCGAAGAAGGCGGTGGCAAAGGAGGTCAGGCTCGTCACCGTCACGATCGGCTTGGCCGGCGTGTTGTAGCCGGAGGTGCGCAGGATCGCCATGCCCGGCAGGAACTGCCCGGTGAGGCTGACCAGCACCAGCGGGATCGCCAGGCTCAGGGTGGCGTTCCAGGTCCACTCGGGGCGGATGAACTGCGGCTCGGCCAGCTGGATCGAGACGCCCCGCAGGCTCGCCCCCTCCAGCACCACCGCCAGCACCACCCCGACGATCAGCAGCAGGATCAGGCTGTAGCGCGGGTTGAGCCGCTTGAAGGCCAGGTAGGCGATCACCATGCCGATGGCGAGCGCCGGCACCGACTCCAGAGAGACGAAGACCCCCACGCCGAACTGGAACAGGATGCCCGCCATCATGGCGCTGGCGATGCCCGGCGGGATCGCCTGAACGATGCGGTCGAAGGAGCCGGTGATGCCCACCACAAAGATAATCGCCGCGGCGGTGAGGTAGGCCCCCACCGCCTCATTGAGCGACAGGCCCGGGAACAGGGTAACCAGCAGCGCCGTTCCCGGTGCCGACCAGGCCGTCACCACCGGCACCTTCAGCCACAGGCTGAGCAGGATGCCGGAGGCGGCGGCGCCCATGGAGATCGCCCAGACCCAGGAGGTCATCATGGCGGTCGAGATCTCCGCGCTCTGGGCGGCCTGGAAGAAGATCGCCAGGGGCCCCGCGTAGGAGATCAGCACCGCCACGAAGCCCGCCGTGACGGCGGGGATCGACCAGTCCTTGTGTAGTTGCATCATTGGCTCCGTGTTGTGTAGCAGGCTGGGCGTCAGGCGACGCCCAGATGAGTGTCGAGTATCGACGGATCCTCCCTGAGCCCCTTCGAATCACCGCTGTAGACCACCTCGCCCTTGACCAGAAGCAGGTGCTTGTCGGCCACCTCCAGCAGGTTGTCGATGTTCTTGTCGACGATGATGCTGGCGATGCCGGAGGCCTTGATTTCGCGGATGATCTTCCAGATCTCGTCGCGGATCAGCGGCGCCAGGCCCTCGGTGGCCTCGTCCAGGATGACCATGTCGGGGTTGGTGGTCAGCGCCCGGCCGATGGAGAGCATCTGCTGCTCGCCCCCGGAGAGGAAGGAGCCGTCGTGGTTGATGCGCTGGCCGAGCCGCGGGAAGGTATCCAGCACCCGCTCGAGGGTCCAGGGCGATTCGCCGCGCTCGTTGGGACGGGCGGCCATGATCAGGTGCTCGCGCACGCTGATGCCGGGGAAGATGCCGCGCCCCTCGGGCACATAGCCGATGCCCTGGCGAATCAGCTGCCAGGGGCGCCGCCTGGCGGTGGGCTTGCCCTTGATGCTGACCTCCCCCTCTCGCGGCGGCACGAAGCCTAGGATCGACTTCAGGGTGGTGGTCTTGCCCATGCCGTTGCGTCCCATCAGGCTCAGGGTCTCGCCGGGCATCAGGCGCAGGTCGACGCCATGCAGGACATGGCTCTCGCCGTAGTAGGTGTGCAGGCCCCGCGCATCGATCAGCGGGGCCGAAGCCCCCGAGGCGGAAGCCCGCGGATTGGTTATGGATAGAGCGCTCATGCGGCGGACTCCTCATGGTGACGGCCAAGGTAGACATCCCGAACCCGTTCGCTGGCGCGGATCTGGGCGGTGGGACCGGTCTCCAGCACGCAGCCGTCGACCATCACGGTGATGCGGTCGGCCAGGCGGAACACCGAGTCCATGTCGTGCTCGATCAGCACCAGCGGGTAGCGGTCCGAGAGCCCCTTGAGCAGCTCGGTGACCTGGGCGGTCTCCTCGCGGCCCATGCCGGCCATGGGCTCGTCGAGCAGCATCAGCCTGGGCGAGGTGGCCAGCACCATGGCGATCTGCAGCTGGCGCTGCTCGCCGTAGCTCATCGCAGAGGCCGGGGTATGGGCGCGATGTACCAGCTGGCAGGTTTCCAGCACCTCCAAGGCGCGCTGGTCCACCTCGAGGGCCCGATGGCGCGAACGCCAGCTGCCGAAGACGCCGCCCAAGTGGATACGCGCTGCCAGCTGGCAGTTCTGCAGGCAGGTGAGCCGCGGGAAGATGTTGGTCTTCTGGTGGCTGCGGCCGATGCCCATGCGCGCGATCTGGCGCGCCTTCTTGCCCTGGATCGGCTGCCCCTGGAAGAGGATCTCCCCTTCGGAGGGCGGAAACTCGCCGGAGAGCAGGTTGATCAGGGTACTCTTGCCCGCCCCGTTGGGGCCGAGGATGGCGTGGATCTCGCCCTGGCGAAGCGTGAAGTCGACGTCGTTGACCGCCACCAGGCCGCCGAAGCGGCGGGTCAGGCCCCGGGTCTCCAGCAGGGCACCGTGCTGTGGGGTGGTACTCATGGCTCAGCCCTCCTTGCTGGTGGCAGATACGGCAGGCTTGGCCGGCTCGGTGGGTGTGGCGGCCGGTTCCTTCTTCAGCCATTTGAGCAGCGGCGACTTGGCCAGCGACTCGCGATTCGGCGGGTCGATGATCAGCCCGGCGATGCCGCGGGGCAGCACCAGCACGGCGAGGATGATGGTGATGCCCATCAGAATCGGCCAGTGGGTGGTCATGTGCTCGAAGGTGTGCTGCAGGATCTCGTAGACGAAGGCGCCGAGGATGGGGCCGAAGATGGTGCCCATGCCGCCCAGGATCAGCATCATCAGCACCTCGCCTGAGGTATGCCAGCCGAGCTGGGCCGGGTTGGCGAAGCCGTACTGCATGGCCGCCAGCATGCCGGCGAGGGAAGCCATCACCCCGGAGATCACGAAGGCGACCAGCTTGTAGTGGCTGGTGGCATAGCCCAGCGCCTCCATGCGGTGCTCGTTGTCATGGATGCCGTCGAGCACCTGGCCATAGAAGGAGCGCGTCAGCCAGCGCAGGAAGAGGTAGCCCACCACCACCATGGCCAGGCAGACGTAGAAGAAGGTCAGCGGGTTGTCGAGGTCGAGCAGCACGGTGCCGCCGATCTCCACGCTGGGCCGGAACATGATGAAGACTCCGTCGGTGCCCCCGGTATGTCGCGAGGTGTTGACGAAGTAGTAGAGCATCTGGCCGAAGGCCAGGGTGGTCATGATGAAGAAGATGCCCTTGGTGCGGATCACCAGGAAGCCCACCACCAGCGCGGCCACAGCCGAGATCAGCATCACCAGCGGCATCATCCACCAGATGGCGGCAGGGCTGAAGGCGGGACTGGCCAGCGCCAGGGTGTAGGCACCGAGGCCGAAGAAGAGGGCGTGGCCGAGGCTGACCAGGCCGACGATCCCCACCAGCAGATCCAGGCTCATGGCGAACAGCGCCAGGATCAGCATCAGGGTCATCTTTTCCATCATGAAGTCGCTCTGGGCGCCGAACACGAGCGGCCCCCACAGCGGAAAGATGGCAACGAAGGCGGTCAGCACCAGCATGATGATGACGACGCGCTTGGGATAGCGATGCAACATGTCAATTCTCCCTCAGGCAAACAGCCCGCGTGGCTTGACCAGCAGCACGGCGGCCATGATCAGGTAGATGACCATGCTGGCCAGACTGGGAATCAGGACCGAGCCGAAGGTCTCGGCCATGCCGATCAGGATCGCGCCCCAGAAGGCGCCCTTGATCGAGCCGATGCCCCCGATGACGACGACCACGAAGCAGGTGATCAGGATGCTGTCCCCCATGCCCGGGGCGATGGAGGTGAGCGGCGCGGCGATCATCCCGGCGAAGGCGGTAAGCGCCACCCCCACGCTGAAGATCAGGGTGAAGAGGGTGCGCACATTGATGCCGAGCCCCTCCACCATGTCGCGATTGACCGCGCCGGCGCGGATGATGATGCCGAGCCGGGTATGGCGGATGACCCAGTAGATCACCCCGGCCAGCGCCAGGCAGACGCCCATCACGAACAGCCGGTAGTGGGAGTACTGCAGGTTGTCGGTGAGCTGGATGCGCCCGCTGAAGAGCTCCGGGATCGGCACGCTGTGCACGTCGCCCCCCCAGATGATGCGCTGCATCTCGTTGAGCACCAGGATCAGGCCGAAGGTCAGCAACACCTGGTAGAGGTGGTCACGCTTGTAGAGCGTATCGAGAAAGAGCCGCTCGATGATCAGGCCGAGCGCGATGGCGATGGGGATCGCCACCAGGATCGCCAGCCAGAAGTTGCCGAGGCGAAAGGTCAGGTCGTAGACCAGGTAGGCGCCGATCATGTACATGGCGCCATGGGCCAGGTTGATGATGCCCATGATGCCGAAGATGAGCGTGAGACCGCTGGCGATCAGGAACAGCAGCAGGCCGTACTGCAGCCCGTTGAGCAGCTGCACGCCGAAGAATGCGAGATCCATGAGACCCCTCCAAGAGTCGCGATGAAGGGGCGAGCGACGCCCGCCCCGTTATCCAAGAGGCAGCCGTTACATGCGGCAGGCTTCGTCCGGCACCTCGAGGTTCTCGTGGGCGATGCCGACGACCTCATGCTTGCCATTGCGGATCTCGCGCAGGTAGACGTTCTGGATGGGGTGGTGGGAGGCGGAGAAGCTCATCGGCCCCCGCGGGCTGTCCAGCTGGACATTGGCCAGCGCCTGGATCAGCCGCTCGCGGTCGGAGGTGTCACCCCCCACGGCCTCCATGGCCTGGACCAGCATCATGCCGGTGTCGTAGCCCTGCACCGCATAGGTGTCGGGCATCTGGCCGTAGGCCTCCTGATAGGCCTCGACGAAGGCGCGGTTCTGGGGGGTATCCAGGGTCTCGGCGTAGTGCAGGGTGGTCATGACGCCCTCCCCCGCCTCGCCGATGGCGGCCAGGTTGCCGTCGGTCAGGAAGCCGGAGCCGAGCAGCGGAATGGAGTCCTTGAGCCCGGCCGCGTCGTAGTCGCGTACGAAGCTCACGCCGCCGCCCCCGGCGAAGAAGGTGTAGACCGCATCGGGCCTGTCGCTTGCGATCTGGGCCAGGTAGCTCTGGAACTCGGTGCTCGGGAAGGGCACCAGGATCTGGCGCACGATCTCGCCGCCGGCCTCGGTGAAGGCCTCCTCGAAGCCCGCCAGGTCCTCCTTGCCCCCGGCGTAGTCCCAGGTGATGGTCACGACCTGGCGATGGCCCATCTCGTAGGCGGCCTTGCCCATGGGGTAGCTGTCCTGCCACATGCTGAAGGAGGTGCGGAAGACGTTGGGCATGCACAGCTCGTTGGTGGCCGCTCCCAGCCCGGCATTGGGGATGATGGTGATGGCGCCGGTCTGCTGGGCCACCCGCAGCATGCCCATGGCCACGCCGGAGTGCACCGGGCCGATCACGAAGTCGATGTTGTCGCCGCGCACCAGGCGGCTCATGTTCTGGGGGGCCTTGGAGGGGTTGGCCTCGGAGTCGAGCTTCACGTACTCGACGTCACGGCCGCCGAGCCGGTCGCCGTGCTGGGCGATGGCGAGCTCCAGGCCGTTGGTGATCGCCTCGCCCAGGGCGGTGTAGGTACCGGTATAGGGCAGCATCAGGCCGAGCTTGACGGCACCGTTGTCGCTGGCGTGGGCGGCGCTGCCCACGGCCATGCCGGCGGCGATCAGGGAGGTCAGGGCGCACTTCTTGAGGGTGGTTTTCATTGTGTTCTTCCGGATGATCAGGGGTGGAGGCTTGAAGCCTTTGCTTGTTATTGAGGCGCTTGTTATTGAGGCGGCTTCCCTGCCGCACTGCCGTCGTCCATCTGCGCGGGTCGGCGTGACCCGGCCGGCGTGATCAGATGTGATAGATATCGATGACCTGGTGGATATAGTCGTTATTGAGTTGCACCACCTTGCGGGTGATCAGCGGGCTCTCGCCGCTCACGTCCAGGGTGTAGAAGGAGGTCCCGAAGAAGGTCTGGGTCTCCTTGTAGCGGTGGTTCAGGGTCTGCCAGTTGAAGCGCAGCTCCACCTTGCCACCCTCCGCCTTGAGCACCTCGAGGTTGGTGATCTGGTGGGTGGTGCGCGGCTCCGGCGTGCTCGCCCCCGAGCGCTCGGTCTTGATCCGGTAGACCCGGTCCTCCAGCCCCTCGCGGTTCGGGTAGTAGATCAGCGAGATCTCGCTGTGCGGGTCCCGGGTCAGCTGGTCGTCGTCGTCCCAGGCCGGCATCCAGAACTCGACGTCCTGGCTGTAGCAGGTCAGCCACTCGTCCCACTGGCGGTCGTCGAGCAGGCGCGCCTCGCGGTACAGGAAGGCCTGGATCTCGTGGTAGCTAAGGCTCATGGTGTCTCTCCCCTTCTCTGTTCAGGCGCGCTTACGCACTTTCGGTCGCACGTTCGGTGGCGATAAACTGGCTGCGTTCCTTCTCGATGGCGCGCAGCATCTCCTCGACCCAGTGCTTGTGGTGCAGCACGTAGAGGCCTTCATCTTCCGGGGAGGCACCGCTGAGCAGCGGCTGCATGCCGATGGCGCGGGCGTTGTCGTCGGCGCCCTCGATCCACTGCTTGGCACCGCGGGAGAGGTCGTTCCACTCCGCTAGGGCGCCGTGGTAGCCATCCTGGCAGCCGCGGAACTCCTCGAGGTCATCCGGGGTGCCCATGCCGGAGACGTTGAAGAAGTCCTCGTACTG
>WPCH01155823.1_pt1 | contig 10451 bp, 8 predicted proteins | sample 5399881 | NCBI WGS metagenome assembly WPCH01 (sample SAMN12869468, study PRJNA574797) | sludge metagenome | isolation source: wastewater treatment of pH5 | place: China:Beijing | collected 2019-05-20 | reverse complement strand
GCCGAGAGTAATGCCTGGGTGTAAGGGTGCAGCGGTTTGCGGTACAAGTCATTTCGATTCGCCAGTTCAACAAAGATACCCAAGTACATCACTGCCACGCGGGTACTGATATGGCGTACCATTGACAGGTCGTGGGCAATGAAGAGATAAGTAAGGTTTAATTCCTGCTGCAGTTCCTCTAATAGGTTAACCACCTGGGCTTGAATGGAGACATCCAAGGCTGAGATAGGTTCATCGCAAACGATAAAAGATGGTTGTATGGCGAGGGCACGGGCCACACCGATACGCTGGCGCTGACCGCCGGAAAACTCGTGCGGATAGCGGCTGGAAAAATCAGGGTTGAGCTGCACCAGATTGAGCAAGTCGGCAACACGCGCATCAATTTCTTTTCCAGTGGCTTCGCCAAAAGCCATTAATGGTTCACCGATAATATCGCGCACCGTCATACGCGGGTTAAGGCTGGCGTAAGGGTCTTGAAAGATCATCTGCATTTCGCGGCGCATCAGCCGCATGGGCTCAGAACGGAGTTTGACTAAATTGGTATCTTTATAAAATACGTTGCCTGAAGTAGGCTTATAAAGCTGGAGAATTGTACGCCCTGTAGTGGATTTGCCGCAGCCGGATTCTCCGACCAGGCCGAGGGTTTCGCCTTTGGTGATGTTGAAGGAAACGCCATCAACCGCATGAACCACACCCACTTGCCTACGGATCACTCCGCGATAAATGGGGAAGTGCATTACCAGGTTTTCAACCTTGATCAATACGTTGTTATCAGTGGTCATGATGTTTTGCTCCCCTTCTTGGTATCAACCCAGCAAGCCACTCGATGTCCATCAGTCACTGGCTCCAACAGGGGGTTCTCCTGCCAGCAGCGCTCAATCGCGTAAGTACAGCGCGGAGCGAATGGACACGATCTTGGTGTTTGATAGAGTATTGGGGGCATCCCTTCAATTGAGAATAATTTTCTGTGTACATCCTCATGGATTTTCGGTAAGCTGCCGAGCAGCCCCAAGGTATAGGGGTGGCGCGGATCTGCATAAAGATCTCTAACATCGGCTTCTTCGATCACAAAACCGCCATACATCACCATCACCCGATGGGCAATATTCGCCACCACGCCCAGATCATGTGTAATCCAAATGATGGCCATACCAAGTTCATCTCGCAGACGTTTGACCAGGTCGACTATTTGCGCCTGGATGGTTACATCCAGGGCAGTTGTGGGTTCATCTGCGATGAGAATCTGCGGGTTACAGGAGAGCGCCATGGCGATCATCACCCGTTGGCGCATACCCCCCGAATACTGGTGAGGATAATCTTTTAATCGTTCACCCGCCCGCGGGATGCCAACCATTTCCAGCAATTCAATAGAACGATGGCGAGCCTGTTCTTTAGTCAGATTGAGGTGCAGCATCAGCGGTTCTGCCATCTGCTTGCCAATGGTCATAACCGGGTTCAGCGAGGTCATCGGGTCTTGAAAAACCATGCTGATTTGCCCCCCGCGGACATGGCGGATGTCTTTCGCATCCATTTTCAGCAGGTCTTTGCCTCTAAATAACGCTTCGCCTGCCACCACCTTCCCTGGCGGCGATGGGATGAGCTGCAGGCAGGAAAGCATGCTTACGCTTTTACCGCAGCCGCTTTCACCGACAACACCAAGGGTTTCACCTTCCTTAATGTAAAAAGAAACCCCGTTTACTGCATGTACAATCCCTTCAGGGGTCTTAAAGTGAGTTTCAAGATCACGGACTTTTAGAAGTGTCTCACTCATTTACAGGTCCTTGTAATAATGATGTAAATGTATCTGAAATTCGGCATTAATCAGTTTACCACAATTGTATTCTTTTTTTACAAAATTGAAACCGATACGCATTAGTTCATCTAAAATGTTACCGAGATGCTATCGTTAGGTCAAATGAAAATGTTACCGAGGAAACGATGGCAGAAACGGATGAAATGACAATCGACGAAAGACGGAAGTATCTTCATAAGATCTGGGGGCGGTATCGAGACAGCGACAAGAAAGGCAAGAGCCATTTGCTTGATGAAGCAGAAAAGATAACCGGACTGCATCGCAAGTCCATTCTGAGAATTTTGAATGGGCGGTTATCGAGAAAGAAACGCAAGACAGAAAGGGGGAAAGGTTACGAAGCACGGGTAGGTGATGCAGTGAGGCTGATAGCAAAAAGTTTAGACTATCCTTGTGCTGAGCGACTCAAAGAGAATCTCGTATGGGTGGCTGAAAACCTTCAAACACATGGTGAGCTTAGTTTGGACGAAGCACTCAGGAAGAAACTTGAGCGAGTCAGTATCTCGACCATCAAACGCCTGGTAAGATATCCTGAGCAGAGGTTGGAGAGGATCGCATTTCGTAAGTACCCTGCCAAACCACGAAACAAAGTATATGCCAATATTCCCGTCAAAAAAATTGCATGGGAAACTCAAATGCCGGGTCATTTTGAGGTGGATACCGTACATCATTGTGGTGCAACAGCCCATGGTATCTATATTTACACCTTGCAACTCGTGGATGTCGCTACAGGTTGGAGCGAGATCACCGCAGTCTATGGTAATGCCTATACAGCGATGAAGGATGGCTTTGACTTTCTCCTCTCCCGCTTGCCTTTCCCGGTATTGGAGTTCCACCCCGATAATGGACCTGAGTTTATGAATGGCCTGCTTATCAAATACTGGCGAGAGTTGGTACCTAACCTCAGCCTTTCACGCTCTAAACCTTATCGCAAAAACGACAACCGCTTCGTGGAAGAAAACAATCACAGCCTTATCCGTGCTTATGTCGGCAATGGTCGTTTTGATAGTGCTATCCAATTACAAACGCTAAGGGACTTGGAGAACCTCTTGTGGATCTACCACAACCTCTTCTTACCTTGTATGCGTCTAAAAGAAAAGGTGGTCTCCGTAGAGGGTCACCTCAGAAAAAAGTATGACAAGGCGCTTACTCCCCTTGATCGCTTATTAGCTTCAGAGCTTTCGGATAAATCCAAACTACAGAAACTGGCAGATTTCAGAAAGACAATCAATCCGTTGCTATTACGTGAACAAATTGATCTGCTCATTCAAGAGTTGCTTTCTTTGCCATGCCTGGAACCTTCGGACAGAGTTGATGTCCGTACTACTTTCCGAAACCTTAAAGAATCTTCAGTAACATTATCATTTGAACGAATGGCTACTCGTCAGTAACATTATCATTTGACTTGACACGAAATTGAAACCGATATTTTTATGTCATAACAAAAATTCTATGGAATAGTTCCGGCTACGCTGAATGTTCTCACCAGTCTGATCCAGGGCATTTCCAATACTTGGCTGCAGGTAATCACCTGGTTATAGATTACCGGACACTTCACCCAGTGACCGTTAAAATCAACCAGAATGTCAATTTGTCCTAACGTCTCATCGAAGTTGCTCAGAATCAAGCCGCGCTCTTCAGTGATCAGATCTTCAACATGTGAGAACACGAATTGGCGCATTTTCATGGCTTCTTCTGATGGTACTTCTTCACCTGCGTGATCGAGAGAAAATACGATGATTTTGTCCACCTGCTGGATAGCTTCGCGGAATTTTTTGTTAAGCAGCGCATCGCTGCTGGTGCCGACGACGCTGAAGGCCAGGAAGCTGACGATCAGCGGTACGATTATGGCAGAACTACCTGAAGAGAACAGCGCCTGTTCGAGCAGAAGGTTTTGCAGCAAACCGCAAATTACGGCAGCGATTGCGATAATCACAAAACCAATCCAGATGTTTTGGTTAAGCGAAGCATAAAAAGGATAATCTAAAAATTCGCCGAGAGCCGGGTTGGAAAGGCCGATCAGTTTTGGCGTTATTACTATCGGCAGCCAGATCACCAGGTGGGCGAATAAGAGCGCCAACATCGACCAGAACAGCAAAGCCGCCCAGGCGCGCCCAACTCTGGCGCTAAGCCAGCCTGCCAGACCTGCGCTCAGCAGGCAGAGAACCAACCCCGGCATGAATTTGACCCACGGATAGGCGGCGTTGGCGCGCACTAATTGAACTGCATCAAATCCCCAGGTAAAAATAGAAAACGCCAAACCGGCGCTCAATCCGTATACCAGCCCGGCTATTTGCTTTTTCTTATTCAAAGCGGATTTCATATTAATTCATTATCCATTAAGGTGTTGATTGCTGCCAAAGAAACCAAACAAATGCAACCCTGCAATATTACATTGGTTTTTTATTTCGTCAATCCATTTTTTGGAGTGTTTTTTATTCATGCTTATTCGCTGTTGAGGCAGGCATCATGCATCGGAGGTGTAGGTTTTACCGGGATGAACCTTTGATGCAACCACAAAAATCAGTTGTCGCCCATACGCATCCGCAGATACGATTCATAGCGTTCTGCGCTCACCCGACCTTCTTCGACTGCCTGAATTACCGCACAGCCGGGTTCTTCATAATGGGCACAGTCGTTAAACTGGCACAACTTCACCAGTTCGCGCAGCTCAGGAAAGTACCCATCCAACTCTTCGGGCTGCGTATCCCATAATGAGAGCCGGCGCAAACCAGGCAGGTCAGCGACGTAACCGCCGCCCGTGAGGGGGAATAATTCACGAACCACGGTAGTGTGGCGGCCTCTGTCTTTATGCGTGCTGACTTCACGTACTGCCAGCCCCAGCCCGGGTTGTACACGATTCATCAAGCTGGATTTCCCCACACCCGATGGACCGGTGAGCGCTGAAATTCTACCCACCAGCGCCTGACGAAGCTCATCCACTCCTTCACCGGTTTCAGCGGAGGTGTAAATGACAGGGTAGCCCAAAGGTGGATAATCGGTAAAGATTTTTTTGGCGGTACGTTTGCCTACCAGATCCACCTTGTTGGCAATGACTAAGGCGCGCAGCCCTTGTTTCTCGGCGATCACCAGAAACCGATCGAGCATACGCAGGTGAGGTTCAGGCGAGGCGCAGGCGAAAACTGCCACGATTTGATCAGGATTGGCAAGCAGAATCTGGCGGTAATCTCCGCGCGGAGTGGGGTCTAAGCGGGCAAGCTCGGTGGAGCGTGGTTTAATCGCTTCTATCATCCCCCTTCCTTCAGGCAGCATCGAAATGGAAACCTGGTCGCCAATGCTGATGATGTCTCCCTGGAAGGTGCGCCGCTTTAACCTGCCGCGAATGCCGCAACTGATAATACCGCTGGCGGTTTCGACAGTGAAAAAACCTGATTGATAGCGAACAACTAAGCCGTCGAGCAACTCGTTTTTCAAGGTTATTCAGTATCGGGTTCTGGGGTGCGGGTCACATAGATGTCCCACTCCCACCAGAATTGGGTGTAGACTTCGCCTGAGAAATAAGCTTCAACAACGCGCCTGAACACAGGCGCAGCGTATTGCGAGCCATCACCGGCGTACTCGAGAATTACTGCAATAGCGATATCGGGTCTATCGGGGTTGTTGCCATCAGTAAAGCCGGCAAACCATGAATGCGGGTCTTCAACCGATGTGGTTGCGGTTCCGGTTTTACCGTAAACCGGTGCCCGCATGCCTAAAAAGCGACGGTAAGCAGTACCGCGCTGATCACGGACAACCGCCTCCATGCCCAACTTGATGGCATCCAGAGTTTCATCGCTTACCGGAATTTCGTTGAGCACTTCAGGCTGAAACTGATCGATGATTTCACCGTCAATGTTGGTGATCTTTTCAATTACTTGAGGGCGGTAAAGCGTGCCGCCGTTGCCGATGGCGGCCAGCATGTTGGCAACCTGTAGTGGTGTTACCAGCATATCGCCTTGACCAATGCCCATTTGTACGGCTGCACCTTCGCTGGTCGGGTTGTTAATTTGACCTACTTCTTCGGCCACTGCGTCGATACCGGTGGCACTGCCAAAACCAAACTCACGTGCCCAATCGGCAAGGTAGGCATCGCCCATCTGACGGTAAAGTTCAAGACCCAAATGGTAGAACCACGGGTTGCAGGAACGCATAATGCCTTCAACCAGCGTCAGGTTGCCGGAAGGAGGCAGTTCTTTGTCGTAAGTCCAATCGTTGCCTACAAACCCAGGCAGCTCAGTATATTGGCTGACACAGTCATATCGTGATGTGGGTGTGAACAAGCCAGATTCAAGCGCGGCTGCCGTGGTGACCAGTTTAAAGACCGATCCCAGTGGATAAGCCGATTGCGCCGCGCGGTTCCAGAGTGGGCGTCCTTCATCTGTTACCAGGTCTTGCAGCGCCCATTGGCTGTTGTAGTTCTGCGGCGTAAAATAATTTGGGTCGAAGTTGGGTGAAGAAGCCATTGCCAGCACGCGGCCTGTATCACGTTCTAATACTACGATGGCGCCTGTAAACCCGAGCAGTGCTTTTTGCACCAGAATCTGAAAATCTTTATCGATGGTGGTGTAGATATTGTAGGCAGGTTCCGCTTCGGATTTGCCCACTGCGGTGTCGTAGGTGCCGTCAGCGTTGACAACATAGAGATCGGCTGCCGGTCTGCCGCGCAGATATTCTTCACCCCATTTTTCAATGCCTGCTGCACCAATCTTTTCATCGCCGGCATAACCTTTACGGCGGAATTCCTCATACTGTTCAGGGCTGATGCTCAACAAGTAACCTATCACCTGCGGAGATACTCCGCCATTGAAGTAATAGCGCGAGGTGTAAGGGTTAATGGCGACGCCAGTAAACGAATTCAAATAACTCGCTCTGGCTTCGTAAGTTTGCAGAGATACCTCGCCGATGGGCACATATGCACCGCCGCCGCTGTAAATAGAATCTCGAATGATGTTGGCTGGGATACCGGTCATTACAGCCAGAATCGCCGCCAGGTTGCCTTCCTGACCTTCGCCGATTTCATTTGGCACAACTCCAATGGCGATGGCTTCCGTTTGATTGGCGATGACATCACCATCATTGTCGTAGATGACGCCGCGAGAAGGCGGCGTGAGGCTGAGCGCCAGTTTCTTACCGCCGCTCAACTCAGGCATGATCAAACCGCTATCCCATTGGATCAGCCACTTGCCTTCAGAGGCAATTAATTCCATTTCCATTTGCCGTACGAGACTGCCGAAAAATACAGTCTCGAACACCACCTTATACCCCACCTTGGCTGAGTTGGCGTTGACCAGTGCGGTTAGAATGCCATAATCCATCCCATTAAGCGATAAGCTGACGGCTGCATCAGTATGGGCTTTGCTGAAATCCTCTTCACTGACAGCGTCGCGGCTGGTAGGAGAAAGCATGGCGTACATCCCCGTGTAATCTGATTCATTCCATTTTTCGAGGTAATCAAGCACCGTTTGAGATGCGTCGGGCATGGGGGTGGTTTCAATGCGCGGAGTGGGCAGCACATCTGGAGAGGGTTCGCCTGTGGGGGTTATTGCGGGGTTCACCGTATTGGTACAGGCGCTAAGAAGCAATAGTAAAACAATTGTAGTTTGCCACAGATGTTTCATTTTTCCTAATCCATATAGATTGGTTAGCCTGCATCCTCACCTGCGAGGATGCGTTTGTAAACGGGGCATGTGTAAGACAATTCGCGCTGACAGCGATAAGGTACGCCTCTACGCACGCCAAAGCCGAGTTGACGTATTGCGCGCTCGATATGGCACAAAGGCAGCCCCATAACGCTGGCAAAGCAGCCTGATAACTTATCAACCGGGCTGAAAGTTTCATTCTGTATGGCATATGCGCCAGCTTTGTCTAATGGGTCGCCGCTTTTAACATAAGCCTCAATCTCTTCGTCACGGTAGGCACGCATCTTAACCTTGGTTGAACACAGTTCAATAATGTTAATCCCGCGTGAGGGGATGCCGACGACCACAGCCGTGTGGACAAAGTGAGATCGGCCGCGGAGCTGTCGCAGCATCCTGGCAGCATCCTCTGCGTCAGCAGGTTTGCCGATGATCTCATCGCCATCGGCGACGGTTGTATCGGCACCAAGGATGACCGCACCGAAAGGTGTTTGGCGTTCGCAGTTATGTGATTTCTCGTGCGCCAGGCGCATGACGTAATCTTGCGGCAGCTCACCAGGGAGCGGTGTTTCGTCAATATTTGTGGCAGTCGCCGTAAAGGGGATTTCCATCCACGTCAAGAGTTGACGCCGCCGCGGTGAATTGGATGCGAGCACTATCATGAGTTCGGTCATATAAATATTCTAACACACCCACATCCGCCCGATGAGGATGTGCACATTTCGGGTAAAATTATCTATATCGAAACTGCGAGGTAAAAATGAAACTATTGCAAGATCGCATCGCTGCCGAGGGAAAGAACCTTGGTGGCGGGATTCTTAAAGTAGACAGTCTGATTAACCATCAGGTCGACCCAAAGTTGATGGATCAATGCGGGCTTGAGTTTGCGCGGCGCTTTGCGCTCACCATGCCCACTCGCATCCTCACTGCAGAAATTTCGGGCATCGCTCCGGCATTGATGACAGCGCGCCACCTCAACCTGCCGGTGGTTTATGCGCGCAAGAACCGCCCAGTCACTATGCCAGATACGGTATACCTGACTATTGCGCCATCGCATACCAAGGGCAATAAAGTTGAGCTCATTGTCTCACCCGAGTATCTTAAGCCTGGCGAAAAGGTGCTGATCATTGATGATTTTCTGGCTTCCGGTGCAACCATCCTCGGGTTGGTGCGCCTGACGCAAGCCGCCGGTGCGACGATTGTGGGGATTGGCACGCTGATTGAGAAGACCTTTGAAGGCGGACGCGAAGCGCTGCAGCACTTGAATGTGCCCATCGAAGCCCTGGTGCAGGTGACCAATATGGATGATGGACGCATCGTTTTTGCAGATTGATCTAATAAATGAAACAAGCCATTGCCATTCTCGATTTTGGTTCGCAGTTCACCCAGCTTATCGCGCGGCGGGTGCGCGAGATGCACGTGTATTGTGAGGTTTTCCCCTGGCATACACCCGCAGATCGCCTGCAGCGCTTTAACCCGGCGGGGTTTATCCTCTCGGGAGGGCCGGCTTCAGTTTATGACGAGGATGCGCCTACCCTGTCACCTTATGTTTTGCAATCTGACGTGCCGGTGCTGGGTATTTGTTATGGTATGCAATTGTTAGCGCGTACGCTTGGCGGCGGTGTTGCCTCAGGTGCAAAAAGTGAGTACGGCTTGGCAGAAATTACCTGCAAACTGCAGAATGCGCTGCTTCCGCCTGGCAGCCAGCCTGTGTGGATGTCGCATGGCGATCAGGTAACCACGCTGCCCGCTGGCTTTGTAGCGCTGGCAACCAGCAGCAATACCAGCATTGCAGCCATGTACGACGAGAAGCGACGCCTGTACGGTGTGCAGTTCCACCCTGAGGTGCACCACAGCCCGCGCGGCACAGAGCTCTTGCGGGCCTTCGTCATTGATATTTGCGCTGCAACAGCCAATTGGACACCGCAGGCAATCATCTCTGCTGCGATTGAAGAAATACGGCTGCAGGTGGGCGAGGGCGCGGTGCTCTCAGCAGTCAGCGGCGGTGTCGATTCAAGCGTGGCGACGGCGTTGGTTCATCGTGCAGTCGGCGCACAACTGCGAGCAGTGTTCGTGAATACCGGATTACTTCGCCTGAACGAAGCCGAACAAGTCGAACGTGTGTTGAAGGATTTTCTCGGCATCCCCCTCACCACAGTGGATGCCAGCACGGAGTATTTTGGCGCACTGCAAGGCGTGACTGAGCCAGAAGCAAAGCGCCGTATTATCGGTGCCAAGTTTATTGAGGTTTTCAGCCAAGAAGCCGCTCGCGCCGGCAACCCGCAGCACCTGGTGCAGGGCACCATTTATCCTGATGTGATCGAATCCAGCCAAGGGGCGATCATAAAATCACACCACAATGTAGGCGGGCTTCCCAAAGATCTGAAGTTTAAGCTCGTCGAACCCCTGCGTTATCTTTTCAAAGATGAGGTGCGCGGTGTGGGTGAAGCGCTGGGCATACCGCCTGAGCTGGTATGGCGCCAGCCTTTCCCGGGGCCGGGGCTGGCGGTGCGCTGCCTGGGAGAGGTGACGCCAGAGCGGGTGGAACGCCTGCAATTGGCGGATGCCATTTTCACTGAGGAATTGTTCAATGCCGGGCTGATCAACCAAAAGCCCGTACCTGGCAAGCCGCAGTTGGCGCAGGCGTTTGCGGCGCTGCTGCCGGTGCGCTCAGTGGGCGTGATGGGCGACCAGCGTACCTATCAGGAGACGGCCGCGTTGCGCGCGGTTACTTCCGAAGATTTTATGACCGCCGATTGGGCGCCGTTGCCCTATGACCTGCTTGGCCGCAGCGCCAACCGCATTGTTAATGAAGTAGCCGGCATCAATCGCGTGGTGTACGACATCACCTCCAAACCGCCGGCGACAATTGAGTGGGAGTAAAATCTCGCCTTCAATAGTTAAAACCCCTGTGCTTATGACAAAAATGAGTTAAGATAAACCTTATGCGAAATCGCATAATTTTCAGGGTTCTAACCTTCTTAGCGCTGAGCGGGCTGCTGCTG
>WPCH01302704.1_pt1 | contig 10478 bp, 7 predicted proteins | sample 5399881 | NCBI WGS metagenome assembly WPCH01 (sample SAMN12869468, study PRJNA574797) | sludge metagenome | isolation source: wastewater treatment of pH5 | place: China:Beijing | collected 2019-05-20 | reverse complement strand
CGGCAATCGCGCCGGCGCCGCCGAGCGGGACGCCTCCGGCACTGGCGCGCTGCCCCAGGGCGATTGCGCCCTCGCCGGTGGCGGTGATGCTGGCACCGTCACCGGCGGCCAGGCTGCTGCCTCCCTCCGCCACGGTATTCGGACCGATGGCGATCGACTCGGCCCCCAGGGCCTGGGAGTCGGGCTCCATCGAGTTCGCGCGGAAGTAGCGCACCCCGCCGGCACCTTCTTCGATAAACAGGTCGTAGATCTGGCTGCCGATGACCACATCGCTGCTGGTCGCCGTCAGGTTGCCGGCGGCCACGTTGGTGATTGCCTTATCGCCTGCATCGATCCCGGCGGCGGTGATGCTGGGCCCGCCGGTGACGCTCAGGCTACCGGCCACCTCCACATCGTCGGCCAGGCCGAAGGTCAGGTCGGTGCCGCTGCGCCCGACCTCGATATTGCCGTCACCGCTGAAGTCGACTGCGCCACCCGGGGCCACATTCTCTTCAGCGTTACCCTCCGCGCTGATATCCCAGCCCGCACTAGCCGTAGCCTCTACGGCCGCAATCGCAGATTCATTGTCTCCGACCCGCGTATCAAGCCCGGCAATAGCGGTCTCGTTGGCGCCGACCAGTGTATCCAGCCCGGTGATAGCGGTCTCGTTGGCATCGACCCGGCCATCCAACCCGGTGATAGCGGTCTCGTTGGCGTCGACCCGGCCATCCAGCCCGGTGATAGCCGCTTCATTGACACCGACCCGCGTATCCAGGCCATCAATATCCGAGGCTGTGGCAACACTCACACCACCCACGGTAAGCGGGCCGTCAAAAGCGGCGCTTCCACTCACCTCCAAGGCACTGAGGATAGCCGTACCGGACACGACCAGCTGATTATTGACCGTGACATTGTCGTAGGTGGCATCCTGGGCAATGGCCGCGGGGGTTGCAGCCCCTGCGGCGGCTAGCCCTATCGCCAGGGCCAAGGGACGAAGCCTCCCCATCGGGGGGGGGTTAATCGCCACCATCGGAGCTACCTGAAGATGCTCGACACCAGATTTCCCCTGGGAGCGCGCAGCCTCGGAAGCCACCACCAGACGTCCAAGGGTGCGGTTCCAGATGATTCTAAAGACCTTGTTCATGTCCACCTGCGAAGTGTTATTCCGGTTATCTGGCTCCGCCGCGGCTGGCTTGGCGGGACTCAGCACCTTTTTCCGACACTCAAGGGAATCAGAGATACGCACTCCCCTACCACAGGGTGTTGAGGGGGAGAGGTAGGAGGCTTCGGTCGATTCGAAATGCCGGCTCCTGGGCTCCCTGTCAGCAGCGTGAAGCGGCCAACTTGCCGGTCAAGGCATGTAATGATTTGCAAGCCTAGAATCTACGCGTCGGAGCTGGCGGCCGTCTTCTCCTGGAGAGGTGAAAGTTTCTCCGGCAGGCAGGAACTTCATGCAACAAGAGCCATAGAGCGTAAACAAGGGAACATCAGAGCAGCGCCTCCCACCCCGATGGCAAGCAATGCCTCGAGGGAAGGCGCTAGAGAAGGGCCTGGATTGATGCCGCTATTGCGGCAAGGTCGCCGCGCTCGGCATTGGTGCGAATCTCATCGGCAAGACGTGACCGGCCAGGCTCGGCGGCAGAGAAGGCATCGCACCAGTCGAGTATATCGCTGACGGCCCCCAGCTCCAGCATCTCTAAAAGACGCTGAATATCGGGAGCCACTACAGTCATGGTGGAGGCTCCACCATAAGAGTGGACGACAGCCGGCAGGTCGCAAACCCGCGCCACCTCCCGGCGAAACTCTACCAGGTCAACCGGCTTTGCCAGAAAAGCCGAATATCCAAGATCATCTCGATCACGCCTGTCACGCAATACACTCCAGGTGGCTGAAAGGAGCAGCACCGGAATATGTTCTCGCTGCTGCCTGACCGCCATCAGCACCTCATCTCCGGAAGCGTCCTTGAGGCGGTAGTCGGTCACAACAAGATCCGGCAGCCCCCCCTCCCGGCAAAGCAGATCAACCACTTCTCGCCCGCTCTGGAACCCCTGAACGTCAAACCCCATGGCGCCAAGATCACTACGCAGAAGCTCAAGAATAGGCGGTGAGTCCTCGACCACCCAGGCACAGAGGCCATCGGCCTGGTATCGCGGTAGAAGGTAGTCCGGCGCACAGGTAGCGCCTTCGATCAGTCCAGCCTCGTCCCCCCTTTCCACAGGGATGGAGACACTGACTTCAGTCCCAACGCCCTCCTCACTACGCAAAGAGAGCTCGCCACCCATCGCCGCCACTAGATCCTTGACGATGGCGAGACCCAGGCCGCTGCCTTCGCTGCTTTTCGACTCCCGCGAGAAAGGCTCGAAAAGCCGTTCCTGGAGCTTCTCAGAGATACCGCTCCCGGAATCCCTAAGCGTCATCACCAAATCCGCCTTGTCGCTACTTTCACTCAGCGGAAAGCAGCCCACCTCCAGCGTAACAACACCCGCCCTGGTGTATTTTGCGGCATTATCAATCAGATTACCCACGACCTGCCTAAGCGACGTTTCGTCACAGCGAACCACCGGGAACGCCTCGACGACCACGCTCATAAAGAAGCGATTACCATTCTTTTCGACGAGCACCTCGGCTTCTTGGCGCACGGTGGAAAAAAATGCCTCGACGTGCACGTCGGTTGCACTCTCTCCCTTGCTCAAGGCACCTCTCGCATAGCCGATCAGGCGACCAATCAGGCGATTCATATGAGTAGCACTCGAATAGATGATGCGAGCATACTCACCTGCCTTGCCTCCCTCGGCGCCTAGCAGCTGGGAATAGCCCGAAATGGAAGTCAGCGGCGACTTCAGGTCATGGGAAATGCGTCCCAGAAAAAGTGTTTTCTCCTCATTGGCCCTGCGGGCACTATCGAGTGCCATGTTCAGCTCATGGGTTCGCTTCTCCACCAGACGCTCCAGTTCAGCACGCTGACCTCGCTCGCTCGCTCTCAGCTGCTGCTCCAGGCCCTGCTCATGACAGCGCTTCTGCCTGGAGTAGATCAACAGCAGCCCCAGAATCACACCGATCTCTGCCACTATCTTGACGGAGGCAAAGGAGGCCGTGTAGTGAAGGTTGGTGATATAGCCGATCAGTACAAAGTTGGCCGCCAGCCACCAGAGCGACAGCACACCCAGCAGGGCATACTGCCACTGACGATCAATGCGTAACGCCGCCGGCAACATCAGCAGCCAGATCAGCGAGAAGCTCAGGTCGATGACACTCCCCAGGTTGCGTATTGCAGCCCCATCCAACACAAAGGAAAGAGTGCCGAACAGTGCCGTAATCGACAATGCTGCCGGTGGCACGCCACGCCACCACCGCCTCTGACGCAGCCCCAGCAGGTAGACGGAGGCTGTCAGAAACAGCGCCTCGGTCAGTATCCAGGTAGTGAAACGAAGGTTGGCCGAGTAGTCGAAGAGAAATGGAAGAATGATCTGACTGATATATCCCTCCTTCTCGGACTCGAAGACGAAGGTGACCAGCAGCCATATACCCAGCAGGGCATAACGAACGTCTAGCTTCAAGAACAGCACGACGCAGAGCGTCAGGATTGAGGCCAGCAAAACGGAGTGAAGTTGCCGATCGCTGACCTCCTCTACCGAAAAATCGATGGGGTCCCAGGCATTTACAGATAGAAAGGGGCGGCTGTCAGCGTATATCCTGACCACCATCATCACGCTTTCTCCGGGGTAGAGACTGACTGGAAAAACAGCACGGTTAGTATCGACTTCTCTATCCGACAGGGGCGTATTCAGCCCCGTCTGCATGCGTTTTATCACCTCTAGGCTCTGCGGATCTACCAGCCAGGCTTTCACGTCGTTAAGTCGCCATGGAGAAAACTCTACCCAGCGCTGAAGGTAGTCATCCCCAGAGTTGTAAAATCTACCCTTCAGCCATAGGGTGGAATGCTGACGAGGCGCTTCGAGAAGGTCATCATGCTGCTTGATCTCTTTCCACCGCCCATCACTTAGCGATTCCCCCAGATCGTCACTACCCTCACCTTGAACACTAAAACCCTGCATTTTCAAGGCCATGTTATCCCCGGGTGATATACCGTACAGGTCGATAGACTGCGACTTCTCTAACACTGAGCCACTGCCACCGCCAGCCTGAGCAGAGGAAGACAAAAAAAGAGCCACGACCATCAGAAAAACGGGGGTCAACATGGCGTAAAAGAAAGGCGTCACCCTAATCATCAACACCCAACTTTTCCATTTTCCTGAAACGTGATGGAGACATTCCGAAACGCTCCCTGAATGCAGTGGAAAAACTCCCCGAACTACTAAAACCAACAGATAACGCGATATCAGACACTGGAATACTTGTTGCAGAAAGAAGCCTTGCCGCCTCCTTCATCCTCTCTTCACGAAGGTACTCGTAGACAGTCACCCCGGCACACTCCTTGAAGGAGTGATTTAGCTGCTTGGCATTGGTTCCTACGCTTCTCGCCAACTCCTGAAGCCCCGGCGCCTGACTGAGGGACTTTAGAAGATATACTCTGGCACTGCGAAAAAGTATCTCATTCAGGTAGTGACGCGCACCTGACTGGCCAGTACCCGCGCCCTCTTTTTCGTATTTCTTATCCTGCCTGCTTCGCTCCTCTTCACGCGCCACCTCCGCACCCTGGCACTTCAAATGAACAGACAGCCTGAGCTTTACCTCGTCGAAATTGAAGGGCTTGGCAATATAGTCAACGGCCCCATACATCAGCCCTCTCACCCTATCTTCCGGCGTCGCATAGCCCGACAAGAAGATCACCGGAACACGGCACGTCTCAACATCGCTCAACAGCAACTTACAGGCATCATATCCGTACATTGAGGCATATCCAGATCCATCAGAATGGCATCTGGGCTGATCAACCTGGCCTTGTGAACCCCGTCGATTCCATCATTCGCCTGGTAGACGCGACACCCAAGATGGCGTAGATGCGTAGAAATCAGCATTCTTTCCGCTTCCGCATCATCGATGACCAGTATTTTCTTGCCTCTAAGGGTGTTCATGAATTTTTTACTCATCACTGGCGTCCATATCAGTGTGATCACCGACATATTAGCCGGAAACAATTGTACTCTAAATAGGGTGGCCTACAAAAGCGTGACATAACAGGCACTTAACATGCCACATTCTGACGGGTGTGGCCTGCGGCCTGTGCACAACGCGTAGGCGCTGGCTATCTTGGCGGCTCGAATCTACGCATTGCCATGGGCACAAACTTCCTCCAGAAGTTAAAAACTTCTTCTCAAGGGAAATATTTTTATTGCGGCAGGCAGGCGGAGCGCCGGAACCTAACGTCATGCGTCATTTCAGGTCACCGCCGAGCGCGTTAGCAGCGCGGGCCCCAGATACTCTCGAGTCTCGACCACCTCGCGGAAGCGCAGAGCCGAAAGCCGTCTGCCTGTGGTCATCATACCCCGAGTAGAGAGGCAAGCTGAACTGCCTCAGCCGAGGCACTCCAGGGCAATAGTTGAAGAATATGATCCCATTCTAGGAGCAGCCGACCGAGAAAGGTTTGCGAAGTCAGCCGCAAGCAGGGCAATCTATGCAAAGTTATTGCATGCAACCCCAGCGAGGTAGCAATGGAGAGCCTTGATCGCTGCGATCGGCGGATCCTTCACGCCCTGCAGCGTGATGCCCGCATGACCCTGGCCGCCCTGGCGGAGGCGGTGAACCTCTCTCCCAGCCAGTGCTCGCGACGCATCGTTCGCCTGGAGCAGAGCGGGATCATCAAGGGTCATGTCCTGCGTCTGGACCCGGAAGCCATGGGGCTCAAGGTCACCGCCCTGATCTTTCTCTCCATGGACAAGGGCCGCATGGTCTCTCCTCAGAATGCCGTAGGGAAGCTTCTGGCCAGGGACGAGGTGATCGACTGCCACGCGGTGACCGGCCACCACGATTTCATCCTCAAGGTGCGGGTGGCGGATCTCGCCGAGCTTTTCCACTTCCTCTCGACCGCCGTCAGTCCTCTTGAGGGAATCCGCGATATTGCCACCCAGGTGGTCATGAATACCCTCAAGGAGAATGGGCCCCTCAAGGTCATGCCGTGAGGGGCGCTTTCGGTCAGTCGAACACCACCCGGGCCACGTCCCGGTAGCGCCTGGCGAAGTGCACCGTCATCCCCTCCTTGAGGTGGTCGGGCAGCTCCTCATAGTCGCGGCGGTTGGCATCGGGGAGGATCACCTCGAAGATGCCGCTGCGCCTCGCGGCGATCACCTTCTCGCGGATGCCGCCCACCGGCAGAACATGGCCGGTGAGGGTCAGCTCGCCGGTCATGGCCAGGGGGCGGTCGATGGACTGGTGCTTCGCCAGCGAGAGCAGCGCGGTGGTCATGGTGACCCCCGCCGAGGGGCCATCCTTGGGCGTGGCCCCCTCCGGCACGTGCATGTGCACGAAGGCGGAGTCGAAGAAGTCGGCGTCGGCGCCGTACTCGGCCAGGTGGCCCAGCACGTAGCTGTAGGCGATGTTCGCCGACTCCTGCATCACCTCACCGAGCTTGCCGGTGAGCTTGAAGCCGCGGGTGAGGGAGTGCACCTTGCCCGCCTCGATGGGCAGGGTCGCCCCGCCCATGGCGGTCCAGGCCAGGCCGGTGACCACCCCCTCCCCCTGGAGCACCTGCTCCTTGCGGAAGAGTGGCGCCCCCAGATACTCCTCGAGGTTCTTCACCGAGACCTTCACCGACTGCTGGTCGTTCTCCAGCAGCTTCACCGCCGCCTTGCGCACGATGCGGTGCAGCTGCTTCTCGAGCTGGCGCACGCCTGCCTCCCGGGCGTAGCCCTCGATCACCTGGCGTAGCGCCGCCTCGGTGAGATTGATGCGCTTCTTCGGGATGTTGTCGCGCTTGAGCAGCTTGGGCCACAGATGGTTCTTGGCGATGGCCATCTTCTCCTCGGCGATGTAGCCGGAGAGGCGGATCTGCTCCATGCGATCGAGCAGCGGCCCGGGGATCGAGTCCAGGGTGTTGGCGGTACAGACGAAGAGCACCTTGGAGAGGTCCAGGCGCACGTCCAGATAGTGGTCGAGGAAGTCGACGTTCTGCTCCGGGTCGAGCACCTCCAGCAGCGCCGAGGCGGGGTCGCCCTGGAAGGACTGGCCCATCTTGTCGATCTCGTCGAGCATGATCACCGGGTTCTCGACCTCCACCTCCTTGAGGGCCTGGGCGAGCTTGCCGGGCATGGCGCCGATGTAGGTGCGCCGGTGGCCCTTGATCTCGGCCTCGTCGCGCATGCCGCCCACCGAGAAGCGGTAGAACTCGCGGCCCAGCGCCTCGGCGATGGAGCGGCCCACCGAGGTCTTGCCCACCCCGGGCGGGCCCACCAGCAGCACGATGGAGCCGCCCACGTCGCCCTTGAAGGTGCCCTCGGCGAGGAACTCGATGATGCGCTCCTTCACATCGGCCAGGCCGTCATGGTCGCGGTCGAGCACCGTGCGGGCGTGGGCCAGGTCGAGCTGGTCCTGACTGCGCACCCCCCAGGGCATGCTGGTCAGCCAGTCGAGGTAGTTGCGGGTGGTGCCGTACTCCGGGGAGCCGGTCTCCAGCACGGCCAGCTTATCGAGCTCCTCCTCGATGCGGGTCAGCACCCTGGGCGGCACGACGAGGCTCTCCAGGCGGTCGCGGAAGGTGTCGACGTCGTTCTCGCGATCGTCCTTGGAGATCCCCAGCTCGCGCTGGATCACCTTGAGCTGCTCGCGCAGGAAGAACTCCCGCTGGCGCTCCTGCATCTGGGCGTTGACCTGGTCGCTGATCTCGCTCTGCAGCTGGGCGACTTCGATCTCCTTGCGCAGCAGCGGCAGCACCTTCTGCATGCGGGCGAGCACCGGCAGGGTGGCCAGCACGTCCTGCAGCTCGCGCCCCTTGGCCGAGGTGATGGCCGCAGCGAAGTCGGTAAGCGGGCCCGGCTCGTGGGGGCTGAAGCGGTTGAGGTAGTGCTTGAGCTCCTCGCCGTAGAGGGGGTTGATCGGCAGCAGCTCCTTGATGCCGTTGATCAGCGACATGGCGTAGGCGCGGGTCTCGTCCGCCTCGGCGTCCACCGGCTCCCGGGGGTAGCTCACCTCCACCAGGTAGGGCGGGGTGCGGGAGATCCAGCGCTGGATGCGGAAGCGCTGCAGCCCCTGGGCGATGAACTGAATCTGGTTCTCCTCCCCCTGGAGCTTGTGCACCCTCACGGCGGTGCCGATCTCGGGGAAGTCGTCGTGGGAGAGCCCATCGGCGGCGCCCTCACCCACGAAGGCGAGGCCCACGGTGTGGTGCGGGGTCTTGGCCACCCGCTCGATGGTCTCGTCCCAGCGCTCGCGGTTGATCACCAGCGGCTGCACCTGGGCGGGGAAGAAGGGGCGGTTGTGGATCGGCAGCAGGTAGATGCGCTCGGGCAGCGCCTCCCGGGCCGGTACCACGGCGTGCCGGCTCTTGGCGGAGGTCTCCTCGAGGTCGAACTCCTCGCCCTCCTCGCGGGCGTCGCTATCGGCGTCGTGCAGCCACTCCGGCACCTCCGGGTCGTGGCGGCGGTCCTGATCATCGCTCATGGGGTCTCATCCTGATCCTGTGGTGGCTCATGCCGTTGGGTTCAGGAATGCGGGCGACCGGGGCGAACTTCAAGTCGGCGGGCGGGGACTCAGCGCCAGAGCGGGGGCATCGGCCGCCCGTTGACCCGCATCCGGCCGCGGATCACGTCGATCTCCAGGTCGCGGGTGCCGAGCGGCAGCCCGAGCCAGAGCGCCACCACGGTGGGCGCCTCGCGCCAGGTGAAGTCGCCGTCCAGGCGGCTCAGCCAGAGAGCCTGCTCGGCCTCGTCGTCGAGGCGCGAGGGGCTCAGCTCCTCGAGCCGGCGCGGGTCGAAGAACAGCGCCCCGTCGCCCCGGGCGGTCAGGCCGAGCATGGGGCTCTCCAGGTCCACCTCGACCACATCCAGGCGCGGCGAGTCGACGAGAATGCCCAGCAGCTCCGGCTCCAGGTGGGCCACCAGCTCCCGCGGGGCGAGCTCCCGGGCCTTGGCCGTCTCCCGGCGCAGCGCCGCCAGGGCCTCGCGCACCGCATCGGCGTTGATCCGCGAGAGCTCCATGGCCACCCGGCCGCTGAGCAGCACCTGCTCCGCCGCCAGCACCTCGGCCAGAGTCAGCTCGCCGTCGATGCGCAGCTCGCTGTCGTCGAGCTGCATCTGGCTGCGGTAGGTCAGCTCGCCGGACTCCAGGGCAAGGCCGGGCTGCTCCCAGGCGAGGCCGTCGATGCGCAGCAGGTCGTGCTGGGTGAAGTGGTGGGCGCCGCTGGTGTAGGCGTAGCGGCTCTCCAGGGAGGTGGGCCCGGACTCCAGGGTGGCCACCCCGTCGGTGAGCCGCCAGGGCTGCAGCCGGGCGCGCAGCCGCCAGTCGCCGTGCTGGCCGCCGATGCTGAGCTGGCCGCCGTGGAAGTCGAGCTCCCGGGCCCCCTGGCTGATCAGGAAGGGGGCCAGCTGGACGCTGCCCTCGAGAGTGCCGCCCAGGGTCTGGTAGCGGGCATGCCAGCGGGGTGGGCTGGAGGGGAGCCAGTCGCCGAAGAGCCGCAACTGGCGCGGTCCGGTGCTGGGCCGGGCCTCCCCCTCGACCCGAGTGCTGAAGACCCCATGACGGGCCAGGTAGGTGAGCTCCAGGTGCCAGCCGTCGCCCAGCAGCGGGGAGACCTGGACGCTGCCCGAGGAGGTGAGCCAGCCGCGCTCGACCTCGCTGCGCTCCACCACCAGCTCGCCACGGGCCTCGAGGTCGGCCAGCGCCCGGGCCAGCTCACGCTCGAAGAGCAGCGAGGCCAGGAACTGGGCCACCGCCCAGACCACGGCCAGCACCACGACGACCGGGACGATCAGACGTTCCTTGCGCATTGCTCTCCCCTTCCTTGCGCCGCCCCGTCGAAGCGGAGGGCGATGTGGCAGCGGCCCTCAGTGTAGCCAGAACCAGAGGTGGATGACGCTCCAGGCGTAGATGCCCGCCATGACGTCATCGATCATGATACCGAAGCCGCCGGCCACGCGGCGATCGGCCCAGCGGATCGGCCAGGGCTTGATGACGTCGAAGACGCGGAAGACGGCGAAGCCCCACAGCGCCGCCTCCCAGGAGAAGGGCACCGCCGCCATGGTGATCCAGTAGCCGACGAACTCGTCCCAGACGATGCCGGAGTGGTCGTGGACGCCGAGGTCCCGGGAGGTCTTCTCGCAGAGCCAGACGCCCCAGACGAAGGCCACGAAGACCACCGCCAGGTACCAGCCCAGGGGCAGCTCGGAGAGCAGCCAGTAGAAGGGAATGGCGGCCAGGGTGCCGAAGGTGCCGGGCGCCCAGGGCGCCGCCCCGCTGCCGAGGCCGAAGGCGAGGAAATGGGTCGGGCGGTGCCAGACGCTGGATGGGGCACGGTTCATGCATCGCCTCCTGCGTTGCCGGCGCCTGCCGAACGGAAGTGCTGCCAGCCGCCCTCGCCCGACGGCGCCACTCCGCGCAGGCCGGGCTCG
>WPCH01331086.1_pt1 | contig 10487 bp, 10 predicted proteins | sample 5399881 | NCBI WGS metagenome assembly WPCH01 (sample SAMN12869468, study PRJNA574797) | sludge metagenome | isolation source: wastewater treatment of pH5 | place: China:Beijing | collected 2019-05-20 | reverse complement strand
CTCATTGGCGGCGGCATGGCCAATACATTTTTGAGAGCCCAAGGATTCGCAACTGCGGATTCGCTGGTTGAAGAAGAATCAGTGGAAATAGCTCGTGATTTACTGCAAAAAGCTGGCGGAAAAATTCACTTGCCTCTGGATATGGTATTAGCAGATGACTTCGCCGCCGACGCCGCCAGTAAAACCTTGCCGGTTGGCAACGTTCCCGAAGGTTGGCGCATCTTGGATATTGGACCAGCAACCGTTAAGGCTTTTGGTGAGATTATTGGTAAATCGGGCACTGTGGTTTGGAATGGCCCCATAGGCGTGTTTGAGTTCCCGAAATTTGCCGATGGTACATTTGGCGTTGCTCGAGCAGTTGCAGATAGCGCCGCGGTCAGCATTATTGGCGGCGGGGAATCGGTGGCTGCCATTCAGCAATCAGGTTTGGCAGACAAGATCACGCATATTTCAACCGGAGGCGGCGCTTCACTTGAGATGCTCGAAGGTCTTGACCTTCCGGGTGTGGCAGCGCTGCAAGACAAGTAATATTGGTTGAAACCGCTGTGGTTGAGCCTCACTAAGTCTGAGTTTCGGCTGGACAGATCTGGTTGGTTGCGGTAAAATGGTTTTCGCCACCTGAAGCAGTGCTTACCCTCAACCCTCGCACTGTGTGAATTATTTTGGAGGAACAAAGTTGGCCAACATTAAATCAGCAATAAAGCGCAACAAGCAAAACGAAAAACGAAGACAGCGCAACCGTGTCTATCGCGGTCAAGCCCGCACCTATGTTTCCCGAGCTCGGGTGGCATTGAATGGGCAAGACCTGCAAGCCGCGGAAGCCGCAACCTTGGAAGCCGTAGCCGCTCTCGACAAAGCCGCGCAGAAGGGTGTTATTCACAAGAATAACGCTGCCAGACGCAAGAGCAGGTTGATGAAGCGCTTGGCTAAGATGGAATAGCATCGTTTTTTCAAATTTGAGCGGGAGATGAAACTCCCGTTCTTGCTTTAAAGGGCAGAAAGCCATTTTGCCCGCTATGATATAATCCACCTTGGAAAGTTAGTAAATAGAACAGGATCTGTATGTTCGAAGCTGAACAACAAAAAATTGAAGAAACGATTCACAGTTATTGCAGGGAAAGAAACATCCCTGTTTTGGAAATTAAATGGTCTTGGATCCCATTCAACGGCCAATGGGGAATCAGCACCTCGTTTTTTCAAATTGCTGCGGCATCTTTCGCTGGACAAAAAGGGAATGTTGCTGCCAGAGCGGCTGAGATAGCCTCTGAACTGGCACAGCGCCTGAGCGATAGCGTTGGATTTGAACGGGTTGAAGCCATTAATGGTTACCTCAACCTGTATTTTTCAACCCACGATTATTTTAACCGTGTGATCGAAACAATTCTGACTAATGGTGAAACATACAGCCACGGCGCGCGCTTACACCGGCAAGTCATGGTGGAATTCTCTCACCCCAATACACATAAAGCCTTCCATGTTGGGCATTTACGCAGCGCATTTTTCGGCGACGTGCTGGCCCGTATTCTCGATGCTGCCGGATATGATGTCATCAGGACGAATTATCCGGGCGATATTGGGCTGCATGTAATTAAATGGTTGTGGAATTATCTTAAATACCACAAAGGTGAAGTTCCGGATCAAGATATTACCCGCTGGATGGGAACGCTCTATGCTGAAGCAGTGAAGCGGTTGGAAGAGAACGCGGCTTTCGAAGACGAGGTTCGCGATATTTATGCCCGCTGGGATAAACGCGATCCTGAAGTGGTCGCCTGCTGGAAAGAATCCCGACAATGGTCTCTCGATGGTTTCGAAGAGATGTACAAGACTCTCGATATCCACTTTGACCGGTATTACTTCAACTCAATGTTTGAAGATGCCGGTAAAGAGATGGTGAATGAACTGCTTGCCAAGGGCATTGCAGCAGACGAACGTCCCATTGGTGGAGCGGTTATCGTTAAGATAGATGAAATACTGGGACGTAAAGATGACAAGTATCGCGTGATGGTTGTGCTGCGTTCAGACAGCACAGCGCTATATGCAACCGAAGATCTGGCGCTGGCACGGCAGAAGTTTTGGGATTACCCGGATCTTGAAAAATCCTATTACATTGTGGATGTGCGCCAATCACTGCACTTTCAACAAGTTTTCAAGACGCTTGAACTTGCCGGTTATGATTGGGCAACACGATGTCAACATCTGCCTTACGAGTTGGTAAGCCTGCCGGGAAATGTGGTGATGGCTTCGCGCGAGGGCACTGTGGTTCTGCTTGAAGATTTGATACGCGAGGCAACTGCTCGCGCTTTAACTGTAGTAAAGGAAAAGAACCGCGAGTTATCTCCGGAAAAACAGGAAGAAATTGCCAAGGCAGTGGGGATAGGCGCGATCAAATTCCCGATGCTATCACGCGAAAGCAACAAAGTGGTTACCTTCGATTGGGAATCAGCGCTCGATTTTAATGGGCAGGCAGCGCCGTATATTCAATACGCCTATGTAAGAGCAAACAGCATTTTGCGAAAGGTAGATTTTCAGATCCCTGCGCAAGGCTCAGTCATGCCCGAGCTTACACAGCCCGAGATTACCCTGGTAGATTTAATCGGACGTATGCCTGAAGAAATACAGAAGGCCGCCAAAGACTTGAAACCGTTGGTCATCACCAATCAGGCATATGAACTGGCGCGAGCCTTTAACGATTTTTACACCCAGTGTCCGGTGCTTGCGGCTGATGAACCTCAGCGGACTGCACGTTTGCGGCTGGTTGCTGCCGCCCGGCAGGCAATTGCCAATAGCTTGGCGTTACTGGGCATCACAGCCCCACAAGCGATGTGAAAAAACTCTAACTCAAAGGAGAAATGCACATGTCACCAATCAAAACCCTTATCATGGGCGCTGCCGGTCGCGATTTTCATAATTTCAATGTTTTTTATCGCGACAACAAAGATTACGAAGTCGTCGCTTTTACGGCGACTCAAATCCCCAATATAGACGGCCGGAAGTATCCGGCAGAGCTTGCTGGCTCACTCTACCCGGCGGGTATTCCCATTTACCCTGAGAGTGATTTGGTTGATCTGATCAGAAAACTCAAAGTTGATCAGGTAGTTTTTGCTTATAGTGATGTTCCGCATGAAGTGGTAATGCATAAAGCGTCCATCGTTTTGGCGGCAGGCGCTGACTTCCGCTTGATGGGTGTGGGAACCACGCAAATCCAATCCACAAAACCCGTGATCGCCGTGTGCGCTGTTCGTACTGGCTCTGGGAAAAGCCAGACGACACGCCGTGTTTCACAGATTCTGCGTGAAATGGGTTATAAGGTGGCGGCAATTCGCCATCCCATGCCTTATGGTGACCTGGTGAAGCAAAAGGTACAACGCTTTGCCACCTATGCTGATCTCGACAAGCATGAGTGCACCATCGAAGAACGGGAAGAATACGAACCTCACATTGACTCCGGTGTGGTGGTCTTCGCGGGGGTTGACTACGAAGCAATTTTGCGCGAAGCCGAAAAAGAAGTGGACATTGTTTTGTGGGATGGCGGCAACAACGACTTTTCTTTCTACAAGACAGATTTGAATATTGTGGTTGCCGACCCTCACCGCCCAGGGCACGAGCACACCTACCACCCCGGTGAGGTAAATGTACGTCTGGCCGATGTGTTTGTCATCAATAAGGTTGATACTGCTGATCCTGAAAGTGTTATCAAGGTACGCACAACCCTTCATGAATTAAACCCGAAGGCTGTGGTTATCGAAGGCGCATCACCCCTTTTCGTCGACAACCCTGAAGAGATTAATGGCAAGCGTGTTTTGGTTGTTGAAGATGGTCCAACCTTAACCCATGGCGAAATGGCGTATGGCGCTGGCTGGGTGGCTGCCCGCAGGTTTGGCGCAGGTGAGATTGTAGATCCGCACCCATTCGCTGTTGGCTCCATTCACGATACTTACGTCAAATATCCGAGCACTGGAGCAATTTTACCGGCGATGGGATATGGCGATCAAATGGTGAAAGACCTTGAAGAAACAATTAACAAGATGGATGTTGACTTGGTCATTTCTGCGACACCAATTGATCTGACACGGATCATCACAATCAACAAACCAGTTCAGCGGGTACGCTATGAGCTGGAGGAAATTGGCAAGCCGGATCTTGTAGATATTCTACAAAAGAAATTTGCCAAAAAATAATCCCTGGCATTACAGGCTCAGCGTGAATCGCTGAGCCTGTTTAAGGAAAGCCATATGTTCATTGACGAAGCGAAAATCTATGTTCGGTCGGGCCGAGGCGGCGCCGGAATGGTGCATTTCAGGCGTGAGAAATACATTCCGCGTGGCGGACCGGATGGAGGCGATGGCGGCCGAGGCGGCGACATCGTTTTTCGTGTAGATGAAAAGATGAACACCCTGTCAAGCTTTAAACATAAGCGCAAGTTTATTGCTCAAGATGGTAAAAATGGCGGCGGCAGTAAAATGAGCGGCAGGGGTGCACCAAACCTGGTTATTCCCGTTCCGCCAGGCACAATCGTGTACAACGATGAGACCAATGAGCTGCTCGGTGACCTGGTTTCTGCTGGGCAGGAGCTGACGGTTTGCAAAGGTGGCAGAGGGGGCAGGGGCAACCAGCACTTTGCCACATCGCGTAATCAGGCACCGCGCACTGCTGAGAAAGGCGAACCGCCTGAAGAACGCATGATTCGGCTCGAATTGAAATTGTTGGCAGACATTGGTATTGTTGGCGTTCCCAATGCGGGCAAATCAAGCTTCTTAGCTGCAGTGACCAATGCTCAGCCGAAGATTGCTGATTATCCGTTTACCACTATCGAACCCAACCTTGGTGTTGCCCGGCTAGACTTGGAAACCGACCTGATTTTGGCGGATATCCCGGGATTGATCGAAGGCGCGCATAAGGGGCAAGGGCTTGGTGATGCATTCCTAAAACATATTCAGCGCACAAGGGTGTTAATTCATGTTCTCGATGGCAGTGCCGAGGACCCGTGGGCTGATTTCAACCAAACCAATCAGGAGCTCGCACTTTTTGATTCAGAACTGGCAGAAAAGCCGCAAATAGTGGTCATTAACAAAATCGATATTCCTGGTGTGAAAGACCATGCAGAAGCGCTGAGTAAGAAGTTAAGCAAAAAGGGATATAAAACCTTTACCATTTCAGCAGTATCGCGCGAAAACCTGACGCCGGTTTTATGGAAAGCCCACGAGAGTTTGCTGACAGCGCCCGTGAAAGAAATAACCCCTGAGCTGCCGGTTTATAAACCAAAAGATGATCCGCGTGATTTTACTATTGCCCGAGAGGGAGATGGCTGGCGGGTAAGCGGTGGAGCGATTGAACGCGCCGCTGAGATGACCTATTGGGAACATGACGGTTCAGTGCGCCGTTTTCAACACTTAATGGTGGCATTAGGTGTCGATGAAGCCTTGCGCGAACGGGGTATCGAAAACGGCGAAAGTGTCTTTATCCTTGATTATGAATTAGAGTGGCAGGACTAATTAAAATGAAGCCACAGCAGCGCGTTGGTATTTTTGGCGGCACCTTCGACCCGCCACACGTCGGACACCTGATTTTGGCAGAGGAGTGCCGCACTCAGTTGGAACTCGACTTGTTACTTTGGGTGGTGACGGACAACCCGCCGCACAAGCGTTATGCAAATGTGAGCCCGATTGAACAACGATTCATGCTGGTTGAGCTCGCCATTCAGGGCAACCCGGCTTTCGAGGCTTCACGCGTGGATATTGACAGACCCGGGCCGCATTATGCCATTGATACGGTGAATATTCTCAAAAACCAATATCCAGGGGCAGAAATGTTTTATCTGATGGGCGGCGATTCGCTGCACGACCTGCCAACCTGGAATAAACCACAGGAGTTCATAAGAGTTTGCGATGGTATTGGCGTGATGCGCAGGCATGCAGATCAGGTTGACCTGACTCTGCTGGAGCAGGAGTTACATGGTATTTCAGCAAAAGTGAATATTGTCGATGCTCCAATCCTTGAGATATCGTCCAAACAGATCAGACAAAGAATTGGAGAAGGGATGGGGTACCGCTATTACCTGCGTGATGCGGTCTATCAGGCAATTTTTGAAGTGGGAATGTACCGTTGAGAAACTGACCTGTTGAGTGGAATTGAAAAGATCCCGGTTAATCGCCGGGATCTTGGTTTATGACATGGTTATTTCTGAACGAATTTTAGATCCCCAAATCCAACGTCCAACAGAATTTTGATCAACGGACCCTTCGAGCCTGACTTGTATAGATTATTGTCTACCGTCCAGGTGCCGCTGATGTCTACATTGTTCATGTCACCAGCGATGGTGATTTCAGAGCGTGCGTTGGCCGGGATTACGATGGTAATTGAACTCATACCACTGTCAATGAAAACGTCCATATCCGCCAGATTTTCACCAGTGAAATCAAAGAGGAAGTTACCGACACCGCCGGTGAAATCAACAGTTTCTACATGCGCGTTGCCCAATCCTTCCACTTTGGTGGTGGATGCGCCGGTTTTGTAAGAAAGGAGGCTCATTTCAGCAGCATTGGGATGACTGAATTTAATTGATGAAGTGCTGGCGCCATCAGCGACTGTCAGGTTGGTCAGCGCAAGCCCGCCAAGCTCCATCACGCCTTCATAGGCGCCAGCGGTGATGCTCAAGTCAATCGGTACTGTACCAACTTTGAGGTCCCAGTTATTGATGTATTTCTCACGGGGAATTGAGAGGGTAGAGTCAGGGCGTTGTTGCTTCAATGTGAGCGAGTTGTTCTCGCGGATAGCCGCGGGTTGTTGAAGCTCGTGGTTTACAACAACAGTGCCTTCCACCAACTTGTCAGTTCCGCCGGCGAGAAACAGTTTTCCGCCGCCCATTTCAATTCCAAGCTGCGTAGGTTCGCTGGTATCAAATGGAGCTTCGCTGATGGTAAAAGTCATTTGACTGCTGTTTTCAGCGCCTGGCGGAACGGTTTGGGTATTACAGGAGGTCATTAATGCAATCACAAAAAGCAGAGCGAGTAGTTTGGTTGTTTTCATGTTTTTTCCTCAATTAATAGAATAATATTTCTACGAATGAATATTTGGAGGGTCTTGTGCAGGGACTTCAACGATGGGCGAAACCATTGCCTGAACCACGCTGGCGGCATACTTGGTTGAGCCAAAACGGCTGATGATGACTGCGCCTAGCCCGATGATTGAGACAAGGAAACCGAGTATCCAACCGATGCAGGGGATTAAGCCAGCCATATTGGTGATCAGTGATAAAAGCAAGGTGCCAACGCCAGCGGCGATTGATGGGTGCCAGGAATCTTTGAAGAGTTCACCAAAGCGTCTGCCAATTTCATAGCCAACCACGATGTAACCAACAAAAACCGCGATGGCAAACACAAACGCAGCCAGCAAACTGATAGGAATGAGAAGGATAGTGATTGCCAGCAGGACGAGGATGATTGGTGTGACGATAATGGTCAGCAAGCCGACACCGCCAGTAATGGCAGGCTGTTTAACAAGCGTGCCAGCCATGTTTTTTAGGTTCGATGGTATCAGCAACCCAATGACCACAGCCAGGGCGGCTATCACCAGCGATTCAATGGTGGCGTTGAAAACTCTGGTGAATACAGATTGCTTCTGGGTGAACGGGAAAGCAACCCCATTTTTATTAAAGAATTCAAAATTGTCGAGGAAACCCGGAGACTCCTCTGAGATCGTACCGCTGATCTGAGCTGAGGGAGAACGTTTGAGGTTCGCTCCAACCAGTGTCAGGCTTCCATCGACAACTGCATGTTCCTCGAGGTTAATGACGCCGCCAATAGACACAATCTCACCGTTGAGGTTTCCGTCAATCGTTATCGTTCCACCAATTAACAATACAGCCCCATTGATGGTTGAACCCTGAACAGTTATGGCAGTTCCGCCGATGACCAATAAGTTGCCTTCGAGCGTTTCGTTCGCCTCAAGCCTGAATGAGTTGCCGACAATGATCTGGTCGCCTGAAATGATGGTAACTGGCTCTGTACCTTGGGCAGAAACAGTTGCCGGTATGAAGATGAAGAGTGTGATTAGGGTTACCGCTAATGAGACGAAAATTTTTTTCATTTATGTGCCTCTGATAGACGAAACGCGACTTTCCAAAATGCGAATCCGAGTGTAAATACAGCCAGAATAACCCAAGCGGCGAAGAGTAAAATGCCACCAATAAGAATAGGGGCACTGATGTTTTGGAAAAAGCCGGTAATCGTTGCAATTAACCAATTCAGGCTGCTCAACACACTGATTACCGTTGCAATCGTCTCGGCAGCCAGGGAAATGAGCGAGAAATTCGGGGTCAACAAATAGAGAGAGACGGTTGCAACAAGCAAGGCTGTAGATATAAGGACGATGGCGAGAGTGCGTGCCTGCTTTCGCTCTTGAGCTTGTCTGCGTGCCACCAGAGATGCAGCCCATTTATTTGTGAAATTTGGCGGCGCAGTTTTTTCTGGCAGGGCACGGATGCCCTGCAAAGCAAGATTCAATGCGTTTGCGAGCTGAGCGCAACGGGGGCACTGAGCGAGATGCGCTTCCAATTGCTCCTGCTGTGGAAGATCCAGCTCTGATTCATCGAATATCCAAGATTCAAAAGGGTTATGTTTCATATGATAAACCTTCTTCGGCGGAGGGTGAATGATTTTCGGTGATTAATGATGCCAATTGACGTCTTGATCGGTGCAATCTGCTTTTTACTGCGCTGATCGTCAAAGAAAGCATCTGTGCGATTTCCTCCTCCGAGCTGCCATACCAGTATTTTAGAATCACTGCAGCGCGGTCGGTGGGGTTTAAACGGTTTACGAGACGGTGCAAGGCTTCATCCTCAGTGGTTGTAATGACCTCAGACTCAGGGTTCGGCGCGAAGGGGTCACCCAGGTCGAAATCAGGAAATTCATCGAGTTCAAAGAGTACAACTTTTTGCTTGCGCTGCTGGTCGATGCAGTAGTGAGCAGCAATGGAGAGCAGCCAGGTGATAAAAGACCGCTGTGGATCATAGCTCTTGATTTTCTGCCAGGCGCGCCAAAATGTCTCTTGTGCGGCGTCTTCTGCAGCAGTGCTTTCTCCGAGCATACGGTAGCAAAGGTTATAAACTGGCGTTTCATAGGCACCAACCAACATGGTGAAGGCTTCTTCATCTCCATGGCGGGCTTGTTCGATCCACTTGGGGTCAATCGGTTTCATTCAAATCCCGCATCATTGTTTTACTTAACAGTATACGCACAGAGAAAAGAAAGGTTTCATAGTCTCAACAGATGGTGCGCCAGCGAATAAAATCAGAAAATTAACTCTTCCCGACCAGTGAGTTTTTCTTTGATTTTCTTTACAACAGTATCAAGGTGTCGGGGTTTGTGAACAAAATCCAGGTCGTCGGTGCGAATTGTCAGAATGGGGCAAAGGTCAAAGTCACGTGTCCAATCATCATAGAATGATTCGAGCAGTGTCAGGTAATCGGGGCTGATAGAAGATTCAATCTCACGGCCGCGAGCCTGGATTCGCTCAATGAGAGTATGCACAGGGCATTTGAGATAAACGAGCAGAGATGGCTGAGGCAGGTTAGCGGTTACGAGGTCAAACACTTTACGATAGGTTATATAATCGCGTTCGTTGATATTGCCCATGGTGTAGAGGGCGCGGGCAAAGATGTGGGCATCTTCGTAAATGCTGCGATCGATGATGGCCGAGCGCGGATCTTTGAACATGTCGAGATGTTGTTGGGCGCGATGTCCCAGAAAATACACCTGCAAATGGAAGGCCCAATCCTTCATGCTGGTATAGAAATCAGGCAGATAGGGGTTGTCTACAACTGATTCGTATGCGGTATGCCAGCCAAGCCGCTCTCCGATGCGCTCAGTGAGGGATGTCTTACCCGAACCGATATTACCAGCAACGAGGATGAGTCTTTTTGCCATGGGTATCGTTATCCTTGATATTCTTCCTGGTCCTGATGATATGAATCAATTGGTGGTGACAAGTACGGCAGCGATAAGGCCACTGCCTCCGTGGACAGAAAGCCCAGGGGTAAACTCAGCGACAATTAACTTTTCAGGCATCGGCAGAACATCACGCAGCCGTGATTCGAGCAGGGAGGCGTCTTCAGGATTGTTCACATGCACGATACCTGCTTTTACAATGCTTTTATTGGCAACTGATTTTTCAAGCAGTTGAACCAGGCGATTGAGCGCTACGCGGTGAGTACGTACCTTTTCGAGCAAACCAAGTTTGCCATCGATCATGGTCATGATTGGGCGGATATCAAGAAAACCAGCCATTTTCGCTGAAACATTACCGATTCGGCCACCCATGGCGAGGTACTTTAATGTAGTAAGCGAACCGTAAAGATGCATTCGTGAGGAGAGATCGAGCGCGGCGGTGACAGCTTGATCGTGATTGGCGCCGGCAGCAACTGCCTCAGCCGCCTCTATTGCCATAAACCCCTGACAGAGTGACAGGTTTTCTGAATCCACAATGGTAAT
>WPCH01328203.1_pt1 | contig 10491 bp, 10 predicted proteins | sample 5399881 | NCBI WGS metagenome assembly WPCH01 (sample SAMN12869468, study PRJNA574797) | sludge metagenome | isolation source: wastewater treatment of pH5 | place: China:Beijing | collected 2019-05-20 | reverse complement strand
GACCAAAATGAAAAGGGATTCCGATTTACTCCACGTCCTTCAGGGAACTCAAGAAAGGATTATGCTTGAGTTCATGGGAGATTGTACTTTGGGGACCATGGCCTGGATAAACGACCGTTTCAAGCGGGAGTTGGGCTAGACGTAAGAGACTCCCTCGCAGCGCTTGTTCATCTGACTCAAGAAAGTCCCAGCGTCCCACAGATTCCTTGAAGAGAGTGTCGCCACTCAACAAGAAGCCTGGTCCGAGCAAACCGATGCCCCCCCCTGAGTGGCCAGGAGTGTGTATCACAGTAAGATTTTTGCCACCAACCTGAATTATGTCGCCCTCGCTAAGAAGACGGTCCGCCTTACTATCCGGAACCTCAAGACGAATCTGGTGACCCAAGTGCAGAAATGGATCGTTTAAATATTTAGCGTCAGCCCCATGGATCATGAGGGGGGCGCCGGTTTTTTCCACAAACCACGCATTACCTGCAATATGGTCGGCGTGTCCATGGGTGTTGATGATGGCCTTGGCTTCCAGTCCCTCTTTTTCTAGAAAAGCCAGGACATCCGCTGAGGGACCTCCTGGATCAACGATAACTGCTTCCTGTTGGTGATAGACAACGTAACAATTTACGCCAAATTTGTTGGCGTGAAAGAGCTTCACTTGCATGCTAAAAATCCCCTCCACTACTCACAATCAACGTTACAGGTCCATCATTGACCAAGGCAACCTCCATGTGGGCTTGAAACACACCTGTTTCTACGTGTAGTCCTTGCTTTCGCAGTTCATCCACAAAGTCCAGGTAAAGTTCGTTAGCCAGATCCGGCGGCGCAGCTGAACTAAAACTTGGTCTGCGGCCCTTCCTGCAGTCTCCATATAGTGTAAATTGGGAAACGGCCAAGATTTGCCCTGCCACATCAATCACGCTGAGATTCATCTTGCCTTGATCATCTGGGAAAATTCGCAAATTCGCGACCTTCTCTGCCAAGTATTTTCCATCGTTTGCAGTATCGCCTGCGCCCACACCTAGTAAAACTAGAAGGCCAAGGTCTATTTCCCCCACCAAATCACCATCTACAGTCACCTGGGCCTCCTTGACCCTCTGCACAACAGCACGCACAAAATCCTCTCCCTACTGTTCATTAACTAGGGCTGGCCCGATGCACCTCCAGAACCCCATTCACTTGTCTAAGGGCTCTCATTACGTCATTCAAATGATTCACATTATGGATATCCAAAACCAGATGCACGTTAACGGAACCATGCTTAATTGTTTTGGCAGTGACGGCTTCTACACTCGTTTTACGTTCGGAAAGCGTATTCATGATATTAGAAAGGAAATTGGGACAATCGAAACCTTCAATTTCGATTTCCACCTGGTATGAATCTGTCTCGGTAGCATTCCAGGATACATCAATCTGGCGACCAATATCGTTATTCAAACTGGCCACATTCGGGCAATCTGCCCGGTGGACCGAAATACCCCTTCCCCTAGTGATGTAGCCAATGATCTCATCCCCAGGAACAGGATTGCAGCACTTCGAAAACCTCACTAAGAGATTGTCTACGCCCTTTACTTCTACGCCTCGGGTGGCTTCCCTACGTTTCTTCTCGCTGACCTCAGGCAGCTTCCTGCGCTCCACGGGTTCTTGACCCGTTAGTTTCTGTACAACCTGGGTGGCAGATACTCGCCCTGAACCGATACTGGAGAATAGCTCATCAGGTGTGCCTACCCCATACTTGCGGGCAGTTTTCTGCAAGTTAACTTCTGTCATCGCTGCCTTTGGGTCAAAGGCGGTCTTCTTGAGCTCTCGCTCTAGTAGTTCGCGACCGCGGTGCAAATTCTCTTCCTTTTGCTCCTCCTTTAACCAGGAGCGAATTTTGCTGCGGGCCTTAGAAGTCTTGACATAGTTAAGCCAATCTTGGGTGGGATTAGCAGTTTTATTAGTGAGTATTTCTACAAAATCCCCGTTTTTCAGCTTATAGTTCAAAGGAACGATGCGACCATTAACCTTGGCCCCAAAGCATCGCAGCCCGACATCGGTATGGACATCGAAGGCGAAGTCCACTGGAGTGGCTCCGTTGGGTAAAGATTTCACATCCCCCTTGGGCGTAAAAACAAACACCTCGTCTGCAAAAAGGTCAATCTTGAGGGTGTCCATGAATTCTTGTGGGTCTTTCATTTCCTGCAGCCATTCTACAGCTTCACGGAGCCAACCTACTTTCGCTTCATCGCCGTCCCTGCGACTATAGCCCTCTTTGTATCGCCAATGGGCCGCCACACCCCTTTCAGCAACATGGTGCATCTCCCAGGTGCGTATCTGAATCTCATAGGGATCGCCATGCGGTCCCACCACTGTAGTGTGGAGCGATTGATATAAATTAGACTTCGGGACCGCTATATAATCCTTGAAACGTCCTGGAATAGGCTTCCAAAGTGCGTGGACTATGCCCAAAACGGCATAGCAGTCTCGCACACTTTCTACAATAACCCGAATGGCCATGAGGTCATAGATGCCATCCAGTTCCTTATGTTGCCTTTGCATCTTTTGATAAATGCTATACAAATGCTTGGGCCGCCCTTGGATATCACTGGTCATCTCAACGTCTGCGAGGCGTATCTTGATAATATCCATAACTTGCTTCAGATCGCCCTCACGTTCCTTACGTTTACGGTCAATCTCGGTTACCAGTCGATAATACTCATCAGGGTTAATATGGCGGAAGGCGAGGTCTTCCATTTCAAACTTAATGCTCCAAATGCCCAAACGATGGGCTAAAGGGGCAAAAATATCAAGCGTTTCTTGGGCAATCATAACCTGCTTGGCAGGGGAGACGTGACGCAAAGTGCGCATGTTATGGAGACGATCCGCAAGCTTAATCAGGATCACCCGTACATCCTCGGCCATGGCAAAAATCATCTTGCGCATATTCTCGGCCTGATGTTCGAAGCGATCACGAAAAGGTAGTTTTTCAAGCTTGGTTACACCATCCACCAACATGAGGATCGTTGGCCCAAAGCTCCCAGCTAGGTCCTCCCTAGTGACTTCAGTATCTTCGAGAACATCATGGAGAAGTCCAGCAATAATCGTTTCCATATCCAATTCAAGATCAGCCAAGATCAAAGCTACCTGATAAGGGTGCTCGAAATACGGAGCACCTGATTCACGGGACTGTCCCTGGTGGGCGCGCTCAGAAAAGTGGTATGCTTTGGCAATGTCATCCACATCTGCGGTGGCATAGTAGCGTAGAATGCGATCTGTTAGCGTTTGAAGTTCCAAAGCGGCGCCCCCTTTCCCTACCTATTCATCATAACCAACTAAAGCAAAGATGTCGTAGTCAGCAAGTTTAGCGCGGCCGCCTAGATACGTGAGCTCAATTAGAAACGCCAAGCCAGCGACTTCGCCGCCCAGTTTGTCAATGAGCTCGATGGAGGCCTCAACAGTTCCACCTGTTGCCAGGAGATCATCCACAACCAAAACTTTTGTTCTAGGCGGGAATGCATCCCTATGGATTTCGAGGCTATCTGTACCATATTCCAAGTCATATTCTACTGCAACAACTGCGCCTGGCAGCTTCTTCGGTTTGCGGATCAAAGTGAAACCCAAACCCATTTCGTATGCTAAGGGAGCACCCAGTATAAAACCCCTGGACTCAACCCCCACAATCATCTCAATCCCGTGATCACGAAAGTGATCTGCCAGGAGTTTGACTGCCTCTCTCAAAGCCTCTGCATCTTTCAGAAGCGTGGTAATGTCTTTGAAACTGATACCCGGTTTTGGAAAATCTGGTATCACCCTAATTTTCTCTTTTAAGTCCATCCTGGAACAATCCCCTTTCCAAACTACGCTTTAAATATTGTGCCGACTGTTGGCGCATTTTAATGACTTTATTATACAAAACAGTTTGCTGCAAGTCTAGTTTCTGCGCCGGTTGCCCTAAATACAAAATGCCATGCTCATGAACATCCCAAAGCCCGAGTTCGGAAAATACCCCCATAGCGACGGGCAAAGCACCTAGACAGCCCACCCTTTCCAGGCATTGATACGCCTCTTCCATCGAAACTTCGGGACCAATTCTCTTTAGCAACGTGTAAATACGAGCTAATCCCTGTCGGTCGGGATAGTTTTGGAGCAAATCACCCTGGAGCGCACGGACCTCTTTAGGACCGAAGAGACCTACTATCTCTCCCCCATCCTGACAGAGACTTGCCCACAGCAAGCCTAGATCAGCTGTTAGGGGCGGTTCCCAGAAGCAAACGGAAGACCATGTGGCCTCGGGAACCCCGAATCCGGTGGAAACAAGCCAGGGCGGTGCGAATTTCTCCAGCTCCTCACGCTCATTATCTGTCAACCATTCATGCTCAAAGCCAATGAACTGAGCTCCGCTGGAGACTCGAATGCGTAGTTGACGACAAATGTCCAGAACCGATGCCGGCGTGTTTGCCAAAATCAAGACCCTATCACGGCCGCTGAGTACCCCTGCTTTATCCCAGGTTCCACGCAAGTCAACCCATCTTACCCCTGAGGGCGTCCTAAGTGTGCGCTCTGGAGGATCTAAAGCCCTACTTTGAAAGTAAGAGGCACCAAGGCGCCAGGGATACAGATCAATCATCCAGCGACGCAAATAACCCTTCGCCTGGGTTCTAGGCTCCCACTCTTTCACCATGAGTTGCAGTGTCCGCTTGTTTTTCCACTCATTCACTTCTGGAACAAAGGCCAGTGCAACTCTCTCGGCATGCTTTTCAATCTGTTCTTCCTGGTCTCCTAGGCCGAAGGCGATCGCCCGCATATCGGCTGTGGTTTCGTCGTGCACAGTTAGCTGTAAATGGTTATTCTGCGCTCCCACTGTCCTAGTATGCAATACCGATACCTCAGCCTGGAGTAAGGGCCCCGGATTTCCATATCCATGTGGTTCAAGTGCCAGGAGCTCCTCGATTAGCTTAGTACACACTTGATCAAGCCTTATTGTATCATCAACATACAGCTTCGGAATATAGTCTTCTGGGCTGATTTTTTCGCTACAGAGTTTTTCGAAACGCCTTTGAAAGGTCCGCAGGTTGGCCGCAGGTAGGCCCAGTCCAGCAGCCATGACATGACCACCATATTTTTCTAACAGGTCCGCGCAGTCAGTAAGAGTCTGGTACATGTCGAGTCCCTCTATGCTGCGGGCGGAAGCGGTAGCGTGCCCGTCGCTAATGCTGACGACCACGGTAGGTAGGTAATACCTTTCGACTAAACGAGAAGCGACAATGCCCACAACGCCCTGATGCCAACCCTCTCCCCACACTACAAGAGCAGCGCGCTCGTGGAGATTATACTGTTCTACAACCTCGATAGCGTTACGCAAGACCTCTGCCTCTAGGTCCTGACGCCGAGCATTTTCTTGATGCAGCTCCGCCGCCAACTCCCTAGCCTCTATCTCATCCTCGGTTAAAAGCAGCCGCACCCCCCGGGCCGAATCTCCTAGCCTGCCCGCCGCATTGAGCCTAGGGCCGAGGCGGAAACCAAGATCAGAGGAGGTAGCTTTTGTGACTTCAGACACCGTCAAGAGTGCCTGCATACCCACGTTCTTGGTCTCTGACAGGCATTTGAGGCCATGACTAACCATCGTGCGGTTTTCCTCAACCAACGGGACCAAATCAGCAACAGTCCCCAAAGCCACCAGGTCCAACAACACGGTCCAGTTAGGGACTTCCAGTGCCTGAACAAGCTTGCAGGCAACTCCGACTCCCGCTAAGTGCATAAAGGGATATGTACAACCTTCTTGCTTGGGATTAAGGATAGCAACAGCGGGAGGCAAACTTGACCCTGGTTCATGATGGTCCGTAACGATTACGTCCAAACCCAACTCCTGCGCATACCCTATGTCGGACACAGAAGAAATGCCGCAATCTACCGTGATTACCAAGGAGGCTTGTTGGGCTATCATAGCTAGAGCCCCTCGATTGAGTCCGTAGCCTTCATCAAAACGATCAGGAAGATAGTAGGATATCGCACTAGGCTGTGGGCTTAGTTTGCGCAGCGATCTCACCAAGAGAGCGGTAGCCGTTTGCCCATCTGCATCGTAGTCACCGTAGACAACGATCGACTCCTTGTTTTTTAGGGCTCGTTGAATTCTGGCCACAGCTCGGTCCATTCCTAACATCAAAAAAGGATCGTGAATATCCCCCAGATCACACTGGAAGAACTGCCGCGCCGCTTCGGTGGTGGTAATACCCCTGTTTACTAAAATCTGGGCCACAACAGGCCGAATATCTAAAGCCTCTGCCATCGTAGTCGCCAAGACATTATCTTGACCACGGAGAATCCATTGTTTGCGCTTACAGCCCATAATATAGCCTCCATTCGATGTTCATTCTACAACACCTAGAAGACTTCCTGCCCCTTGGCAGTTTGGAACCACTGGCGCCTTGATCTTTTCTTGTAGACGTAGTAGTATTTAGGAAAATGAGTGGCGGTGAGAGTGTGGACATTGTTGATCACATAGTACTTTCAGAAGAGGACATTCAAACTCGGGTCCAACAACTTGGACAAGCCATTTCGGGGGATTATGGAAATGAGCAAATTGCACTGATTTGCATTCTTAAGGGTGGATTGATGTTTCTATGCGATTTGGCCAAGAGCATTACTTCGCCAGTGACCTATGACTTCATGTCAGTGTCAAGCTATGGCGATGCCACCCATTCTTCAGGCGTTGTTCGCATAACCAAAGATCTAGAGGAGAGCATCGAGGGCAAACATGTCATTATTGTAGAAGATATTATTGATACCGGTCTTACCCTGAGTTATCTCCTGAACAATTTGCATAGTCGTAATCCTGCTTCAATACGTATTTGCACCCTCTTGAACAAAGTGGCCAATCGCAAGGTGGAGATTTCTGTGGACTATATTGGCTTTGAGGTACCCAATGCATTCCTAGTTGGTTATGGCCTAGATTTCCGGCAGCTCTACCGCAATATCCCCTACATATTCGTACCGAAGCCTAAGTATTATCAAGATGAGACTGAGTTAGATTAAACACTAGCACCTATCACAAAAACTGGCGCCAGGGTGGAACCCCGGCGCCAGTCTTTATTTGCTATTTTTTCCACTCCATCCAAGTAAGCCACAACGGCGCTGCGACGAACAAAGACGAGTACGTCCCAAAAAGGATTCCAATCAGCAAGGCCATGGCAAAGTCCCCGATGGCACTTCCCCCAAAGATAACTAACATCACAACTACCAGTAAAGTGGTAATACTGGTGTTTAGGGAGCGCGTGAGTGTCTGATTGAGACTATCATTAACTAATTTTTCGTAGTCTGGTTTTTTCTTCATCCGTAGATTCTCTCGTACGCGGTCAAAGACAACGATCGTATTGTTAATGGAATATCCCAGGACCGTTAAGACAGAGGCCACGAAGGGGCTATTGACTTCACGTCCTGTGATAGCGAAAAAGCCAAGCACGATCAACACATCATGCAGAAGACAAACCACAGCTACAGTGGCAAAACGGTATTCGAACCGCCAAGATACATAGGCCAAGATACCTAAGGCCGATACTACGATGGCAATAAGGGCATTGCGAACCAATTCTTGCCCGATGACTGGTCCCACCACATCTGTCCTCAACTCTACCACAGAGCCAAACTGAGCATCAAATGCCCGATCAATGCGGATAATATCTGCATTGCCAAGTTCCCTCGTGCGAACCATAAACTCATTGGGCCGATCCAGAAGCTGCACGACTGCACCAGAGAGATCGATGTCTGGTGTGGCTTCATCAAGTACTTGGCGTACTTGATCCGTTGTTACGTTTTGGTCCGTTTGGCGTTCTAAGATAGTGCCACCGGTGAAGTCAACGCCCAGGTTCAACCCCGGCACAAACAAAACGATGATAGAGAGAGCGACCACGACTGCTGAGAAGATAAATACTGGCTTCCTATAGCTGACGAAATTCATGATCTTTTAATCCCCCCCATACTTAGATGCTTGGCCATAGTATCGGGACGGCGCTGCACCACGATGTCCAAGATCACCCTGGTCACAAAAACGGCTGTAAACATGCTGGCCAGAATACCGACACCTAAGGTGACGGCAAACCCCCGCACTCCACCTGTACCAACAAAGAACAGAACTGCAGCCGTAATCAGAGTGGTGATGTTCGAATCCAAAATCGTGGCAAAGGCACGGGCAAAACCTGCTTCAATGGCAGAACGCAATCTCTTGCCAGAGGCTACTTCTTCCTTGATGCGCTGGAAAATGAGTACGTTAGCGTCTACGGCCATGCCTACCGAAAGGATGATACCAGCAATTCCAGGTAAAGTAAGCACTGCATTTATGGCTGATAAAGTCCCCATAACAATGACGATATAGATCAGCAAAGCTAGGTCCGCAACCAAACCCGGCAACTTGTAATATAGGGCCATGAAGATTAGAACAAGAATAACACCTATGACACCGGCTCGGAAACTGCGATCGATTGAATCCTGCCCAAGGGTGGGACCAATATTTCGAATTTCCATGATTGTCATCGGAACCGGAAGGGATCCTTCCTGCAAGAGAACGACCATGTGGCGTGCCTCTTCCATGGTCATGCCACCTGTAATTTGCGCCTTTCCTTCTGTAATAGGTTCCCGGATCATCACAGTCTGTAATACTTCACCGTCCAGTACAATTGAAGTAGCTTGGCCTTGATAACGGGTTGTCAGCTGCGCAAAGAGTTGCACACCTTCCCGGTCGAATTCAAGGTCAATGGCAGGTTGTCCATAGCGGTCAACGCCTAGTTGCACGCTCTTCAAGTATGATCCGTCTAGGGCAGTATTACCTTGCGGATCTTGAAACTCCAGTAACGCCGTAGCGCCCACTGTATCAATAGCCTGTTGTTGATCATGGACACCTGGGAGCTCCACAATCACTCTTGTGGCCCCTTGCCTTTGGATTAGGGGTTCCGAAACTCCCAAAGCATTGATGCGCCTCTCAATAATAGAAACAACCCCGGTCATATTCTCATTGGTCACTGTAGTAGCTGAGTCATCAGCTTCTAAGACTACGTGCACACCACCTTTGAGATCCAAACCAAGATTGAACGGCGAAGTATTCAAGAATACTCCAGCAATGATCAGCACTGCTACCATAATGCCTATTCTCCAGCCGTCCCTACGTCCCAAATGCGACTCCTCCTTTGCGAATTGTAGTAAGCAACACGAACAATTATACTACCCCCGTCCCAAAGTGTCTAGAGCAAATGCGCCTCGTTGATTCTCAACTTAAACTCGCAGCCTAGATAAATCGCGGCCCGGCGACACATGAGCATGCGTTCCAAAAAAATCTCGAAGTATTCCATGATTGAGGTGTTTTCTGTCTCAATGGTAATGCGTAAAGTAATTAATCGTTCTTGTTCGTTCACATCTAGGAAGGACTTAATCACCGCATAGTTGACCCTATCGTGAATATCAAAGCTCGGCAAATCTGGATTACGAACCCTAGTGCGGTGCACATCAGACTTATCCGCCAGAATCAGCGCCGCGGCAACCTCGTTGACCGGCTCACCTACTTCTTCTTCGTGATTACCCACTGCGCTTAGTATAAGGGCTACTTCAGCAGGGGGCATACCCAGTTCGCGCAAAAATGGCTCCACCAGCAATGCACTTGCTAATCCATGATTCACCCGCGCCACACAATTGCCCAAATCATGCACATGACCTGCAATGGATGCTAGCTCCGCCATCCGCTCGTCGTAGCCAAGACGTTCGAGAATATTATGCGCGATAGACGAAACCAGGCCAATATGGCGGCGTCCGTGCTCTGTAAAGCCCATCGCCCCAAGGTTCGAATCAGCCTGCTTGATGTAGGCTTTTATGCCTGGGTGTTTTTGAACATCTGCAAGCTTAACTGTCATTGCAAACAACTCCTTTTCTCAACATTAGTTCCATTCAAAACCATTTACAGCCCTTATCCAATATTCTCGCATATCACCTTGGTATAGGGCCGCCTCCAAGAAGAGGGTCAAATAAACTACATGGTGGCGCCTTTGAAACAAGACTGTCCTAAACATGACCTTCTTGCCATCTGCACCCGTCGCCTCGTAGGCATAAAAGTGCGTTTGGAGACCATTCGACGTGGTGATCTCGCCATTATTCAACACAGTAATATTTTTCACTAGAGGCTTGTACCGCACATCTAGACTATTGCGCACAGACTCCACATCAGTCCCTGGCTGCCAATTTACTTCCATGGTGATGGAACCATCATTAAAGGTCATCAACATGCTCTGCATCCCGAAGATCGATCGCTTGATGTAATTATCAGCCCCGGAAGGTATAATGGCACTGAAAGCCGGTTCTTTCACTACATACCACCAATAACCGGGATGCTCATGCAAATAAAAACTGCCAGCATGCACCGCCTGGACTCCAAGTAATAAACATAACACCATGATGCCAAAGCCAAAAAACCTGCGCATGGTAATCCCCTTTTCTTTCTTATTTTAGAAGAAAACCACCTAAATGGTGGTTTTGCCACCT
>WPCH01178715.1_pt1 | contig 10501 bp, 8 predicted proteins | sample 5399881 | NCBI WGS metagenome assembly WPCH01 (sample SAMN12869468, study PRJNA574797) | sludge metagenome | isolation source: wastewater treatment of pH5 | place: China:Beijing | collected 2019-05-20 | reverse complement strand
GATGAGAAATTCGATGGCTTCTATGCGATTATTACCAGCGAAGTAAAAATGCCTGATGCTGAGGTAGTTAAAACCTATCATGGCCTTTGGGAGATAGAACATAGCTTCAGGATTACGAAGAATGACTTGAAAACACGACCGGTTCATGTTTCGCTCGAAAACCGAATTAGCGCTAACTTTCTCACTTGTTTCATTGCGCTACTCATCGTAAGGCTACTTACTAAACGGTTAGGGGAAAAGTACGCTCCAGAACAGATCATTCAATCGCTTAAACGGTATCAGGCCTGTTACATCAAAGATAATGTTTACAGAGTAAGTTACTATGACCAGCTTCTTCAAGATGCTGGCACTGCCCTGAACCTCACTCTTAATCGACGATTTTTGACAGTTGGCGGTATTCGACAACTTGTGGCTGACAGCAAGAAAGAATTCTAGAATATACAACACTTCTCGGAAAAAACAAAACCTCTGTAAGCGCCTGTTTCCAGGCGTCACAGAGGTTTTCTCTATTTTTTACTGTTAGATTCGAGATTATAACATGCCTTGGCATAAAAAAACACCCGACCAGTCTGGCTAGGTGTTTTTGCTTTCAGCCTAGTTTTCTGCACCCTTTGAATATCTGAGATACCTATCATGGTTGAAAATAGCATAGCAGCCAAAGAAGGGATTACCATGATCAGGAAGAAATGTAATAATATTGGAAAATAGAGGGTCAAATGATTAAGGCAACATTAAACCTAATGGTGTTTTTAGCGCGTTGTATTCTCCCGTTTTCGTATAGGAACAAAATTTGTATTGAATAGGAGTCGATATGAGCTATAACTTATCATTATATCAAGATGTATTGTGGGCCAAAAAGAGTGACAGGGATGCTGTTTTTAAATGGTTACCATTGAAACAGCACTTGATTGACGTCACTGAAGTAATGAAGTTACTTTGGGAGCACTGGTTGAGTGAAAACCAGAGACAGGAGATTATCAGCTCCTTGAGTAATCCTAGCGACAAGATGGCTAAGAATCTGGCAGGCTTTTTAGCTGCCACGCACGATATTGGCAAGGCGACTCCAGTTTTCCAGAGCAAGCCCAGTTTTCATCAGTCGCTCGATTTGGATGGGGAGTTATTAGAGAAGCTTGAAAGGGACGGCTTTGTAGGAATTACACAGTATTATTCCCGCTTAATGAATCCGGCAGACACTCCGCACGCCACCTCTAGTCAGGCACTCTTAGAAAGCTATGGAGTTTCATCGGACATAAGCTCAATTGTCGGAGCACATCATGGAGTGCCCGTTGATGATGAAAAAGAAATTTCCGCACAACTAAGCTCTTATACGAACAACTATTTTCAAGTGCAAAATAAGGAAGACCCTGTCCATCGTAAATGGGTGGAAACTCAAAGAACAATATTTAACTGGGCACTTGAGATAAACGAATTTGAATCGCTAAAGGATTTACCGGGAATAACACAATCCGGTCAGGTTTTGCTCAGTGGTTTATTGATAATGGCAGATTGGATTGCGAGTAATGAAAAATATTTTCCTCTGCTCCCCCTTGATACCGCAATTGTTGACAATATGGACAAGCGAAAAGAGGTAGGATGGGAAAAATGGTATCAAACCTCTCCGCGGATCGAAGAGGAACACACAGACATTGTTTCGGGGTACCAAGAGCGATTTGGTTTTGAACCAAGAGACTTGCAGACAAAATTCGCCGAAGTTGTCCAAGAAACGATTCACCCAGGTATATTCATTGTGGAGGCACCGATGGGGGTCGGGAAAACAGAAGCTGCTTTGATGGGTGTTGAACAGCTATCAACGCAAACGAAAGCCAGCGGTATGTTCTTCGGATTACCAACCCAGGCAACCTCAGACGGCATATTTTATCGCATCAAAAATTGGTTAGAAAGCCTAGATGATGAGAAAAAATCCCTGCAGTTAGTCCATGGCAAAGCAGCATTAAACGATAGTTACACGTCTCTACCTCGGTCAAACATTTATGACGAAGCGGGCGGAAGTGTCGTGGTGAACGAATGGTTTGCCGGAAGAAAGACAGCTGTTCTGGATGATTTTGTCGTTGGAACGATTGATCAGTTCTTGATGACCGCTCTGAAGCAAAAACATTTGGCCCTAAGGCATTTGGGCTTTAGCAAAAAAGTCGTTGTTATTGATGAAGTGCATGCCTATGACGCTTATATGAGTCAATATTTGTACCGAGCATTGCGTTGGATGGGTGCCTACAATGTCCCAGTCATCATCTTGTCAGCCACTCTCCCAGCAAAAACCCGTATCGAGTTGATCGAGCACTATATGCGTGGTAGCGGAAAAAAGTGGCGTGATGCGAGGAAACCCAAAGATTGGGAGACAACCCGAGCGTATCCCTTAATTACCTATAGTGACGGCATGACCATCAAGCAATGCAGTGATATTAGCACCACAAATCATTCGGAGGTAAGTGTCCTTCGATTACATGAAGAGGATCTCATCCGAACACTTGACGAGCAGTTAAGGGATGGTGGCATCGCCGGCATCATCGTTAATACCGTGAGGAGAGCTCAAGAGATAACAGAATTATGTAGCGAACATTTTGGAGAAGATCTTGTTGAATTATTGCATTCTAGCTTTATTGCCACCGATCGGATTGAAAAAGAGAGGAGTCTACTTCAAACGATTGGAAAAGGTGTAGAGCGTCCTCATAAGAAGATTATTATTGGAACGCAGGTGATGGAACAGTCCCTGGACATCGACTTTGATCTACTTATTTCTGATTTAGCTCCCATGGATCTCTTAATTCAAAGAATTGGTCGGCTACACAGACACTCCTTAGTAATTCGTCCAGAGGCACTGAATAAGCCTAAAGTATATATAATGGGAACAAGCGACACTTTTGAATTTGAGTCAGGATCCAGTGCGGTCTATGGTGATTATCTATTAACTCGAACTCAACTACTCTTGCCAGAGACGATTTGTCTGCCTGAGGATATTTCCCCTTTAGTACAGGCAGTTTATGGTGATGATGCTAGCTTTGTTGAAGCAGAATTATTAGAAGAATACAATTTGGCGCGAACTGAATACCAAAGTATGGGCGATAGAAAAAAAGCAAGGGCTCAAGGATACAGGTTAGGGAAGCCTAGTTTCTCCCGTAATCAAAGCCTTGTCGGTTGGCTAGATAGTAAGATGCCATTAGATTCGGAAGAAAGAGCTGTGGCCCAGGTGCGCGACACGCAAGAAACGATTGAAGTGATTGCTTTGAAAAAAAGCCGAGATGGCTATAGGCTATTTGATCAGGCAAAAGATTTGTCTAGTGAGATCTACGATGCGGAGGTTCAGAAGAGAATTTCCCGCCATACATTGCGACTCCCGCTTCGGCTCAGTGCCCACTATAATATTGATCAGACCATTAGTGAGCTGGAAGAGTTTAATGAGAAGAATCTGCCTGTATGGCAAGAATCTGATTGGTTGCGAGGGATGCTAGGAATCATCTTTGATGACAACAGTGAATTTATTCTCAATGGATTTTGTATAAAGTATTGTCAGAAGAGGGGTCTAACCTATCAAAAATTCACTGATGGTGGAGGAGGGGATTAATTGAGCTGTTTCAATTTACTGGAGGAACCTTGGATTTTGGTCATGGCAGATGATAAGGGCTCATCTGAAGAAGAGTCTTTAATCCAACTGTTTCTGAATGCGCACAGGTACAAGCAGCTAGCTGGGGAAATGCAGATGCAGAACTTTGCCACCCTGCGTCTACTCTTGGCGGTGTTGCATACGGTATTCTCAAGGTTTGATGCCCAGGGGCAACCATACCCCTATTTAGTCCTGGATGAGAGATTCAAACAGCTGCAAGAGCTTGATGAAGATGACTTCGAAGATCACCAAAAAGCCATAATGGATACCTGGGAAGAGTTGTGGAAACGAGGATCATTTCCTGAAATCGTTGTTGAGTACTTAAATCGCTGGCACGATCGATTCTATCTCTTTGACGATAAGCACCCGTTTTATCAGGTGACAAAAGAGGAATTATTGAAACGACCGATCAAGGCAGGACGAGGTACGAATCCCACGGAAATTCGTCCCAAGACAATGAATCGTACGATTTCTGAAAGCGGAAACAAGATCGCCTTATTTGCACCGAAATACGAAGCAAACGAAAATAAGAATCGAATCCGTGAAGCAGAGTTGACCCGATGGTTAATTCTATATCAAGGGGTAGTCGGAACAGGTGACAAAGCAGCATATAAAGACTTTGAAGGAACAAATTCTAAAGGATGGATTTATGACATCGGTGGCATAGCTTTGCGAGGGAAGACACTTTTTGAGACCCTTCTCCTAAACCTAGCCTTGCTACATCCAGAAGAGGCATATCAGGCAACGATGCAAAGACCATCCTGGGAACAAACTGGTGATGAGCTCATAACCAAACTTTTAGCGGGTTATCCAGTCGATAATTTGGCAGAACTTTATACCAATTGGAGTCGAGCCATGTATCTGGATCCCGAGACCCAGTTAGACGAAGACTTTACAATTAGTACTGTAAAATTGCCTGAAGTCAACCATCAGGATCAGTTTTTAGAGCTCATGACCTTATGGAGATATCGCACACAGGGGAATAAAGGTTTTCGAACACCACAAAAACATCAAATGAATGCATCTTTCTGGCGCTCGTTCGGCCCTGTCTTTTTGAGCAAGGATGCTAACGATAAACGGCCAGGCATCATAGATTGGCTATATGAGATTGAGAAGATGACGAAAGAAACAAATGTTGTGATCGAAAGCTACGGAATGGAGTCTGATGGCAACGCTACTTCTTGGGTACCAGTTGACGAATATTTTGACACTCTTGACATCAATGAGCATGTGCTGGTCGATGTTCAGGACGATGGATGGGTTGTCAGAATAAATGGGGAGGTTGAGAAAACAAAAGAAGTCATTGAAAAAACCTTTGGCCGATTCGTAAATGAGGTGAAAAGCATCCGGAATCTAAGTGGTAACGAGTTTACAAGCAAGATCGTACGGCAAGTTTATTTTGAGATCGATCAACCCTTTAGATTCTGGCTCAACTCATTAGAAGTCAATCAAGACAAAGACGAGCGCATTCAAGAGTGGCGTTCAGACCTTAGAAAGATCCTGCTTACACAAGCAGACTACTTGGTTGAATCTGCCGGAAATCGTGACTACAAAGGTATTTTCGAGAAGGACAAGCCTTTTAAGAACATTGCCACAGCATACAATCAGTTTATGTATTGGTTGAACAAAAACCTCGGGTTTACCAACAATTAGGGGAGGGGGATTGAATGGAACAGCCAGCGAGCACAAGTATTTATCAAATGACAGCCAGAATTTTGCATTTGATTGGCAGTGACTTACAGGCAAGTTCGACAAAGGCTTATTTGGCAAGCTTGCGTCAGTCTGTCAATAAGGACGTTCATCGAGCCACGGGCATCTTCCCGGTAATATTTTCCAGTATGCCTAGTGAGTATTTAGGAAGATCCGGTGACTTGACAGATGGCGAGCGGTCGATCATTTTGGCTTTGCAACTCTTTGCATTACATCAACAAGGCCGTGATCAAAGTGCCAACGCGCAAAGCGGCGACTCCAAGGCAGAAAAAGCGTTAAGTGATTTAGGTGGATCACTCCATACTCTAAGAGTCGCAGATGACAGCCAAGCGATTGACCGCAGATTTAATGCAATGATCACCGCAACAAGTTTTAATGAGTTGGCAAACCATCTACGACATTTGATTAAGTTGTTGAAGTCAAAAACTACCACCAAGGTTAATTATGCGCAATTGGCGGAGGATTTGTTTTGGTTTCAGAAAGGCTACGAAGGCCAGATTCGCCTAAAATGGTCGCGGTCCTATTACAGACATTACAATGGGGGTAAAGGAGAGGAAAGTGATGAAAAACAATAGACGTCTTTTTTTGGACGTACATGCCATTCAAACCGTTCCACCATCAAATATGAATCGGGACGATACCGGCAGCCCGAAGACTGCACAATATGGTGGGGTAACAAGGGCACGAGTAAGTTCTCAGTCTTGGAAAAAAGCAGTTCGAAAATATTTCCTAGAACACGGTGGCATGAACAATGTGGGGATTCGAAGTTTAGAAATTGTTCGCTATGTGGCTGAAAAGATTGTAAACATTGATGAGTCCATTAATCAAGAAGAGGCCATGACGCTAGCCGAAAAAGTAATCAATTCCGCAGGGGTTTCCACGACAAAAGATCGAAAAGCCAGGGCTTTGTTTTTCCTAAGTTCTAAGCAGGCAGAGAAGCTTGCCCGAGCAGCAATTGAAGGGGAGGCTACTAACGGGGAGTTACAGGAAATGCTCACGAGTGACCCAGCTATTGATATCGCTCTATTCGGGCGAATGGTGGCGGATGACCCCAAGCTAAATGAAGATGCCTCTAGCCAAGTCGCTCATGCTATCTCAACCCATGCAGTCCAGACGGAGTTTGATTTTTACACTGCTACGGATGACTTTTCCTCAGCCCCCGATGCTGGGGCGGGTATGCTTGGAACAATTGAATACAATTCGTCTACTCTGTATCGTTATGCGAATGTCGCTGTGCACGAATTTTGTGGTCAGATAGGGGATTTGGCTTCTACAGTCAATGCTCTAAAGCTTTTCATCGAAGCTTTTGCTAAGTCGATGCCTACCGGAAAAGCCAATACATTTGCCAATCAAACCTTGCCGCAAGCGATCTTAATCAGTCTACGAAACGATCGTCCGGTGAGTTTGGTAAGTGCTTTTGAAAGACCCGTTCACTTGTCCGAAGGATATGTGGGGCAATCCATTAAGCGGTTGCAAAATGAGCATGAGTCAGTTAAACAATGGGTTGATGAACCGCTCTTCTCTTTGGGTTTGGGGATGAATGATTTTGAGGGGAATCAAGCAAATTTCCAGCAATTACTTGAGCAGTTGGAGGAGAAGCTAACCTCTCTTCTAGACACTTAGTTTGGGGGATTAAAATGAAGACTCTATTACTGAAATTTGCTGGCCCCCTACAATCTTGGGGGACTGACTCACGATTTGAAACTCGTTCGACAAATCGCTACCCCTCAAAAAGTGCTGTAGCAGGAATGTTGGCAGCTAGTTTTGGTTATTCAAGGGATGATGCGAGAATAAACCAGTTTAGCCAGTTGGATTTTGCTGTAAGGGTTGATCAACCGGGTGAATTACTGAATGACTACCATGTAGCGCGAAAACTCAAGCCGAATGGAACAGTGGATCAGGTGTATGTTACGAATCGACACTACTTGCAGGATGCTGTTTTTGTTGTAGCACTTGGCAGTGATGACGAGCAGTGGATGACAAGAATCGAATATGCCTTAAGACACCCCTACTTCCAGCCTTTTTTAGGGAGACGCTCCAACCCTTTAACAGCAGATTTTTTCATAGGAACAGAAAGCAAGAATGCAGTAACAAGCTTAGAGGATCTGCAGTGGCAAGCTTCTGATTGGTATAGAAGAAAGAACAAGGGTGAAATGATGCTATCAATCTACGCGGATGCTCATTTGATAGAGGGTTCTCCAAGACAGATGGTGAGAGATCGAGTCATCTCATTTTCTCAAAGAGAACGTCTTCATGGCTATAGGGCTGTAGGAAGAAAGGATATCGTGTTGATGCCATATGGTGATGAAGCCAGTCATGATGCATTTAACGCTTTTTAGGAGGGTTTTATGTACTTGTCACGCGTGAAAATTGACGTCAATAACAGGTGGAAGACAAAAGACCTAGATCATTTGGGAGCTTATCATAGTTGGGTTGAAGACAGTTATCCGAAAGAAGTGGGAACTGGCGAACGCTCGCGCAAACTATGGCGAATCGACCATTTAGGTGATGACTCCTATCTACTTGTTTTTAGTAAGGGAAAACCGGATTTGAGAAAGCTAGAAAAATACGGAGTAACGGACAGTGCGGAAACGAAGGACTACAATGTATTGCTAAATCAGTTGCGAGCAGGTGATAAGCTAAGATTTCGACTGGTGTTAAACCCAGTCATGTCACTCAGCGAAGGAAAAATGTCTGGGAAACGTGGTCGTGTAATCCCGCTTGTAACAGCGGACCAGCAGTTGCAGTTTTTGAAAGGAAGATCACTCCAACACGGCTTTTCAGTTAACGAAGATGAGGTGATGATCACCGAGCGAAGCTTTGAAATCTTAAAGCGAAAAAATCAAAAGGCGTTGAAGATTTGTAAAGCAGCTTATGGAGGGTTTTTAACAATTGAAGATTTGGTTCTCTTTAAGGCAGTGTTGATCAATGGATTAGGTAAGAAAAAAGCCTATGGATTTGGCCTTTTAACAGTCATTCCGGGTAGTGCATAGTGAAAGAGTATGCTGGAGCGAAAAAACCGGAACTCCTTGAACTACCACGGGTCAGTGATCGCATCACATTTATGTATGTTGAGCATTCGAAGATTAATCGACAAGATAGTGCCATAACAGTCACAGACAGGCGAGGAATCGCAAGAATACCTTCCGCCATGATTAGTGTGCTAATGCTTGGACCAGGCACTGAAATTACGCACCGGGCTATGGAACTAATTGGCGATACGGGTACAAGCATTGTCTGGGTAGGTGAAAGAGGGGTTCGGCTATATGCACATGGTCGTGCCTTGACCAGGTCAAGTCAACTGCTTGAAAGACAAGCTAAACTCGTTTCGAATCGAAGAAGCAGATTAGCGGTGGCGAGAAAAATGTATCAGTTAAGATTTCCCGACGAGGACGTATCAAACTTAACGATGCAGCAACTACGCGGGCGTGAGGGCGCTCGCGTTCGCCAAGTCTACAGTGATTACTCTAAGGAATTTGGTGTAAAGTGGACTCGTCGAGAATACGATTCGACCGACTTTGAGAGTGGTACTGCAATTAATCAGGCACTTTCAGCAGCAAACGTCGCTCTTTACGGTTTGGCTTACAGCGTTATTGTAGCGATAGGTCTTGCGCCTGGTTTGGGGTTCATTCACACAAGTCATGAACTTTCATTTGTGTATGATATTGCAGATTTGTATAAGGCGGATACAAGCATATTTGTTGCATTTGAAGTAGTCTCCCAAGCCGAGCCAGAAGAAGATATTGGCCAGAAAACCCGCCTTAGGATGAGAGATGCTTTTGTAGATGGTAGAATAATTAAGTCGATTGTAAGAGATACCAAGTATTTGCTGGATAAAGAGGATGAGTTGGCTCAAGGAGACGAAGTGGATATTATTCACTTGTGGGATGAAAGCGATCGGCTTGTGAAGCACGGCGTTAACTATACCGATTTTACTAAGGTTGGGGAAAAATAGTATGGCTATGACCGTCATAACTATGTCGAATGCACCGGTGTCCTTGAGGGGAGATTTGACTAAATGGATGCAGGAAATAGCAACGGGAGTTTATATCGGAAACTTGAATTCACGAGTTCGAGAAGAGCTGTGGGAAAGAGTGACGCAAAGTGTTGGTAAGGGACAAGTGACGCTTAGTTATGCCACGCGAAATGAACTCGGCTACCAATTTATGACACATCGAACCAAACAGATCAATGTTTCATTTGATGGCATACCGTTAGTGATGATACCAACGGAAGAAGACCATCTAGCAGACGGACTAAAACGTGGGTTTAGTAATCAGGCAAAATTTCGCCAAGCTAGGAAATATGCTACAAAAGACAAAGCAACATCAAGTGCACCTTACATTGTTTTAGACATTGAGACTGACGGTCTCGATCCACGACAAGACAATATTATTGAAATAGCCGCGCTAAGGGCTGAGCCGGACAACTACGAAGAATTTCATTGCTTTATTCAAAATGAACGTGAACTACCGGATGAAATTGTAGAGTTGACGGGGATAACGGATCAAATTCTAGCCAATGAAGGACAGACTGTTGCAAAAGCTCTAGTTGACTTCGTTGATTTTATTGGGGAACTGCCCATAGTTGGCTACAATCTTCTTTTTGATGTCGATTTCATAAACAGGAGTTTGCGCGATATCAACAAAGCCATCATGAAAAACAGAAAGATTGATCTTATGAGCCTAGTAAAGAAAGAAAAAATGTTTTTACGGTCCTATAAGTTGGAGGATGTACTACAAGCGTATGGTATAGACGAACCCGTTTCGCACCGAGCCCTAAAAGATGCTCGATTAACACATGCTCTGTCAACTAAAGTGAATGGATTTGCAAGGCAGCTAAATCGGAAACGTTGATAAACAGGGGATCTATTAAGTGTCTTTCCCGCAGGTGCGGGGGTGATCCTCCCACAAAACCTACAAAGGAGGGGAAAAAATGGTCTTTCCCGCAGGTGCGGGGGTGATCCCCGCGTCGCCAACCTCTAAATGTTGGTTTTTACGTCTTTCCCGCAGGTGCGGGGGTGATCCTAATTGCATTACATAATTTCGACAAAATTCTAAGTCTTTCCCGCAGGTGCGGGGGTGATCCTGACGGCATTCACAATTTTTGTGACGATGATTGGTCTTTCCCGCAGGTGCGGGGGTGATCCTACGACGAGTATTGGCGTAACGA
>WPCH01310591.1_pt1 | contig 10537 bp, 17 predicted proteins | sample 5399881 | NCBI WGS metagenome assembly WPCH01 (sample SAMN12869468, study PRJNA574797) | sludge metagenome | isolation source: wastewater treatment of pH5 | place: China:Beijing | collected 2019-05-20 | reverse complement strand
GCCTGCTGGTCGCCGCCGCCGCGGGCACGGCCGGCATGGTCGCCTTCGAACGGGCCGGCGGCGCCGCGGTCGGCGTGGCCATCTCGGTCACCACCATCCCGGCCGCCGCGTACATCGGCGCCGCCATCGCCCTCGGCCGCGACGAACCGATGTGGGGGGCGATGCTCGTCCTCCTCACCAACGTCGTCGTCATCGTCGCGGCCGGCACGGCGACCCTCGGGCTGCAACGTCGACACCGTGCGAGGACCCGGTGAGCAGCCCCCGCGGGCTGGAGCGCTTCGTCCCCATCTCGGGATGGCTCCGCGGCTACCGGCCGGACTGGCTCAAGGCCGACGTCGTGGCCGGGCTGACCGTCTGGGCGCTGGTGGTGCCCGAGGCGATGGCCTACGCCGGCATCGCCGGGGTGCCGGTGGAGTACGGGCTGTATGCCGTTCCGCTGGCCGTGGTCGCCTACGCCGTGTTCGGCACCTCGCGGCGGCTGTTCGTCGGACCCAGCTCGACGATCGCGGCGCTGTCGGCCTCGACGGTCGCCCCGGTCGTCGCCTCCGGCGGCACGGCGGAGGACTACGTCGCCCTCACCGCCGGGCTGGCGCTCCTGGTGGGGGCGCTCTACGTGGTCATGGGCCTGGCCCGGATGGGCTTCGTCGCCCGGTTCTTCGCCAAACCGGTGCTCGACGGCTTCATCATCGGCCTCGGCCTCTACATCGCGGTCGGCCAACTGCCCAAGCTGGTCGGCATCGAGAAGGCCGAGGGGAACGTCGTGCAGCAGTTCGCCGGGTGGGTCACCGACATCGGCGAGTGGGACCGACCGAGCCTCCTGGTCGGTCTGCTGTCGCTCACGGTCCTGGTCGCCCTGGAACGACGGCTCCCACGGGTTCCGGCCGCGCTGGTCGTGGTCGTGGCCTCGGTCATCGCCGCACAGGCCTTCGACCTGGGTGCCGAAGGCGTCGCGCTCGTCGGTGAGGTGCCCACCGGGTTCCACTTCGTGTCGTGGTCGGGCGTCTCGGTCGACCAGCTCATCGACATGGTGCCGGGGGCACTGGCCATCATCGTGGTGGGCTTCGCCGAGTCCGTGGCCGTGGCCAAGGCCTACGCAGCCAAGGACCGGGAGCGGATCGACCCCAACCAGGAGATGGTGGCCTACGGCGCGGCAAACCTCGGCTCCGGCATCCTCCAGGGATTCTCGGTCAGTGGGAGCCTCTCGAAGTCCGCCGCGGCCCAAACGGCAGGCGGGAAGACCCCCGTGTTGCTGGGCGTGGTCGCCGGGGCCGTCCTGCTCACCATCGCCGTGATCGCCGGCGTGTTCGAGTGGCTCCCCGAGCCCACCCTCGCCGCCATCATCATCGTCGCCGTCGCGGGGATGATCGATCCCGCCGAGATCAGACGGCTCTGGGCCGCGCGGTCGATCGACGTCGTCCTCGCCCTCGGGGCGCTCCTCGGCGTGCTGCTCCTGGACATCCTCGGTGGCGTGGTGGTCGGCGTCGTGCTCAGCCTCGCGCTGGTCATCCACCGACTCGACAACCCCCACGTCGCGGTCCTCGGGGGCAACGAGGACGCCACGGCCTATCGGGACCTGGCCGAGAACCCGGGCTACACGGCGGTGCCCGGCGTGCTCATCTACCGCTTCGACGCACCCTTGGTCTTCACCAACGCCGACTTCTTCAAGGACGACCTCACCGAGCGCCTGCGCACCGCCGACCCGCCTTACGAACAGGTGGTCCTGGACTTCGAGGCCGTCTACGAGATCGACACCACCGGACTCGACGCGCTCCTCCAGGTCCAGGAGCTCCTCGACGACGACTCGATCCGCCTCGACCTGGCCAGGGTCAAGACCGACCCACGCGAGCTGCTCGACCGGATGGAGGCCACCGAGCGCCTCGGCCCCGACCACCTCCACGCCACCATCCACGACGCCATCGCCGGCCGGCGCTGACGGGACCGGTTGGCCCTACGGCAGGGTGAAGATCTCGGGGCCGTCGTCGGTGATGGCGATGGTGTGCTCGCAGTGGGCCGACAGGCTGCCGTCCGCGGTGCGGACACCCCAGCCGTCGCTCATGACCCGGGTCTCGGCGGAGCCGATGTTGACCATGGGCTCGATGGCGAAGACGTTGCCGGCCCGCAGCTTGGGGCCCTTGCCCGGCTTGCCCCAGTTGGGGACCTGCGGGGACTCGTGCATGGCGGTGCCGATGGCGTGGCCGGTGTACTCCCGGACCACGCCGTAGCCGGCGGCCTCGGCCACCTTCTGCACGGCGTGACCGATGTCGGACAGTCGGTTGCCGTCCACCATCTGGTCGATGCCGGCGAACAGGCTCTCGTCGGTCACCTTGATGAGGCGGGCCGCCTCCTCGCTGACCTGGCCGACGGGGGCGGTGAAGGCGGCGTCGCCGTGGTAGCCCTCGATGATCGCCCCACAGTCGATGGAGATGATGTCGCCTTCCTCCAACGGGGTGTCGTCGGGGATGCCGTGGACGATGACGTCGTTGGGCGAGGCGCAGATCACCGCGGGGAACGGCGGGGCGCCGGGGCCGCCGCCGTAGTTGAGGAAGTTGGAACGGGCGCCGTTGCGCTCGATGACCTCACGGCCGATCTTGTCCAGTTGCCGCGTGGTCACCCCGGGGCGGATGGCTTCGCGGATCTTGTCGTGCATCTCGGCCACGACCCGGCCGGCGCGGCGCATCTTGGCCAGTTCGTCCGCGGAGCGACGCATCGCTCAGGCCTCCAGCGCCGCGTCCACGACCTTGACCAGGCGCTCGAAGACCTCGTCCTCGGCGCCCACGCCGTCGACCTCGACCAGGCGGTCACGGTCCCCGAACCAGCCCAGCAGTGGAGCGGTCTGCTGCTCGTAGAGCTCGAGGCGGCGGCGGATCGCCTCCTCGGTGTCGTCGGCCCGGCCCCGGGCGACCATGCGCTCGGTGACCACCTCGACGGGCACGTCGAGGTTCACGGCGAGGTCCACGAAGGCCTCTCCCAGGTTGCGTTGCATGGCCTCGACCTGGCCGAGGGTGCGGGGATAGCCGTCCAGGAGCCAACCCGGCTCGGCGTCGGGCTTGGCCAGGCGCTCGACCACGATGCCCTCCATGACCTCGTCGGGGACCAGGTCCCCGGCGTCCATCAGGCCCTTGGCCTTCAGCCCCAGCTCGGTGCCCTCGGCGACGGCTTCCCGCAGCATGTCACCGGTGGAGATGTGGGGGATGCCGTAGTGATCAGCGAGGCGCACGCACTGCGTGCCCTTCCCGGCGCCTTGGCGCCCGAAGACGATGAGGCGCGTGGTCACGACAGGAACCCCTCGTAGTTGCGCATCATCAGCTGGCTGTCGATCTGCTTCATGGTCTCCAGGGCCACACCGACGCCGATGAGCACCGAGGTGCCGGAGAACGAGAGCACCGCGGTGCTCTGGTCGGGCAGGATCTGGGCCAGGAAGATCGTTGGCGCCAAGGCCACCGCGGCGATGAACAGGGCGCCGGGGAGGGTGATGCGGCTCAGGATCCGGGCCAGGTACCGCTCGGTCTGGGGGCCTGGGCGGATGCCGGGGATGAACCCCCCCTGCTTGCGGATGGTGTCGGCCTGCTGGGCCGGGTCGAAGGTGATCGCCGTGTAGAAGTAGGCGAAGCCGATGATCAGCAGGCCGTAGAGCACGATGTAGAAGATGCTCGTGGGCTGGACCAGGTTGTCGTTGATCCACTTCTGGACATCCGCGCCCCAGCCGTCGGCCGGCAGCACGTTCGACAGCAGCAGCGGCAGGTAGAGCACCGAGCTGGCGAAGATGATGGGGATCACGCCGGACTGGTTGACCTTCAGCGGGATGTAGGTGCTCTGGCCGCCGTACATGCGTCGGCCGACCACCCGCTTGGCGAACTGCACGGGGATGCGACGCTGGCCCTGTTCGACGAAGACGATGGCCACGGTCAGCAGGATGAACAGGAAGATGAGGAAGGCCAGGGCGGCGTTGCCGGCCTCGGCCTGAACCCGGCTGCCGGTGGAGGGGTACGAGCTGACGACCGAGGTGAAGATCAGGATCGACATGCCGTTGCCGATGCCCCGCTGGGTGATCAGCTCGCCCATCCACATGACCATGGCGGTGCCTGCCACCAGGGTGAGCACGATCAGCAGCACCCGGGGCACGGTGAAGTCGGGCACCAGGTCGAGGTTGGTCGACACGTTGGCGAAGAAGCCGCCGCCGCCGTTGTGGAACAGGAAGACCAGGCCCGTGGACTGCATGATGGCGATGCCGACGGTGACATAGCGGGTCCACTGGGTGATCTTGCGCTGGCCGACCGCGCCCTGGGCCTGCCACTGCTCCAGCTTGGGGATCACCACGGTGAGGATCTGCATGATGATCGACGCCGTGATGTACGGCATGATCCCGAGCGCGAACACCGCGAACTGGGTGAGCGCCCCGCCGGAGAAGAGCTGGAGGAACCCCAGCACGCCGCCCTCCTCGGCCTGTGTGCGCAGGGTCGCGACGGCGTCGAGGTCGATGCCCGGCACGGGGATGAACGCCCCGAACCGGTACAGCGCGATCATCGCCAGGGTGAACAGGATCTTGTTGCGGAGGTCCGGGATCCGGAAGACGTTGAGCAACGAGCCCATCGGTCAGCCCTCCCAGGTATCAGCGACGGGCATCGTGCAGCTAACCATGAAGGCGGGGTCCTAACGGTTCGTGTGGGCGTTGCCCTTGGCCGGCGGACGGCCGTCGCCCCAGGGCAGCGGCACGATTTCCACCGTACCCCCGGCGCCGGTGATGGCCGCCTCGGCCGACTTGGAGGCCGCGTGAGCCTTCACCGTGACCTTGCGGGTCAGCTCGCCCCGGCCCAGGACCTTGACGAACTTGTTCTTGCCGACCAGGCCGATGGCCCGCAGGGTCTCGGGCGAGACCTCGTCGAGGCCGGACTCCTCGATGGTGTCCAGGTTGATGGCCTGGTACTCCACGCGGAACGGGTTGTTGAAGCCCCGCAGCTTGGGGATGCGCTTGTGCAGCGGCAGCTGGCCACCCTCGAAGCCGACGGCGACGGTGTTGCGGGCGCGCTGGCCCTTGGTGCCACGGCCGGCGGTCTTGCCGCCCTTGCCGCCGATGCCGCGGGCAACCCGCTTCTTGGCCTTGTGGGAGCCCGGTGCGGGCTTGAGGTCGTGGACCTTCATGACTCGTCTGCTTCCTCAGCGTCGTTCTTCTCGGTGGCCTTGGCCTTCGCCGGTGCCTTCTTCTCGGCCGCCTGCTCCTCGATGGTGATCAGGTGGCTGACCTTGCGCAGCATCCCCTGGATCTCGGGGCGGTCCGGCAACACGTTGGACTGACCGATGCCCCGTAGGCCGAGGGCCCGCATGGTGCCGCGGGCCTTGGGCTTGGAGCCGATCGTGGACTTGACCTGGGTGACCTTGAGATCCGCCATCACGCGTCACCCGGCTGCGGATGCGGGGTCCCCGGCACGCCACCCTTCTCGGTGGCCAGGTACGCCTCGAGCAGGCCCTTGGGCACGAACTCCTCGGCGGGCAGGCCCCGCAGGGCGGCGATGGCGTCGGGGCGACGCTGGCCCTTCAGGCCCTGGATGGTGGCCCGGGCCACGTTGATGTGGTTGGCCGAGCCCAGGGACTTGCAGAGCACGTCGTGGATGCCGGCCTCCTCGAGGATGGCGCGGGCGGCGCCACCGGCGATGACCCCGGTACCGGGGGCGGCGGGCTTGAGCAGGACGCGTCCGGCGCCCCACTCCCCCAGGATGGGGTGCACGATGGTGCTGCCGGCCATGGGGACCTTGAACAGGTTGCGGCGGGCCTCTTCGGTGCCCTTCTGGATGGCCAGGGGCACCTCCTTGGCCTTGCCGTAGCCCAGGCCGACCCGGCCGTTGGCGTCGCCGATGACCACGAGGGCGGTGAAGGAGAACCGCCGACCGCCCTTGACCACCTTGGCCACGCGGTTGATGTCGATGACGCGGGACTCCCGCAGCTGCGGGTCCCCACTGGCCCGAGGGTTCGGGGCCTGCTCACGCTGGTAGCTGCTCATGGTTCCTTAGAACTCCAGTCCGCCCTCACGGGCGGCATCGGCCACGGCGGCGACGCGCCCGTGGTAGAGGTTCCCGCCGCGGTCGAAGACCACGGTGGTGACGCCGGCGGCCTTGGCCCGGTCGGCGATGAGGCTCCCGATCTTCGCGGCGGCGTCCTTGTTGCCGGTCGCCCCGGTCTTGAGATCGGCCTCGTAGGTGGACGCCGCGGCCAGGGTGACCCCGGCCCGGTCGTCGATCACCTGCGCGCTGATGTGGCGGCTCGACCGGAAGACGGCCAGGCGGGGCCGGTCGGCCGTGCCCTGGACCTTCTTGCGGACGCGACCGTGCCGGCGCTGCCGGTCCTTGGCCTTCTTGGCGGTGTGAGCCATGACTCGTTCCTCGTTGCTAGCCAGCGGAGGCGGCCTTACCGGCCTTACGCCGGACCACCTCGCCCTGGTAACGGATCCCCTTGCCCTTGTAGGGCTCGGGCTTGCGGATGGCGCGGATGTCGGCGGCCACCTGGCCGACGGTCTCCTTGTCGATGCCGACGACATCGATGCGGGTGTTGGAGGGCACCTCGAAGGTGATCCCCTCCGGGGCCTGCACCTTGACGGTGTGGCTGTAGCCCACGGCCAGCTCCAGGGCGCGATCGCCCTGGGCGGTGGCCCGGTAGCCGACGCCCACGATCTCGAGGGCGCGGCGGTAGCCCTCGGTCACGCCCGTCACCATGTTGGCGATCAGCGTGCGGAAGAGGCCGTGCAGGGCCCGGCTCTCCCGCTCGTCATCGACGCGGGCGACGGTCAGCTGACCGTCGTCCTGGGTGATGCTCAGGGCCTCGGGCAGGGTGCGCGTCAGCTCACCCTTGGGGCCTTTGACCGTGACCACGCGGCCCTCGATCTTGACCTCGACCCCGGACGGGACCGGGATGGGTGCTTGTCCAACTCGTGACATGGTCGGCTCCTACCAGACGTAGCAGAGGACCTCGCCACCGATGCGCTGGCGGCGAGCCTCGCGGTCGGTGAGGAGTCCCTTGCTGGTCGAGACGACGGCGACGCCCAGTCCCCCGAGGACCCGGGGGACGGCGTCGGCCTTGGTGTAGACGCGGAGGCCGGGCTTGGACACACGGCGGATGCCGGTGATCACCCGCTCGCGGGCCTCGGAGTACTTCATGTCGATGATCAGGGTCTTGGAGGGCTTGCCCTCCTCCTGGTCGACACGGAAGGACTGGATGTAGCCCTCCTTCTGGAGGACCTCGGCGAGGCTCTCCTTCAGCTTGGAGGAGGGCATCGTCACGTCGTCGTGCATCGCCACGTTGGCGTTGCGGATCCGCGTGAGCATGTCGGCGATCGGGTCGGTCATCGTCATCGGATCACCAACTCGCCTTCGTCATGCCGGGCAGCTCGCCCGCGTGCGCCAGCTCCCGCAGGCACAGGCGGCACAGCTTGAACTTGCGGTAGACCGCTCGCGAGCGGCCACACCGCTGACAGCGGGTGTAGCCGCGGACCTTGAACTTCGGGGTCCGGTTGCTCTTCTCGACCAGTGCCTTCTTGGCCATGGGTCAGTCCTCGTTGCGTCGGAAGGGGAAGCCGTAGGCATCGAGCAGGGCTCGGCCTTCGGCATCGGTACGGGCGGTGGTCACGATCGTGATGTCCATTCCTCGGACGGTGTCGATCGCGTCGTAATCGATCTCGGGGAAGATCAGCTGCTCGGTCACGCCGAACGTGTAGTTGCCGTGGCCGTCGAACGACCGGTCCGGCAGGCCCCGGAAGTCCCGGATGCGGGGGATGGCCAGGTTGATCAGCCGATCGAAGAACTCCCACATGCGGGCGCCCCGCAGCGTGACCTTGGCCCCGATGGGGTTGCCCTCGCGCAGCTTGAAGTTGGCGATGGAGACCCGGGCCCGGGTCACGATCGGCTTCTGGCCGGCGATGATCGTCAGGTCGGCGACCGCGCCGTCGATGAGCGACTTCTGGTCGGTCGCCGCGCCGACGCCGCAGTTCAGGACGATCTTGGAGAGCCGGGGCACCTCCATGATGTTCCCGAGCTCCAGGTCCGCCTTCAGCTTCTCGCGGATCTCGTCGTCGTAGCGCTGCGCCAGGCGCGGCTTGGTGTTCGTGGCGGTCGCCATCAGAGGTCACCTCCGCACTTCTTGCAGGTCCGGTACTTGGTGCCGTCCGGGTCGAAGCGGTAGCCGACCCGGGTCGGGCCGCAGCTCGCGCAGAGGATGGCGACGTTGGCGACGGGGACGGGCATGTCCTTGTCGATGATCCCGCCCTGCATGGTGGCCTTGGTCGCCTTCTGGTGACGCTTGGCCACGTTCACGCCGTCCACGATCACCTTGTCGGCCGAGGGGATGGCGCGGGACACCTCGCCCTCCTTGCCCTTGTCCTTGCCGGTGAGCACGCGCACGCGGTCACCCTTCTTGATCTTCATGCCTGCCACTTTCAGAGCACCTCCGGCGCCAGCGAAACGATCCGCATGAAGCGCTTGTCCCGGAGCTCGCGGCCCACGGGCCCGAAGATGCGGGTGCCGCGGGGCTGCTGCTGGTCGTTGATGAGCACCGCTGCGTTCTCGTCGAAGCGGATGTAGGAGCCGTCCGGACGACGCTTCTCCTTCTTGACCCGGACGACGACGCACTTGACGACCTCGCCCTTCTTGACCGCCGCACCGGGGATGGCGTCCTTGACCGTGGCCACGAAGACGTCGCCGATGGAGGCGTAGCGCCGGCGGGAACCGCCGAGCACCTTGATGCACAGGACCTCACGGGCCCCGCTGTTGTCCGCGACCCGCAGGCGGGTCTCCTGCTGGATCATCGGGCCCGCTCCACGATCTCGAGCAGGCGCCAGCGCTTCTTCTTGGAGAGCGGCCGGGTCTCGGCCACCCGCACGCGGTCGCCCTCGTTGAGGGTGTTCTCCTCGTCGTGGACGTACAGCTTGGTGACGCGCTGGACGGTCTTGTCGTAGCGGCGGTGCCGGACCCGGTCGGTGATGGCCACGATGGCCGTCTTGTCCATGGCCGTGCCGACGACCATGCCCTCACGGGTCTTGCGCCGGTTGCGCTCGGTGGATTCGGTCTCAGGCATCGGTGGTCTCCTCCAGCGCCTCGGCGGCGCGGATCTCTCGGGCCCGGAGCTCGGTCATGAGCCGGGCCACCTCGCGCCGGGCATCCCGCAACGCCGTGGCGTTGTCGAGCTGGCCGGTGACATGCGAGAAGCGCAGGTTGAACAGCTCCTGGCGGGCGTCGTCCAGGTGCTGGACCAGGTCGACGTCGCCGAGCTCGCGGATCTGGGCGGCCTTCATCAGAAGCCCTCCTCACGGCGCACGAAGCGGGCCTTGATGGGCAGCTTCTGGATGGCCCGCTCGAGGGCCGCCTTGGCGGTGGCCTCGTCGGGGTAGGACAGCTCGAAGAGGATCCGGCCGGGCTTGACCACGGCGACCCAGTACTCGGGGTTGCCCTTGCCCGAGCCCATGCGGGTCTCGGCCGGCTTCTGGGTGACGGGCTTGTCCGGGAAGATGTTGATCCAGACCTTGCCACCGCGCTTGATGTGGCGGGTCATGGCGATACGGGCGGCCTCGATCTGGCGGGCGGTGATCCAACCGGGCTCGAGGGCCTGGATGCCGTAGTCGCCGAAGTTGACGTTGGTTCCGCCCTTGGCGGGGCCCCGGCGATGACCGCGCTGCTGCTTGCGGTGCTTGACCTTCTTGGGCATGAGCATGGTCAGTCACCGTCCCCGGGGCGGAAGTGCGGGGTCTCGTGGTGCTCGCGGGTCGTCCGCTCGATCTCCTCTTCCTCAGCGAGGAGGCGCTCGAACTCGGGGTCGGCCTCCTTGATGAGGGGCTCAGGAGCGTCCTCGGTCGGCTCGGCGGCCTCGGCCTCGGCGGCGGCCGCCGCGGCAGCCTCCTTCTGGGCCTGCTCCTCTTCGCGCTTGCGCGCGGCGGTGGAGGACACGACCCGGGGGGCCGGAGCCGGCTCGCCGGAGGTCTCGCCCACGGCCATGGCGGCCTCGCGAACGCTCTTGTCCTCGCTGGCGGCCTTGTAGGGGAGGATGTCGCCCTTGTAGATCCACACCTTCACACCGACGCGGCCGGCGGTGGTGTGGGCCTCACGGAAGCCGTAGTCGATGTCGGCCCGCAGGGTGTGCAGGGGGACCCGGCCCTCGCGGTACCACTCGGTGCGGGCCATCTCGGAGCCGCCGAGGCGACCCGAGCACTGGACCCGGATGCCCTGGGCGCCGGCCTTCTGGGCGTTCTGCACGGCCCGCTTCATGGCCCGGCGGAAGGCGACCCGGCCGGCCAGCTGGTCGGCCACACCCTGGGCGATCAGGGCGGCGTCGAGCTCGGGCTGCTTGATCTCCTGGATGTTCAGCTGGACCTTGGCGTTGCCGGTGATCCTGGTCAGCCCGGCCCGCAGGCGGTCGGCCTCGGCGCCGCGGCGACCGATGACGATGCCGGGGCGGGCGGTGTGGACGTCGATCCGCAGGCGGTCACGGGTGCGCTCGACCTCGACCCGGCTGATGGCGGCGTGGGGCAGCTCACCCATCAGGTAGTCGCGGATCTTCCAGT
>WPCH01033304.1_pt1 | contig 10549 bp, 10 predicted proteins | sample 5399881 | NCBI WGS metagenome assembly WPCH01 (sample SAMN12869468, study PRJNA574797) | sludge metagenome | isolation source: wastewater treatment of pH5 | place: China:Beijing | collected 2019-05-20 | reverse complement strand
CTGATCGAGACGGCCAAGGCCAACGGCCTCTCGCCCTACGAGTACCTGCAGTTCGTGTTCGAGACCCTGCCAACTCTCGGCGAGGATGACGACCTCGGCACGCTGCTGCCCTGGTGCTGGAAAGACACTCTACCGGTCTAGCTCAGGCCGCAACAGGTGGGGTTGGTGGAGCGCTTACAGTCGGACATCCTCGGTCAGGTCGCGCTGCCAGCCCTCAGCTTTGGCTTTGCTGCGGACGGTGGACTTGGGGATCTCATGTTTGACGGCCAGATGGCGGATGGAGAGCTGCCCAGCACGGTCGTCGCGCTTGATGCTTTCCCAATCGTAATGAGTCATTTCGCGATCCTCCCGGATGGCATGGTGATAGCCACAGCTTGTGCCCGGGTCGACAATGACTCAGATTTATAAACCAGTGGTTAGGATTAAAAGTGGACTTCGGCCCCAGTCAGCTGCGCGATCTCTTCGGCTAGCTGCTCAGCCTCGGCCTCCAGCCCGACGATTTCCTCGGCGATCTGTGCTGCCTGCTGATCCGCGACTTCCTGGAGCAAGCTGGGTTGCTTCTGGCTGAGGGTGTAAAGCTCATATCCCGAGCTATCGCGTAGCTGTTCCCACTCAGCTAGCAGGTTGAGGATGTGTTCCTGCAGGGTCTCATACAGTTGCCGTAGCTTGACCAGTTGGACCTCGTCGCTGAAGTCCAGACTGCCCAGCCCGTGGCGCAACAGAAAACCGTTGGGGTCGTAGGCAATCTCACGGAGGCGATTGATGTCGCCACGGTCGCGCGCTCCATTGATTTCCTGAATCAGGTGATTATAGGTTTCCTGATTATCCGGCTCATGGACGAAACGGTCAGGGTGATAGAGGCCAACCAGCTTGCGAAATAGCCCCTTGAGTTCTTTCTGTCCGTCATCGCTCAGCGCACGATTGTCGGTGGCTTCGGCGGCGGCTTCCTCATAATCGCTCTCAGTTTGGGCGCGGGCTTCTTCATAGTCCGGAGTCACCGCCTCGGCTTCTTCTTCGCCATCAATCAACAGCGTATCGAGGTACTTGCGTCGGTAGTGGATCTTCAACCGAAGCGCATCCCGTCGCTCGTAGTGAGGCCGGAGCCGCGTGAACAGCTCCGACTGCACCACCTCGACGCCGTGATGCTCCTCGGTGTACTCAGCCTCCAGGTCCGCGAGCCGGGTACGGGCGCTGGCGATCAGTTGCCGCAGCGTCTCAAATTCAGGATCGCGAAACAGCATCAGCTTGTTGCTATCGCTCGTCGCGACCTCGGCCACCACCGCTGGCTCTGGTGCCGCTTGTGTCGTGCGGCTGATCTGATCCAGATACCAGCGACCCATCTCGGCACTGCGCGGATTTCTGGAGCTGGCGAGCCATTGCAGCCAAGCGTAAAGGCTCGGATCATCCAGCGCCTCGCGAAACAGGCGTCCCTTGTGCTTGCCGAACGCGATGCGAGAAGGGAACCAGGGGGCGGCAGTGAAGGCGCTGATCGCCTCCCAGGTATCCAAGCCACGGGCCTCGGCTAGCGGGCGCAAGACCTGCTGCATCAGGTCTACAACCGTCTCAACATCCCCCAGTGCGGTGTGCGCGCCGCGTTGCGGTAGCCGGTAAAACTGACGCAGGGTTTGCAGTTTATGGTTGCCGGCTGGCACCGGGTCCAGAAGACGCTGGGTGAGCCGCAGGGCGCAAAAGCCGGGGCAGCCTATGGGCGAGATGCCGAGCCGTTGCCACTCAGGGCGCAGCACGTTGTCGAGGTCGTAGCGCAGGTTATAGGCGACCAGCGGCCGGCCGTCGACGTAATCGGCGAATGCTTGGTAGACATCAATCGGCGGCTCACCATCGCGCTCCAGGATCTCGCGGGTGTAGCCGTTGACGCGGGAAGCCTCGGGCGGAATGTCGGCGTTGTGATTGAGCAAGCGTTGAAAGGGTGGGCCTTCCGGCATCCAGCCGCGCATGGTTTGAGCAGCCAGCTCCACGACGTATATCGGCGCCTTGAAGCCCGTGGTCTCGGTGTCGAGTAGAACCCAGGGAGAGTGTTTCATAGGCGACTCAGGCAGGAATTCATACGTAAGAAATATCCAAACCGACGGGAGCATTGCGAATGTGGAGTTCTCTATCGCAATCGAGCATAGTCAGCCCCGGGACTGGTGCGAGGTCAAGCTCGGTAAAGTTGTTGCCCCCGCAAAAAAGGCTAGTCAGCCTCGGGACTGGTGTGAGATCAAGCTCAGCAAGGTTGTTGAAACTGCACGAAAGACTGGTTAGTCCCGATGCCGGTGTAAGGTCCAATTCGGTGAGGTTGTTATTCTCTAAAATGAGTTCAGTCAGCCCCGGCGCCGGCGTAATGTCAAGCTCCGTGAGGCTGTTTTCCCAACAATCGAGCATAGTCAGTCCCGGCACAGGTGTGAGGTCAAGCTCGGTAAGGTTGTTGCCCCCGCAAAAAAGGCTGGTCAACCTCGGTACCGGTCTAAGGTCCAACTCGGTTAGGTTTTGGAACCCGATGCTGAGCTTGGTCAGCCCCGGCACCGGCGTAAGGTCAAGCTTGGAGAGGTTGTTATAGGTGCAAATGAATTCAGTCAGCCTCGGTACTGGCGTAAGATCCAAGTCGGTTAGGCTGTTTGCCCTACAATCGAGGCGGATCAGGTCGGGCACCGGCGTAAGGTCTAGTTCTGTAAGTTGTTTATTTCCTAAGCAGGTAAGCTTGGTTAGTCCCGGCACTTTAGATAGGTCGAGTCTTTCTAGACTGCCACGTGCACAAGCCAAAACTGTTAGCATTGGAAGATCGGGGCGCAAGATGTTTATTGCGTCTGGCCCTACTCCATAGAAACCGAACTCACGGATCAGTAATCCGAATACCCAGCTATCTGGGATAAAAGGTAAGAGTTCAAAGTCCCAGACAACGCTGAGCAAAGCGCCATCCTCGATGGAAAAGCGGATGAGGGGATCATTTGGATCCTTCGAACGAGTTAACTCAAATACGCTTTCAGCAAGCCGCTGCAGAACCTCCTCTGGCCTCATCCCTCCTGCCTCAGCCCAGCGCAAGATCTGCCTATAATCCGGCTCCCGCAGCAGGTGCTCTCCGATCCGAAACCGTGCCGCGCTTAAGTCTCGCGCCTTGGCGCGCACCAAGGCGTCTCGGGTCATCCCTTCCCTCACCCGATTGGCAGGGCGTCCCGGCTTGCTGAGATCTGAGCCGGGTCGGCGAATCAGTTTGTTCTTCTTCTCGTCCTCCATGTTCGTCCTCCTACTGCAGCGCTAAGCGCTGACCCTCCTGCCTGCACCGTGGTGTCCAAAGTGCTGCGGTTACTCTATGAATCCAGGAGTGTCCAACACTTTCATCCCTATTTTACTTCTCGTCTATGGTGCCATCCATCCAGTGGGTGGGTCGTGGCAAGCGGCTGGTCGCTGTAAGGTCGCACTTCCTGAACCAATGATTTATTCGATCACCTCCACATTAGCACCAGGCCAGCGGGCACGGGTAGACGCCAGCGCCTCCTCCTCGGTCATTGTTCGCCCAGCAATCGCCAGCCGTCTGCCGTCCACTCGAAGCGTCCAGCTCATGCGCACACCAGCCGGCAGCGGCTCAGGTGCGCCGTTGTGCTGCTGGCGCGGGTGATAGGTACCCTTGGCTAAGGTCGCCGCCCTGGGTGCGAGGAGTGAGGCATTTGCGTCCCGCCTACCAGCATTCTCCTGCCGGTGCGCCTCGATCTCGTCAGCGGCTGCCTTCGCCCATACCTGGGCATACCAGCGGCAGGTGGTGGGCAGCTTTGCCGGAGCCAACCACTTCAGACGGTCGGCCAGGTGGCGGCGGTCGCCGGCATTGATCGGACAGCGGGCCTCGATCCAGGCCAGCCAGTCGTCCAGCGTTGCCGGTGGCGGGTCTCCCACCCTGCCCCGGATCGCCTGGGTGGCTTGCTCTCGGGCCTGCTCTACACCAGAGGCAGCCTCGAAGGCGTCGTCGATCTCAGCAGCCAAGGCAGCACGGGTGCCACAGTCTAGCGGTCCCATGGCTCGACGCATCAGGTTCGCCAGGTCGGGGCCAAGGTCTCGGCCCACCTCCTGCACCAGCACTTCGATGATGCGCTCGACTTCCTGCAAGGGGGCGGGTGCCCCCTTCGGCTCGGCAGGCTCCGGCGTTACCACTGAGGCCAGCGGGCTGTCCTCGGCCACGGTCGGCGCTGGAACCGGTGGCACTTCCTCCAAGTGCCGGGGCACCTTGTTCAGCTTGGCCAACCAGCGATTGCCCGATGCATTTTTTTCCTCAGAAGCGCCAGTCGGGACACTGACAGAACTGACAGCCCCCCCTTTCGTCAGCTTTGTCAGTTCGCTGCCGGGCCCATTTCTCAGTTTTTCAAGCCAGCGGTTCACGAGTCCCTCTCCTTCGGCGCGAGGCTTGGATGCCAGTAGAAGACAGTCTTGGGGCGCCCGGTTTCGGCGGGTACCTCGACGCGACGGAGGTGGTGATGGTCCTCCAGCGCCTCGATGGCCTCTCGCACCTCCTCGACGTTGGCAAGGCCAGCCCACTGCTTGCGGCGCACGTCGCGCACTGAAAAAGGATGGGGCAGCTTGGCACGGCGCGCATGAATCAACTGGGCGCCAATCATTTGGCTGCGGGTGGCGGCGCTGTATAGCCGGTCCATGTGGCCGTGCAGGAAATCGGCCCATGCCAAGGCACGGCAGGTGGAGGCATGGCCGACTTCGCCCTGCTCGCCGTCCACCAGGGCGAACAGCAGCGCCAGCGCGCAGACAGTTTTGGGCATTTTCAACAGGTGGGATTCCAGGGCCGGGGGCAGCTCGCCGCTTCTGGCCTCGGCGTGAAGCTCCTCCATCCAGGTGATGAACTCGGCCTGGGCATGATCGCTGAACCGCCAGGTGGGTGGCTCGCCGTCCTCGGTCTCGAAGGACATGGCATAGAGCGCATAGAACGCTTGCCGGTAACGGTCCTTGGCCTCAGCGGATGGCACCCGGTCCACCCACTGCCAGTGCATGGGCTGGTCCGGCCATACGGCCAGTTGGAACCGCTGAATCAGGCCGTCATCTACTCCCCGTACGATGGGGGCGATTTTCGCCGGCTGGATCCCGCCGATGATGGATAAGATGCAGTTCTCGATGGGGACGGTGCCACGCCCGATGCGGTCATAGGTGTAGCGCCCATCGCCGTTGAATGCCTCCAGGTAAAACGCCCGGTCAGCGGCGTGCTCCTCCTGCTGCATTCTGGCCAGCCAGCCGGATAGCTCATCTCGCACCAGCGTCAGGCCGTTGGGGTTCTCGTTGAGGCGTTCGCCCAGCGCTTCCACGGTGGCATCATTCACGATCAAGCGGGGTGGCGACTCGGGTGGCTCCTCCAGGCTGGCTACCTTGGCCAGCTCGATTCGCGCGCCCTCTCGGTCGCCTTTCTCTGCCTTTTGTTTAGCCTTTTTCCTGGCAGCCTGGCGCTCCATCTCCACGATCTCGGCATCATCGGCATGCTGGGCCACTTTCGCCGCGTGTTCCTCGCGCAGCTCTGCCTCGATGGCGTCCAGAGGGAATCTCATGGCTTTGAGAGCGGGAGTTTTCATTGAGGAGGGCCCGCCAATGATGGCGCCCCACAGATTTGGCGTGATGGTCCAGTCGTCGTGCATCTTCGGCCGCATCAGAACCTTGCGCCCGACAACGCCTGCCATGCTAACCAGGGCCACCACGGCGCAATACTCCGGGGCCGACTGCTGGCGCTGGGCCACGTCCATGACGTAGTCGCGGATCGCCTTGGGCAGCATCTCGGGGTGAAACGTGTCGACAGGCGGCAGGCTTGTTGGCAACTCCCGAGGCGCCTTCAGGGTCTCGGTAGTGTCGTGCAATTGGGTGAGGATAGACGTCATATGGCAGCCTCCTTGCGCCCTTCACAGGCGGCGAGGTCGTTGAAGTCGGAGCAGGCGCAGTCTTCGCAAGGGAAGCGCGGCCAGGTGATGTCGGCGCCGATGATCTCGGCGGCGTGGCGGCCATAGGTCAGGCCGGGATTGCCAGGCGTGCGCCGGTCGTTGTCGGCGGCGATGGTGATGCTGACTTGGGCGGGCAGGTTGCGGCGCAGGGTGCGGGCCACGGGCTTCAGGTTGTTCGCGGCCATGGTGGCCACTACCGGGCAGCCGCTCGCCTCATGGATCGTCGCGGCTGTTGCCCAGCCCTCGGTGACATAGACGTGGCCAGCGCCAGCCAACCGTCCCACCAGGGATGCGGCGCTCCTGATCATGCCCCGCTTGAGGAACCGCTTGGCGCCGTCTGCCCACACTCGCTGGAGGTTCACCAGCTCGCCATCGGCATACAGGGGCACCAGCAACACGCCGCCCCGCTGACGCAGGTTGTGAGGCTGAACACGCTTCGCGGCGAGGTAGGGGTGGCGAGGGTCAGCCGGAGTGGCAGCACCCCACTCCTGACGGGCCAGACGGGCAGCCTGGGCCTGCTCCTGCTGGCGCCTGGCCTCTCGCTCGCGCCGCGCCTTCGCGGCAGCCTGACGGGCCTGCTCGGCGGCGATGGGGTCATGCTCGCCGGCCACGGTGACAGTCTGCTGCTCCCCGGTGTGCCAGAAGCCGAATACCGCCACCTCCAGGGTGGGGCAGACATACCAGCCGGCCAGGTTGCCCCGGGGCTTGCCCGGGGCATCGAAGCGGTGAACGTTGCCATCGGACTGGATCGCCAGGCGGGCCACACCACGGGCAGCCAGGGCATTCGCCAGTGCGGTCTCGATAGTACGGAGCTCAGTCATCCTCACCTCTCTGGTTGGTGGGACGCTCGCAAATTCGAGCCGTGATCCAGTCGCTCACCTCGCACTCCACCCAGGCCACACTCCTGCGGCTCACCTGGACCGGCGCTGGGAATTCACCGGCATTAATCAGCCTGTGGAGGGTTGAGTTGCTGATTGCGCAGCGCTGCAGCACGTCTGCTCGACGAATCAGGTTGGGCATGTCGCACTCCCTATGAATGGATAAATGCGAGCCGTGTCTGCATGGCTCATGTCTCCATAAGGGGCACGCGCATATCTGAACCGATAAAAAGTGCGGAAGACCTCACTAAGGCGCTTCAGTAGCTCAGGTGGCTCAATCAGATGGGGCATGTCGCACTCCCTATATGGATCGACGAACCGGACTGCATGGCTCATCGATCCATAAGGGGTACGTCGACTTTTGAACTGGGGATGCGGTTGGCATGCTTCTCCGGGGGCAGCATGCGCGTGCCGCCTGCCGGCGCTGCGGGCTCTACTTTTTCAACCATAGCGAGGCCCTTCGGCGTCAGAGTGCCATCCGCCTCGAGCAAGCCGCTGGCTACCCAGGCCTCTAAGGCTCCTTCTAGGTCATCGCGGACTCTGGCCAGACTCCAAGCCAACAGGCGCTCGTGATCGCTCAGGCGTGCCATGTCCTCTGGGGTCAGGCGACGCAGCTGCGCAGCCTTCTCATCCTCGAGGCGCTGGCGTTCCGCGTGTGCCGCTTCCTGGCGGCGGGCTTCCTCGCGCTTGCAGGCCTCTTCAGCCTCAAGGCGTTGCCGGCGGCACTTCCTGGCAAATCCCTTGATCCGGGTGATCTCCTCCCCAGAGAGACCGCCTGTCAGTTCTTTTAGACGCTCCCGGGTCCGCTGGTGGGCTTGGCGCTCCTCGACCAAGGCGGCCTCCGTGCGACGGGCGGTCTCCGCCATCTCATCCGCGCGGCGACGATCGAGGTCCGCCGTCGCTGCCCTGGCCACCGTGGGCGCGTAGTGCTCGACCACGAACGCGCTCACCCTGGCGGCGTGCTCCTCTGGACTCTCCCTGCCCCACAGAAGCCCCTGCCGAGCCAGGCCTTCAGGCGACAGGCTCAAGTTCTCGGCAAGGCCACGGGCCAACGCTTGGTGATACGCCTTGGTGGTGACGTGGGTCGCCGCGGAGTAGCGCAGCCCCCGGCGTAAGCCATGCGGGATGGCTACCTCCTCGGCGAACGTAGTCTGGAGCTCGCGCAGCTGGTCACGGCGGCCCATGAAGTGCGTCGCGCTCAGCGCCGTGCGGGCCGGCATGTCGAAGGTTTTCGGTCCCCGGATCCATTCGCCGCCCTGCTTCCCCAGGATCACGTTGCGCGTGCGCGTGGTCGCCGGATGGTTCACCAGGGGTACGGCGTAGACCACTAGGTGGGGCGTGCGCTCGTCGAGCTGGACGTTCACTCCGACGATGTTGTCGGCCCCATGGCGGGTCTCCAGGAAGGCGAGCGCATCACGAAAGTATGAGCACCACTCTACGGGGCCACCCTGCTCGGCGAAGGCCTCATGAGGGCCAGACACCACGTACTCGATGACCAGCACCGAATCGGCGGCCACGTTGTCGGCTAGCTGCAGACGCTCACGGATCGCAACCCTTAGCTCCCCGGGGCTCGATACTGGCCGCCAGTCCTCATTCAGGTGCGTTCGGGTCGCGTCGGCGTGTGGCACCGGCATCGTGCGCCATGTGTGGGCGGCGCTGGCGCCAACAGTGTGGGCGTTGAGTTTCGTTGCCCGGATGACGGCATTGTTGCGGGTGGTGGGCTTCGTGCGAGCTGCCATGGTGGCCCTCCGTGTCGCGTGATCAAGATCCAGAGGGCATCCCCCCATACCTCTCATAAGGGGTGCTGATCGGTGCTTCGCGACGAAGGAGCTCTACAGTTGGTTGCTACTCCATACCACAGGGAGTCGAGGACGCGGCAGCCCTGCTCCAGGGCTGGTTGGGCCGAGAGGATATGGACTGCGGCGGGGCTCCACACAGCGGAAGCACTGGAGCCCATAATGAAGCGAGCACAGCACGTTGCACAGGAGAGCTGCCAGCTGGGGACCCCAACGGAAGTTGAGTTACGTAGACAGAAGCCCCGTAACTCACTACGGGTGTTCTGTATGGCGCTGGGCGGGTCAGGTAAGGCATCGCGGCGCTCTACCTCGCTCCGTAGGGGCTTTAATGCCTACCTGGTGTTGTTTTCTCGAAGCGCATCCAGATAGTCGGCCCAGCTCTGCAACATCTCCCGGCGCTGATCCAAGTGGCTGGTCCGGTTATAGGCGCGGCCGTTGCTGTCCCTCACCGCATGGGCCAGCTGCTGCTCGATGAAGTGCTCGGGGTAGTTCAGCCGCTCGGCGAGGATCGTGCGGGCCATGGCCCTGAAGCCATGTGCCGTCATCTCGCCCTTGAAGCCCATGCGGTCGAGCGCTGCCTTGATCGTGGCGTTGCTCATTGGGCGCTTGCTGCTGCGGATGCCGGGGAAGACAAACTCGGTACGCCCGGTCAGCCCGTGCAGGTCGCTTAGGATGGTCACCGCCTGGTGGGGTAGGGGGACGATCAGGGGCTGGCCGGTCTTGCTGGCCTCAAAGGTCCAGGTAGCTGCCTCCAGGTCGATGTCGCCCCAGCGGGCCTGGCGCAGTTCGCCTGGGCGAGTGAAGACCAGGGGCGCCAGCTTCAGCGCCGCGATGGTGGTGGGCTGGCCGCCATAGCCATCGATAGCGCGTAGGAGCTCGGCCACCTCCTTGGGGTCGGTTAGGGCAGGGTAGTGCTTGGTCTTGCTGGGCCGCAGGGCGCCGCGCAAATCGGGTGTCGGGTCACGTTCGACTCGCCCGGTCGAGATCCCGTAGCGGAAGATCTGGCCGCAGAGTGTCTTGACTCGGTGGGCGGTCTCGATGTGGCCGCGCTCCTCGATGCGGCGCAGGCAGCCCAGCAGCTCAGGTGGAGTGATCTCGGCGATGGGGCGCTTGCCGATGATGGGAAAGGCATCTCGCTCCAGTCGGCGCTTGTTGCGCTGGTAGTGGGCCGGCACCACCTCATGCTGGTGAACTTTCTCCAGCCATTCGACGGCCACGGCCATGAAGGTGTTGGCCGAGGCCTCTTCACCCTGCAGTCGGGCGATGCGCTTGGCGGTGCTGGGGTCGATGCCTTGGGCAAGCTGGCGCTTGGCTGCGTCCCGTGCCTCACGAGCTGCCACCAGGGTGATATCGGGGTAGACGCCGATGGCCAGCCGCTTCTCCTTGCCGGCGTGGCGGTACTTCATGCGCCAGTACTTGCTGCCGGTAGGGGAGACCTCCAGGTAGAGGCCGCCCCCATCGGTCATCTTGAACGTTTTCTCTCTGGGCTTGGCCATCTTCACAGCGGTGGCAGACAGCTTGTTGGTCAGGCGGCTCATGGGGGCACCTCACAATGGTGACGGCCTCATGCCCCCCTTTCAGCAGCGCTGGATGCCCTCATGGCTGGGGGCAGACAATCTGCCAGCCAGGCCCGGCTGGTGCGGGTTCTGGCCGATTTGGGGGCATCAGGTGGTTGGCTTCGACGCTATGCCCCCAGATATGCCCCCTCGGGTGGGGGCATGTCAAGGAATGCTATGGAACGTCCAGACACAAGAAAGGGGCCCGGAGGCCCCTATTCATGCGGTTTCTGGTGCTTCTTGGGAAGTCCTGAAACCTTTGTGTGGTGGAGGCGGCGGGAATTGAACCCGCGTCCGCCAGCACTCGCCCATTGGCTCTACATGCTTAGATTCCGTTATTTGATTTAACGCCTCTGGCTCCAACGGTCAGGATCCAGCGACGCGATTCCTCTTAGATTTAGCAA